>Ga0222712_10004200_pt1 | contig 15207 bp, 10 predicted proteins | sample C33_657DmetaG_FD_165043 | JGI IMG/M metagenome (GOLD analysis project Ga0222712, IMG submission 165043) | Estuarine water microbial communities from San Francisco Bay, California, United States - C33_657D | ecosystem: Environmental > Aquatic > Marine > Unclassified | place: USA: California... | reverse complement strand
GCCGGTCCCGATCGCGCGACGGACGGACGCGAGGGTTCGTTCGTCCGACCGACCGACGTCTCTCTCCCGGTTCGCACGCCTCGCTCGGTCGTGACTCGCCGACGAAGAGCCCACGCGCGCGAGACGCCTCGGTCGGTCGGTCGGTCGGTCATTCACTCGGTCATTCGGTCGGTCATTCGGTCGGTCGGTCGCCCACGTTCCCGCGGACGACCGCCGCGCCCTATCCACTCCCGATCGCGATAACGCGCGCGATCGATCGCCCGGGATTTGCGTTAGATTTCGACGATGAACAGCGCCACGAGAACGGTAGGTGTTTTATGAGGACGAATGAAGGAAAAGCAATGCGCGTTGATCGATCGACGGCGAATTATGGAACGAAGGCGAAGGACGAGGCGACGTCGCGAATGATCGAAACCGAACGATGGAGGATGATGACGAGGAGGATGATGATGATGAACAAAGGCGAAGGCGACGAATGGAATGCGTGGACTGACGATGACGAGGGATTTTTGATGATGTAGATTCGCACTTCGGTAGTGTGCGCGAGCGCGAACGCGCGAACGGTGAGACAGACGACGAAAGGTCGGGCGCCGACGCGAGCGATTACGCGAGACGTGCGCGCGCACGAGTACGGCGCGTCGAGCACGAGCTTCTATACGACGACGGAAAAGCAAGATTCTTACCCGTCGTTGGAGAATATTTTGGAAAAGCACTGCAAGGATGAGAAGTTGCGCAAGGTGATCGTTGAAATGCTTGATTGCTGCGCGGATATCACGGAGGCGTTGCGCTCGGCGCTCGTCACCGTGGAGGGTTCGGCGAACACGTTCGGGGACTCGCAATTGTCCGTGGACGTCATCGCGGATAACTTGATGTGGGATTGCGTGAAGGCTTCTGAAACCGTTGCATATGGCGCGTCTGAAGAAGCGCCGGAAATCGTGCAGTGCAACCCGAAGGGTGAGTACACCGTGTGCTGGGACCCGCTCGACGGCTCCTCCATCGTGGACAACAACTGGGCCGTCGGCACCATCATCGGTATCTGGGATTCCAAGTCGGGCTCGGGTGATGACGGTTTGATTGGCGCCACTGGCCGTGACCAACGCACCTCGCTCGTCGCGCTTTACGGTCCGCGCACCACGGTGATCGTTGTTCTCGACGACGGCGTGTACGAATTCTCGTACGGCTGCACTCCGGAAGGTTGTCAACTTCCGGACGGCACGTTTGAACCGTGGATTTGCACGCGCATGCGAATCAAGATCAACGACTCGTCCAAGATCTTCTCCCCGGCGAACATGCGCGCCGCGCAAGACACCGCCGGCTACAAGACGCTGCTCGACTACTACATGGACAACCGCTACACCTTGCGTTACTCGGGCGGTCTCGTTCCGGATGTGTACCAGCAGTTCACCAAGAATCAAGGCGTTTTCTCCAACCCGACGTCCAAGTCTTCCCCGGCCAAGCTCCGCCTTGCCTTCGAAGCGGCGCCGTTCGGTTTGCTCGTCGAAAAGGCGGGCGGTAAGACGTCTGATGGAACCACTGGTGGCTCCATCCTGGATGTCAAGATCAACACCGTCGACCAACGCACCGCTCTCTGCATCGGCTCGTCGAAGGAAGTCGATCGCTTCAACTCCATGGTTCTCGGCAAGAAGTAGACGCATTTTTAACTGATTGGTTGTCAAATGTTTTCTTACAGCTAAGCTACAGTACCTACTAGTATATCGCCCGCTCCTACTACACCACAATGTGCACGCCGAAATGATGAGAATGCGACTAAGGCTCGGCGACGAGTTCCGAGGGAATGACGCGCACGGGACCGGAGGCGGTCATGGCGCGCGCGTAGAGCATAAAATTGCTGTGTTCCTCGTCGTCACCTTTTTTGATGTCCGCGCCTACGGCGAATGAATCCATCATGAGATCTTGTACGAGATCGATTCCCTTTATAACTTCCTCTCTCGTCGCAGCACCGTGTTTCGTTTCGTTTTCTCGTATCAATCGCGACAACGGGTGGCGCTCAATCTCCGCGGCGCGTTGCTTTTGTAACTTGCTTCCTTGCGCGCCGAAAAATCGATGCCACCAAGGGCGCGTCTTTCGTTCGATCATCCATAACTTCTTCTCGAGCAATATTTTCAAGTACGCTCGATCGCGACACCGAAAGAATGGATTCAGTCGCCTCTCGACGCGAAACGACGACGGCATCGTCGAGTCCTCGCGATGTCTGTGCAATAGAATTGCATAAAAAGCATTTGCGGTGATTTCGTCCGATGAGTCGAGCAATTTCGCGAAACGGAGATTCATCTCCATGTACTCGTGCCCGCTGAACACTAAGCACGCGTCTGGCGTGTCCGCCAGTCGCGTGTTTAAATTCTCATAGCAATCGCTCGAATCGCCGTGAAAGAATGCCCCAACGCCGCAGTTGATGATCGCGTCCCCGGTGAACATCGCCTTGGCGTGCGCGAGCGTTTCCTCCCCTTCCGGTGCCGCCGAATCCAACACCGCGTACACCACGTGGCCGAGCGTGTGACACGGCACGTGTTTCACTAAAATCCTCGTCTCCCCGACGCGAATCACCGCGCCATCCTCCGCGCTCGCGTTCGCCCCGTGACACCCATCTTTCTTGTGTCCATAAACTTTGATCTCTTTCCCTCGTCCCCCGGCGCTCATCGTCTTCACGAACTCCGCGTTCCCGCCCGCGTGATCGTGATGCCGATGCGTCGTCAACACGTGCGTCACGTCCACTTTCAACTTATCCACCGCCGCGCTCACGCGTTCGGGATCCGCCGGATCTATCACCGCGCACGTCCTCGTCCCTCCGTCGACGATCAAATAACTGTAATTATCATTCATGAACGGCACGCTCACGACGACGCACGTGCCGCACGCCGTCGCCGCCGCCGCCCGCGAGTGCGGCTCCTTCGCGCTCGCCGCTATCATTCTTTTATGCAACCACCGCCCGAGAGGTCCGAGATACACCCCGTACCCGATCGCAAACGCCGCTTTCTTCGCATAGCGCGTGACGAAGGAAGGCATCAGCGCGAGCGCGGGCGCGAGCGCGAGCTGCGTCGCGCGCAGCGTCGTGAACGCCAACGCCAACGCGAATTCCATCACGCGCCTGGCGAACGTCATGTGCGGTGATTCGGCATAACGCTCGACGACGCTCTCGCTCGATCGATCGTCACCGAACGCGAGCGCGCTGGAGGTCATCGCGCGCGCGAGAGCGAGGCGTCACACGCTGACGCTCGCGCGCGCGATGACGAATGAGAAAACGTCCAAATCGACGCGACGCGCGCCGAACGTGTTGATCACGGGCGTCCCAGGAACGGGGAAAACCACGCTCGCGGAAGCGCTGAGCGAGGCGTTGGGGGCGAGCGTCGCGCGCGTGGACGTCAACGCGTTGGCGCGCGCGCGCGAGTTCTTCTTAGAGTACGACGACGAGATGGACACCCACGTCTTGGACGAAGACGCGTTGCTGGATGAAATGGAATCAGAGCTCGCGAAGACCATCGATGGGGGATGCGTGGTGGATTATCACTCGTGCGAGCTGTTCCCGGAGCGGTGGTTCGATTTGGTGGTGTGCTTGACGTGCGCGAGCGACACGGCGACGCTGTACGAGCGATTGGAAAAGCGAGGGTACGGCGAAAGGAAGATTAGGGAGAACGTGGAGTGCGATATATTTCAAGTCGTCGTGGAAGAGGCGAAGGATTCGTACGAAAATGTGTGGGTGAGGGAGAATAAGACGTTGGAGGAGATGGAGGCGACGACGCGAGAGGTGGCGGCGTGGTTCAACGCGCGCGTCGAGGAGCGAAAGAAACAGGGTTAGATTACAGTACATAATGTTGAATATCACAGCGTGAATCGTTCGCGAACGCGCATCGGGGGGACGGTGACGGCGGCGGAGGCGTCGTCGTCGGGCGGGACGTACGGAGCGGCTTTGAACGCGCCCACCGAACGCCATTCGCGACGAAATCCGAAGCGCGTTTGCTTCACCAACAGTCTACCTTTAGCGCTCATCTGGTTCGCCCACGCTTGCGTTTTGAAATATAGTTTTTCCTCGCCAAACTCAATGTCGCCGCGCTTGACGGCGGCGAGCAAGGGGAAATTAAAACGCAACGCGTCGCCGTCGACGCTCCATTCGCCCTTACCAAACTTCAACGGCGCGAACGCACCCACGGCTACGACTTCCGTCTCACCGTTATCCTTAAATTCCACCGCCACAGGCACGATCAATCTCATACCGCTCGCGCCCCACGCCGGCGGCATCCACGTGCCGCGTTCTCGTCCGATGTCGCACTCGAGCACCCACGTCGTCCCCACGAGCGCGGTCTTCGACGCGCCATCCAAGCCAAGCCTTTTTGTCACCAAATCCGATCTTCTCTGCGCGCGATACGCGCTCAAAGCGACGAACGCTATCGCGCTCCACTGCGCGCACGCGTTCGCGAATCTCGCGGCGTCCCGCCCCGTCGTTCGCCCTCGCTCACGTTCCTCCCTTTTCGGCGGCTCCGTCATCATCCAATCCACCTCACTCCTCCCCCCTCCACTCGTTTCGTTCGACGCTAAATTCACCGGTATCCCTCGCTCGAGCGTCGCATTCAATCCATTCGCGCTCGCGACGCGCGACGACGCCCTCCCTCCTCGCGCGCGCTCGAAATCCTCCAACCGTTCGAAATCACTCGCCTTGATCTCTTTGCGTATCGCCGTTCGCGAATCCATCGCGCGCGCGCGATCATTCGCGCGCGTCACGAGCGCGAACGCGATGACGTGCGCCAGAGGCGAGGCGATCGCGCGTCGTCCTCGCGAGCGCTCGGAGCCTCGCCTCTGGCCTCGCGCGCGCTTGTCATTCGCCTCCGTCGGAGTCGTCGTCGTCCGTCCACGCACGCCATGCGACATCACCGACGTGGGCGACGACGACGACGACGACGCGTTCGATGTCGTCATTCTCGCAAAGGGAATGATGAATGACATCCGGGGAATGACGTCATGGGTTGTGATTTCGATGCGTCGTGATGATGAAAGATGATGACGACGACGACTTCGAGGAGTGTTCTCGACATTTGATTCGCCTCGATCGATCGAATTCGACGCGAATTCGACTCGTTTTTCCCCCGACGAATCAATCAAACGTCGAGCACACGCGTGATGACGACGAGTTCTTTCATCGCGTCCTCCAGGAATGTCATTCCTAGGACGAGTGACGTCGTGTAATTCTCCATAAACAATTCTGAGGTCGTGTTCTCTGGTCGCTTTTTCTGAATTTTTCAACGTGTCTACTACCCCATATAATGGTGTAAAAACAATTTTTCTCACGGAGAAATTGACCAAGGTCCAAACCATCACAAATTTTGTAGGAATTCCTTTTTTGTACTCAAAAACGTCCCGCGTTCGTTCCGCGGTGGCGCCACGCACACGATCTCGCGCGTCGTCCTCCGTCGGTCGTCGTTCGCGGTCGTCCGCACTCGTCGACGTCGACGTCGATGTTAGCGACATCGACGTCGATGTTGTCGATGTTGTCGTCACCGACGTCGATGTCGCGCGCATGGACGACCGCGAAACGCGCGCGACATCGACATCGGGCGTCACCGAACGACGAACGCGGTGACGCTCCGTCGTCGTCGTCGTCGTCGTCGCGAGCGTCGTCACGAATGGTGACGGATGATGCGCCAAAAAGCGTCGATGCGCTGTACCGCGAACGGAGAGGAATGAAAACCGACGCATTGCTCGGCGGGGCGAAGATCAGCGAGGACGCGCTCGCGGCGTGGGAAGCGCTCGCACCGTGGTTTTACCCGCGCGCGTTCTTCGGCGCGAGCGCGTTCGTCGCCCTCGCGTGCGGGTTGCCGTCGAGCGCGAGCGATTGGGCGCGAACGGGGAGCGCCGACGTGTTCGCGACGAACGCGTTCGCGCTCGCGTTCGTGGGGTTTATTGGGAAAATAGACGTCGAACGAAGGAACGCGAGCGTGAGGCGCGTTTCCAGGGCGTTTCAATTGGGCGACGTCGTCGTGGCGCAGAGGAATAGGTTTCGAGAGGAGACGACGTTCGCGTTGCGGGACGTGAGAGGCGCGGCGAGGGTGGCGTTCGTGTACGGCGACGCGAGGAAAGTGGAGAGGGATTTAGCCGCGGCGACGCCGTATCGACGGCGTTTGGAGCAGAGTCGGATATTAGTCGTCCCAGTGGTCGAGCGCGCCGCGGGCGGGAGCGAGCGGGCGGACGTCGGTCCGGGGAGGTGGGAGCTTTTGCGAGACGTCGTGCGCGCGTGGCCGGGGTCGGGGGCGGGGAGATGGCTCGCGTGGCCGACGCGAAACGATGACTGGAGCGCGTATTTTAGAGAGCTCATGGGCGAGAGCGAGGCCAAGGCGACGGGGGGGTACGTGACGATTTCAACGAGTGGGTTCGTTCGCGGTTCAGGCGCGGGGAGTCCAAATTGGGACGTTTTGCTCTCGACGTTTCCACGAAATCGTCCAGGGAATAAGGACGATGAAGCCGCGGAGAAGGCGTGGAAGAAGGCGACGCTAGATTCGTTCGAGGAGCTCACCGCGCGCGAGGGCTCGTCATCGGCGCGAGGAGGCGGACGCGGTGCGGTATCGCAAGCCTTACCTACGGACGTGCCCGAGCTGAGCGAGATAATTAAAATTCACGAGACGTTTTACAAGGCTCTCGATTCTGGCGACGCTGACGCGATGGCGAGCGTCTGGGCGAGTGGCCGATCTCGACGCGAAACATCGAGCGCGGTTCAGTCGCTCGTGGAGCGCGGCGCGCGCATCGATGGATGGGGAACCGTGCTCAAGCCGGATCGACGCCCGCAAGATATAAAAATCAACGACGTCGACGTAACTATTGAACGAGACGTCGCCACTCTCACCTGTCTAGAAACGGTTACAAACGGTGCGACGCTTCTCGCGACACAAACTTTTGAGCGCGAAGGAATGAGCGGAAACGGCGAGTGGGCTTTGGTCGGTCATTCAACGATCCCTTACGGCGCAGACGTCGTCGCCAAGGTTGTTTTGCGCTGTGACTCAAACGGGTGCGTCGCCGTTCCCGCCAGGGCTGTGGCGTCGTCAACGAGCAAATGAATGCGGCGGCTGTATGTTACACGTAGACAAGTTGCTAAACTGTTGTAATCTTTCGATTCATTTTTACCTATATCTCACGCTGTAGCGTGGTTCGAACATTCGATGCACAGTGAACCTTCAATAATCATCGCGATGATCATCCGGAATCGCTCCCAGCTTCGTCGTTCCAATCGTCATGGTCGTGATCGCCGTTCATGGCAAAACCTCCTTTGATAGCGTCTTCAATTTCTTGTCTCAAGTTCGAGGCGAATGTTGGGTACTTGGCCATCGAAATGGTCTTCAGCCGAAGACCGACGAGCTTTTCGCCAGACGTCGTCTCCGCGCGAGCGACTTGCACATGATGCACTCGTGAATTGCCCTCAGAGGTCACAGAATGCCTCGAAAACTTGTTACTGATTTGCATCCAAACGGGCAGCACAGCTCCACAAGCGAGAACGTCGTGTTTCAGTCTCATACCCTCCGTGCAACTACCAGGTTCACGCACATTCGTATAGCAATTCGCCCCATGTCGGCAATGCTTGCCGTAGAAATCATACCAAAAGTGCCACAATTCACGCACGCGCAGCATGCCGGCGATATCTGTCGTAGAGATGCGCTCATAGTTACTTTCCAGATTATCAAACGCCATGACGTTTGACAGCATATTCGGTCGAACGATCGTCATCTGCGGGTTCACAATTTCATTGTTGTTCTGGACGTGCACCTTGCGAATTTCCGAAGCGAAACAGACGAGCGGTCTGTTTGTGTTACAGGCACTGCTTTGATAGGTGGCGATGTAAAAAGCACATATGCCTCGCTGGGCCGAACCTTCGAAGACCGCGGCGCGATTCTCATGAAAATGCTTGGCCATCGCACGCACTTGCGCGAACGTGTACCCGACATCGCTCGTCACGAGACGACACGTTGTCTCAGCACGCGATGCCGGATCAACGTGGATGATAACTTTGTCTCTCTCTTCCGCAATTATAGTGCTCCCGCGAATACTTTCGACGCCTGAGTCAAAGCTCCCGAGGGCCTTGAGCTCTTTGATGACGCCCTCAAACGTCTGTGTGAAGTAGTCAAACAGAATCTTTTGAGAGTCGACTGGCATGCCGAGAAGACGATTCAAGAACAAAGAGACCTTTGGCGCGGGATGATATTTTTCACAAACCATCGTCTCACCTCGAGAATTCACCTCGGCGATGCCGATGTTCAGAAGTTCGCGCAGTATGATTTGACGCGCCTGCATGAAAGTACCCGGTGGTTGAAACTTCACCGTCGAAAGTGGATCAGTCGTGCCTTTGATGTCCGAAATCATGCGCTTCATCGCCATAAACCCGTAGGCATTGTCAATATCAAACTCTTTCAAGTTTTCACCCGCCCCTAAAGCGCGACGATCGCCTTTAAGCAACGCTCCGAGGGAGAGAAGACGCTTCGCGGCGCTGGACGCAAATCGTCGCTCACCGCCGCACGGAGTCATCAGAATGCGATAAAGAGGCGCACTGGACTGATTTGCACGATGCGACCGACCGAATTGCTGAATAGCTTTATCCGCGCTCCAAGGCAATTCAAGAGTCATGTGGCAGCGGCGGCGTTGATTCGCAACGCGACGGTCGGCTTGAAGGGAGATGCCGGTGCTTGCCGCGTCCGAGATTATCGCAATCAATTTATCGCCATCCTGGAACTTCCTTCGCTCACTGAGATTCAGCATCTTATTCGTTACGTCTTCATCGCTGCAGCGTTTGCGCGTCAACACTCTACCACGTTCGTCGCGCACTTGATGTAACTTGCGACCAGTCATCTCTGCGACTTTCTCGTGTCCACCGCAAAGGTTGATAAGGTTATCCAAAGGATTCGGCGGAAGCTGGAGAGAGTCAATTGCGCGAATTAACAGCGCGCGAATATGTAACAAGTGCCGGTTCTCGACAGGCACTTCAAACTCCGCTTGAGGGTTGACATTCATCGGATCGCGTTCGTCGTCGTCGTCGTCGTCGCCGTCGGAATCTTCAGCCGCTTCATCATCCACTGGTGGCGGACGAGCGCCGGCGCGATGAGCCTGACCTTCACGTTTGATTTGCGGCTTAACTTCACGCTGTGCCTCAGCGGCAGGCATGTCGCGCTCGCGGACGAAATGGTGCAATCGCTCGAGCGCGTTGACTGGTGCAGCTCGTGGAACAGCCGGAGCGGGCACGCGAGGTGGCACTGAAGGGCGATGCTGTGGCGGTTGCGCGGAGGAGCTTGGACCGCCCAACACAGACTGTTGTCGCTCATAGTCGTCCTGACGCTTCTTCATCGACTGCAAGCGCTCCGCTTCGTCCTTTTCTTCGTCGGAGTCCGTGTCGCTAAGAACAATGACGTCGTCGTCGAATCGCGACAGTAAACGAGGAGCAGGAATAGCGCCATCGCTTTCGCTTCGCGACATTTTAGATTCGCGAATCGAATCAATATGCTTACCTTCCGATCCATCCACTGGAGAACTGCGCTTACTCGAGATCCCATTAACTCGAGCCACATTGGGCGCGCCGCCAGAGGGTGTCGCCGCTACACCATTCAGAGCATTCACGGGCGCTACCTCCGCAGACGGTGGGATATTTTCATCGTTTCGATCTGTTGGCGCGGCAATCGCGCCAGCGATTTGCATCTGAAAGCGTCTTTCCAGATCGCGTTCTTCGATCAACATCTTCTCGCGACGAGCCTTTTCTGCAGCTTCAAAGCGCCCGTGTTGAAGTTCAATCGCGCGAACCTGCTCCTCATTCACGCCTACTAGAGCGCGCATCATGATGTTATCGTCCGTGAGATCGAAGAAATTGCCGGCCAACTTTGCCGCTTCCTTGCGCTCGGCTAAAACCTCATCGAGCGACTTTTCAACCATGAGCTCAATTTCGTCGTCATCGGCGGCGGCGGCGGCGGCGGCGGCGGCGGCGGCGGCGCGAACGCCGGCGGCGGCGGCGGCTGGCGCGGCGGCTGGCGCGGCGGCACCGGCGCGGACGTTCGCATGCGCAGCTTGAAAGTTGTTACGACGCGGGAGATCGTCGTGATGAACGTTACGAGAACCGGCCGGCCGGCGTTGCATCACTTCATTCACCGTCTCCGCGGTGCACCAGTTGACGCACACCTGCACGACGTCACTCAAAATGCTATCCCATAACTGTTGCGACTCTGCCGATGCGCGACTCGATCTTGTTGGGAAGTTCTTCATCACAAAATTCGTGAGCATTTCACCCGGCGAACTCGCAAAGTCTTCATCTTCTCCTTCGTCATCATTCTGAACCAAGCGCGCGAGACTCGCTTCGCCGGTACTTTGAAGGCCGATGACTACGGACAAGTTATCCTCATTCACCGCTTTAAGCGCGTCCAGAGCGAGTTTGGGAACCTTGGCGCAGAGCAACATTTGTCGGAAAAAGCGCTGATGCGTGGCCCAAAACAACCGTTTGAGCGCCCCGATGTCCTTCTTGTTCGCAGCTAACCAAATTTCGGGTCGCGGGTAACCGCGCAGCTTTTCCACGGCTTCGACAACGTTTTTCAACATCGTCCAAAACGTAGTACTGAGGTCGTACATCCGTTTAATCTCCGCAGGCACTGGGCAATTCACGAGCTCGAATTCGGCGTCTTCGTACGATAACGTTCGGCATAAATAAGCGCCAGTGGCCTTCAACCCGCACGCGAACATTTCGAGCGCGCCCAATCCAGATTTTTCCAACGTGCTCAACATATCAAACGTACTGTGGAACCCAAAATGTCCAAGTCGCGTCATGTACGCCAAATTTTTCGGTTCACTCGCACCAGTGGCTGAACAATACAACACGCGCGCGTTCGGAATGACGAGCTGCAACGCCACGACGCACAGCGCCGTCTTGGTCGGCAAACCGGAGGGGTTCATTAAATTCTTCGCCTTGTGGCACTCGTCGAAAACAAGCAGCGCGCCGTGCGGATCACCTTGGAGCCAATCAGCGAGCTGCTTCAAACGCGAGTTTGGCGCGAGCATCGCCCTCAAATTCTTATCGCTCGACGCGTCCTTACTCGAAATCTTTGGCGACCTCTGCGTCAGCAGCGAATACGTGCAAAACACCACCCCGGCGTCGAGAACGCGCTCCAACGACCCTTGCGGCAACCCGCCGGTGCCTTCGGGAATAACCGCGATGTGCGGCTTCACTTTCAAGTCCTCTAAATCCCTCACCGCATCAAATTTCAAATCCGCGCTCGTGCTCACCCACAAAACGCGCCTTCCGCCTCTCCGTCTATGCTCGTACACCAACCCGGCGATTTGCCTTCCTTTCCCGACGCCCGCGCCGTCACCCAAGAAAAACCCCGCTCGGCTTCCATCAATCAACCTCTGTTCGTGTCTCATACACGCATACGTCACGCTTTCGATCTGTAACGCACTCAAACCTCCGTTCGCGACGATGTCGTCGCACGCGTGCGCGTACGTCGGCGCCGGCGGCGCAACCTTGGCGAGCGTCCCGGTCTCCACCACGCGATCGGGGTGCGGCCCGCCCGCGATGGCGCCGTAGCGCGGAATGTACGGTTCGTACTCCACCCCTGGTGCGTCGACGTCCTCGACGTCGATCACGTCGTCCTCCTCCGCGCCTCGTTCGCCTTGACGTTCGTGATGATGACCGCGTTGATGGTGTCCTCGCTCGACGTCGTTCGAGCGACGACCGATGTCGTCGAATTTCATGCCTCAACGCGCGACGACGGCGACTTCGGCGGTGATGGGACGACGACGGCACGCGAAGAAGGGAAAAATGTGCGTCTGTTTTCGACCGTCGACGAATTCGGAGGCGATGTGACGCGTCGTCGTCCGTGTCATCGTCGTCGTCGTCGTCGTCGTCGCGGTCATCGTTTAAACGAATCGACGCGACGCGACGCGACGCGGGTCGTCGTTTTTTTCTAAATATGGGCGAAACCATTGAAATTCGAAACTTGTTTTGTACACTTTTGAACACTTCTACTGGTAAATAGGGGCGAAACCATTGAAATTCGAAACTTGTTTTGTACACTTTTGAACACTTCTACTGGTAAATAGGGGCGAAACCATTGAAATTCGAGACGAGGACTGTTTTTGTACACATGTGAACACCGCGAGCGCGACGACCGCGAGCGACGGACGCGCCCTGCGCGACGTCGACGACGATTTGGGCGTCGCGCGATGTCACGACGATTCCAGCGCGTCTATGGAACTAGTCGTGCGGCCTGAAGCCGAAATTATCCTTCGCCGCGCGCTCGAGCGCGTCGTCGCGAGCGAGGACGCCGCGCAGGCGCTCGACCTCGCGCGCGTCCCCTTGCCTATGCGCGATCTGCAGCCGCGCTCGTAACACATTTTGCTCTCTCAGAGCGTCTCGAGTTTCACCGCTCGCGCGCATGCGCGCGATGATCTCGCGTTGTTTCGCCTCGGCGGCTCGCGCTCGAGCGTCCGCGAGCTCGCGTCGGCGCTCCGCCTCGTCGTCGCCGAAAGCCGCGCGTTCGGGTTGTCTCGGTAATTCCTCGCGCGAGCGCGAGCGCGAGCGGTGTTTTCGATCGCGTTTCCCTCGGCGCGAGCGCGAGCGCGAACGCGAGCGCGAGCGGTGCTTTCTCTCTCGCTTTCTGTCTTTTCCTCGAGCCGTCGCTCGTTCGTCGCCGTCGCCGTCCCTCAGCTTTCCTTCGCCCGATCGCTCGGACGCGCGCGCGCGTCGCCGGTCGCTCGATTCTCCTCGATGTTGTTCGCGATCGCGCTCGAGAGCGAAGAATTCGCGAAGGGCATCTCTCGCGAGCGCGGCGTCGCCGTCGTGGCCGTCCAACGCGAGCCGTCGCGTGGCGCGCGTGGCGAGCGGGAACTCGCGCGCCAGTACGTCGTCCGCTTCGCGCGCGAGCTCGCGCTCTCGATGTTCGGCGTGGCGCTGCATCATGCTCGGACCGCGGTCCTCGGGGACGGATGGGTCGAATCGCGTGAACATGGCGGACGGGACGCGAGGCGAAGACTGCGGGCGCAAGAGGACTACGGACATCGGTATTGCGATGATTTTCTCGCGAGCGCCGTGACGGCGCGTCGAGCTAGGGTAGATAAATATGCGTGCGAGCTATGAAATGCGGTTGCGGTCAATCGACTTGGAACAACAGCTTGAACATTTCGTAGGAGAAAAATCCAAGCGACGCGGACGGGAGGACTTGGATGCAGCTCGGGCCCAACCCGGCGTACAAGCCTCGAACGCCTTGCTTGCGCACGATCGATAGCAACGTCACCGTCATGCGGCGTATGGCCTTTCGCCCGAAAACCATCGACGCCGAGGATCTGCCGCCCTGCATCTGCATTCGTCGACGAATGACCTCAAATGGGTACGTAGACGCTTCGGAGACGACGCCGGCGAGCGCGCCGAACAACATCATGTTCGACGCCTCCACCGTCTTCATCGGGTAGTCGCTCTCGAGTTTCGCGCGCGCGCGCGGATCCGTCGACGCCGCGATCTTTGCCTGCATTTCCACGTTGAGCTGCGCTATGCGACGGAGCTTCAAGCCGTCGTAAATTGTGTAGTATACCGCCGCGTTTGGCGCCATGGACACGAGCGCCGGCGTGATGCCTCGATAAAACGTCGACAACCCCTCTTGAGCGTACATCGTCTTCACGCACTGAATCAATCCCCCGTATTTTGCTTTCCCTCCCGTGGTGAGCAACCGCGTGCGCAACACGTCCATCGGAAAGCACGTCAACACCGCGGTGATCCCCGCGCCGGCGCCCGCGCACAGCGTCCCAATCTTCCTCCCGTCGCTCCCTTCCGGAAACGTCTTCACCACGAACCCGCGATAGGTATCAAACGCACAAAAATTAATCGCCTTATACGGCGCCGTGCGCGCCAGATTCAATAAATTCCCTTTCCAAAACCCCCCTAAACCTTCCTTAGCGAAGATGTTCCGCACCAACGCTCGAGGCGTCAACGCGCTTCGGTTCAACAAATACTCAATCTTCACCCTCTCCAACGGCGCGAGCGCGGTGCGCACGCATATCGTCGCCCAAACTCCACTCGCCAACCGTCTCACAGCCTCAACCTGCGGCGGGAGAACTTTCCTCCCTCGCGCCTTATCGCGCAACCGTTCGTTCACTCGCGTCGACAGACTCGCTTCGCGCGCTCGCGCGCGCGCCCGCCTTTTCCCCATCATCCTTTCCCTTTCTCCCCCCTTCGACGTTTCTCCTCCTTGTATTTCACTCATCTCTCCTCCATTCCATCGTCTCACACGCGCGTTCGCGAGCGCGAGCGCATTCGACGTCGACTCCGTCCGCGACGACGACGCGCGTCCGACGTCGTCCGACGCGCGCGTCGCGCGTCGCGCGCGCGCGCGCCACCACCCCGCTTGATACCCTTCCCTCGACGTCGCGATCGACGACGACGGTGAGGACGACGACGACGACGAAGCATTCGACGACGACGACGCTTTGCGCGACATCGTCCGAGAACGAGCGGCGGCGCGGCAGACGCAATCGCAATCGCAATCAATCTTTGGCGCTCGAGGGAAAACCTGCGGGCGATGGGCGACCGAGTATGAGCGACCGACCGAGTATGGACGACCGACCGAGTATGGACGACCGACCGAACATCCGACGACCGACCGAACATCCGACGACCGACCGAACATCCGACGACCCTCCCGCGACACTCGCGCGACGATCGACGCGCGACGCGCTCGTCGACATCGATGTCGCGTTCGAGTCCGACGACGCACGAAACCGCGTTCGACGGGATTTCATTGTTCAACGTCTCGCGTCGCGTCAAACATCCACTCATTCGGCGTTTGACGCGCTCGTGGACGTCACTGAATATACCCGCAACGGTTCACTTCTCATCGCGAACGTACGTTTGGTGATGGGAACGTTTCGATGTCGAGCGACTCCGTGCACTACTGCATTCGTGGCATTTTTTTCAGTGGTATCACAAACAATGACGCTGGCATTTTGCCAACGTAATTCGTGCATATCTGTTGCAGTGAGTGGATAATTTAGAACTTCTTCGATAAGAAGTCGAATCACCACACGCATACGAAAATCACACCACACGCACACGAAAATCACACAACACGCACACGAAAATCACACCACACGCATACGAAAATCACACCACACGCACACGAAAATCACACAACACGCACACGACGCGCCGACGGACGCGCGCCTTCGGCGACCGCTCTCGCGTCGACTCACCAA
>Ga0222712_10004199_pt1 | contig 15208 bp, 8 predicted proteins | sample C33_657DmetaG_FD_165043 | JGI IMG/M metagenome (GOLD analysis project Ga0222712, IMG submission 165043) | Estuarine water microbial communities from San Francisco Bay, California, United States - C33_657D | ecosystem: Environmental > Aquatic > Marine > Unclassified | place: USA: California... | reverse complement strand
AATCAAGATCAAGGTCGTTGGGCCCACATCAGTGCGCAGTTGCGGCGTTAACGTCGTACGAACATCTTGAACAGGTGAAAACGCTGTCACGATTAACGAAACGGGCGCAATCACTTTACGATTTTCGCCGTCTTGTGACCACCCCGTTTGCATCGATAACGAGTCTTTACCAACCGGAATCGACAAGCCAACCTCTTGGCACAGTTTGCTCACTGCGGCCACGGTATCGTACAGTGCAGCATCTTGCCCAGGGGCCCCACACGCTGCCATCCAGTTAGCAGACAGCTTAATGTCTTCAAGACACGCCACATCGGCGGCGGCAAGATTGGTGAGCGCTTCGGCCACGGCCATGCGCCCTGAAGCAGGGGCATCAATCACAGCAAGCGGCGTGCGCTCGCCCATCGCCATTGCCTCGCCACGCGTGCCATCGTGATCCGCTAAGGTCACAGCACAATCGGCTACAGGCACCTGCCAGGGGCCCACCATCTGATCGCGGCTTGATAAACCACCCACTGTACGATCGCCAATCGTAATCAAGAAAGTTTTATTTGCGACGGTTGGGTGTTGCAACACCCGCGTGACCGCGTCATCGAGCGTGATGACCGTCAAATCTAACGGCGCGGTCTGACCAGGCAAGCGTTTAACATCGCGCGTCATACGCGGTGGCTTGCCTAAAATCACATCAATCGGTACGTCAACAGGGCGCAGGTCTTGCTTGGGTAAGAGTGAATCTAAGCCGGGCAAGCCCTCACCGTTTAACACGGTTAACTGACGCGCCTCGGTCGCCACGCCGATCACCGCAAACGGGCAACGCTCACGCTCAGCGATGGCATTAAAGCGCTCAAGATCTTGCGGCATCACGGCCAACACATAACGCTCTTGCGATTCATTGCTCCAGATCTCAGCGGGCGACATGCCTGACTCTTCGAGATGCACCCGCTTCAGTTCAAAGGTGGCACCACGGCCCGCGTCGTTCACCAACTCTGGAAACGCATTGGATAAACCACCCGCGCCTACATCGTGAATGGCCACAATCGGATTATTTGCACCTTGTTGCCAGCAACGATCAATCACCTCTTGGCAACGACGCTCGAGCTCGGGGTTGCCACGCTGCACCGAATCAAAATCCAGTGCCGCCGTGTTTGACCCGACCGACATACTTGACGCTGCACTGCCGCCCATGCCGATCCGCAAACCAGGACCACCCAATTGAATTAATAGGGCACCCGGCTGGATCACGTCTTTTTTAGTTAAGCCGGCATCGATACTGCCTAAACCGCCCGCGATCATAATGGGCTTGTGATAGCCCCAACGAGTGTCAGCAGTGGATTGTTCAAACGACCTGAAATAGCCTAGCAAATTGGGGCGACCAAACTCATTATTAAAAGCTGCCGCACCCAAGGGCCCCTCAATCATGATTGCCAAGGGGCTAGCGATACGGTCGGGGCTGCCGTGATGATCGGCTTCGTAAACACGTGGCGCATCATCGAAGCGCAGATGTGAAACAGTGAAACCAGCCAACCCCGCCTTAGGCTTCGAGCCGCGGCCGGTTGAGCCCTCGTCGCGAATCTCACCACCCGCGCCGGTTGCCGCACCTTCAAACGGGGCAATGGCAGTAGGATGATTGTGGGTTTCGACTTTCATGACGGTGTGCACAAGCTGGGGCTTGGCGGCATACACGCCGCCCTGCGCCCCACCTGGCAACGCCGCTTGAAAGCGTAACGCCTCGCCACCCTGCATGATGGCCGAGTTATCTGAGTAAGCCACCACCGTACCCAAGGGCTGTGCCGCATGGGTTTCGCGAATCATGCCAAACAAGGTTTTGTCAGTGGGCTTGCCGTCAATGACCCACTGCGCATTGAAGATCTTGTGGCGACAGTGCTCGCTGTTGGCTTGGGCAAACATCATTAATTCAACATCGGTTGGATCACGACCGAGCTCAGTGAACGATTGCGTCAGGTAATCGATTTCATCTTCTGACAAGGCCAAACCCAAACTTGTATTGGCCTGAAGTAACGCCTGCTTACCTTGCGCCATCACCTCAACGGTGCGCATCGGTTTGCCCGGTAGCGAGGCAAACAGGGCTTGAGGATCAAAGCCCGCATCGACCACGGTTTCGGTCATACGGTCATGCAAGCAGTCAGCGGCCTGCACCAGCATCGCTGCGTCAAGCTTTTGAGTTTTTAACCAAGTACGCTCGGGGGTCAAGACATAGCGCACGCCACGCTCGATACGCAGCACAGTCTCAAAACCGCAATTATGTGCAATGTCAGTGGCCTTGCTGGCCCAAGCAGAAATGGTGCCTAAGCGCGGGATCACCCGCAAAATCAAATCAGACGTTTGCGGTTCTGATGCATGAGCAGTTGGCCCGTAATCAAGGAGTTGTTGCAGGCGCTGTGTCGCGGCCGCATCCGGCGCTTGCTCGCACCAAACAAAATGCTCAAAACGCGCCGCGATATCAGCGATCGGTAAGCCCTGCGCTTTGAACTTGGCCAGCAGACGTTCTTGACGAAACTGGGACAATACAGAAGAGCCGAGCACATGCAGAATATGGGACACAGTCAGGACCAATTAGCGGTTAATTTAGGGCAAAAATTCAGTAAAGCTAGGGGAAAACGCCTATTTTAGCTCTCATCGGGACATAAAACAGCCGAGACCCTCGGGTTCGTTGCTATGATGCGCAACGATACAAATCACACTAGAGGAAACCCAAATGTCAATCACACGACGTAACCTACTCGCTGGCGTTGGTGCCGGTGCTATTGTCATGGCGGCCCCTTTGCGTAGCGCCTGGGCACAATCTAAAGCAGAGTTTTCATACAAATACGCCAATAATTTGCCTTTGACGCACCCCATGAACATTCGCGCCAAAGAGATGGCCGATGCGATTCAAGCTGAAACCGCTGGGCGCGTTGAAATTCGTATTTTCCCAAGCAGCCAACTGGGCTCTGATACCGACATGTTGAGCCAGGTCCGCAATGGCGGCGTCGAATTCTTCACCTTATCAGGTTTGATTTTGGCCACTTTGGTGCCAGCCGCTTCCATTACCGGTATCGGTTTCGCGTTCAGCGACTACGCTGCAGTCTGGAAAGCGTTGGATGGCGACCTCGGTGCACACGTGCGCAAAGAGATCGGCAAAGCCAATTTGGTTGCCATGGATAACATCTGGGATAACGGCTTTCGCCAAATCACCTCGTCAACCAAGCCAATTCAAAGCGCAGAAGATTTGAAGGGCTTCAAGATTCGCGTGCCCGTCTCACCGCTTTGGACTTCAATGTTCAAAGCCTTTGACTCGGCACCTGCTTCGATCAACTTTAACGAGGTGTACAGCGCCTTGCAAACTAAAGTGGTCGACGGCCAAGAAAACCCCTTGGCAATTATTGATACGGCAAAACTCAATGAAGTGCAAAAGTTCTGCTCGATCACGAATCATATGTGGGATGGCTTCTGGTTCTTGGCGAACAAACGCGCCTGGGAAAGACTGCCAGAAAACATGCGCACAATCGTGGCAAAAAATATCAACGCTGCAGGTCTGAAAGAGCGTGCCGACGTGGCGGCCATGAACGCTGGCTTACAGAAAGGACTGACTGAAAAAGGCATGGTCTTTAACCAGACTAAGCCAGATTCGTTCCGCGACCGTCTGCGCCAAGGTGGCTTTTACACCGAATGGAAAGGCAAACTGGGCGATGAGGCCTGGTCGATGCTTGAGCGCTACAGCGGCAAACTCGCTTAAGCGTAGCTTGTCTTGTGATGGCGCAAGCAAGTCGCTTCGCCACACGAACACTCCGGATGCAACGCTCGTTAAAAGCGGCATCCGGATTTTTATTTAGAGGCTAACTTTTTTTATTTTGGCACTTGCTTTTTATTCAAGCTTTCAAAGATACGACAATGACCACTGAACTCACTCTTTCCTCCAGCCCCCTCGTGTCACGATTGTTAAAACCAATCGAATTTATCAGTGCGTTGCTGATGACAGTCATTGTGGTCATGCTGTTGGTAGGCGTCGTATCGCGCTATGTTTTTTCACTGCCGATTGTTTGGATCGATGAAGTCGTTTCAATTTCATTTTTGTGGCTTGCCATGTTGGGCTCGGCAATCGCCATGTATCGCAATGAACACTTACGCTTAACGCTTTTTTTACAAATGATGCCCGAACGCCTGCGTGGGTTTGTGCATGCGGTTGCACTGGTAACGATTGTTGCGTTTCTGCTTGCTCTGGTGACGCCTGCCATCGAGTATGCGCAAGACGAGTGGTTTGTCACCTCACCCGCACTTGGGATTCCCAACAGCTTTAGGGTATCAGCCTTGGCGTTTGGCATTTTGGCCATGCTTGGGGTGCTGGTCGTGTATGCAGCACAAACGGTGAGCAAGCTTAATCTATTGGGCGCAGCGATCTTGGTGAGTGCCTTTGCTGCTCTTTGCTGGGTGGGCTCTGGTTGGTTGACCTCACTTGGGCTCTACAACATTCTCTTTTTCTTGGTCATCCTGGTTGCGCTGTGCTTAGTTGCAGGCGTGCCCATTGCCTTTTGCTTTGGCGCAGGGGCGCTGTGTTATCTGGCCTTTTCAACCACCGTACCTTTAATGGTTGTGATTGGGCGCATGGATGAAGGCATGTCAAGCCTGATCCTCGTGTCAGTGCCGATCTTTGTGTTGCTAGGCTGCGTGCTCGATGCTACCGGTATGGGTAAAGCCATTGTCGATTTCTTGGCGGCGTTGCTGGGTCATATTAAAGCCGGCATGTCTTACGTGCTGCTTGGCTCGTTATTCATTGTGTCGGGCATCTCGGGCTCAAAAGTGTCGGACATGGCAACTATTGCGCCAGCGTTGTTTCCTGAAATGAAACGTCGAGGGCATAAACCGCGCGAAATGATTGCCCTGCTCGCAACCGGTGCTGCGATGGCGGATACCGTACCACCGAGTATCGTGCTGATCGTATTGGGATCAGTCGCGGGCGTGTCAATCGCGGGCTTGTTTCAAAGCGGCGTCGTGATTGCAGGCGTGTTACTGATGGCTCTGGTCGCCTTAGCGCGCTGGAAAGCCCGTCACGAGCAACTTGATAACGTCAAACGCTCAACCATCAAAATGATCTGGAAGGCCTTGTTGATTGCTGGCCCAGCCTTAGTGTTACCTTTTTTGATTCGCAGTGCGGTAGGGGGTGGCGTAGCAACGGCCACTGAAGTCTCGACCATTGCGGTGCTTTACGCCATGATGATTGGTCAGGTGCTGTACGGCGGCCTTGGTTGGCGCAAAGTCTATGCAATGTTGGTCGAAACCGCTGCCCTGAGCGGTGCAATCTTGCTGATCTTGGGTACAGCCTCAGCGATGGCCTGGGCCATCACACAAAGCGGCGTGGTGCAAAGTCTGTCAACATTTTTAACCACCCTGCCCGGCGGCATCGCCAGTTTTATGGTGGTGACGATCTTGGTGTTCTTGATTTTGGGTTGCTTACTTGAAGGCTTACCCGCAATTTTGATCTTGGCGCCCATCATGTTTCCGATTGCCAAAAAACTGGGGATTCATGAGATTCACTATTCAATGGTGGTCGTCACCGCTATGAATATTGGACTGATGATGCCCCCGATCGGTATAGGCTTTTACGTTGCCTGCCGCATCGGTGACGCCTCGCCCGATGACGTGATGGGTGCCATCTGGCCTTACATCGTTGCGCTATTGGTTGGGTTGATTGCGATTGCAGCAGTACCGTGGTTTTCGACGGTGGCGCTCTAGGGCTAATTGCCGTTGAACGAAAAACGCCCTGTTTAACAGGGCGTTTTTCGTTACGACTTCTTTTTCACCGGCGGTAAATCGGTGCAATGACCTTCAGCAGCCTCAGCAGCCAGACCGACCGACTCACCAAGGGTTGGATGTGGATGAATTGTTTTACCAATATCCACCATATCCGCACCCATTTCAATCGCTAAGGCAACTTCACTGATCAAATCGCCCGCATTGGTGCCAACGATGCCACCACCAAGAATCTTGTGGGTTGCCGCGTCAAACAAGAGCTTTGTGAAACCTTCATCACGGCCATTGGCAATCGCACGACCCGACGCCGCCCAAGGAAACAGCCCCTTGGTAATCGCAACACCTTGCTGCTTGGCTTGGTCTTCGGTTATGCCCACCCAGGCCACTTCAGGATCGGTGTAGGCCACCGACGGGATCACACGCGCATCGAAATAACTCTTTTGCCCTGCAGCCACTTCAGCAGCAACATGCCCTTCGTGTACCGCTTTATGCGCCAGCATGGGTTGGCCGATCAAATCACCAATGGCAAAAATGTTAGGCACATTGGTGCGCATTTGACGGTCGACTTCAATGAAGCCCCGGTCACTCACCATCACACCGGCTTTGTCAGCCCCGATTTTTTTACCGTTGGGTGTGCGACCTACCGCTTGCAAGACTAAATCGTAGCGTTGCGCCTCTTTCGGTGCACCAGCGCCTTCAAAGGTCACGTAAATACCGTCTTTTTTAGCAACTGCACCAACGGTTTTTGTATTGAGCATCAAGTTATCAAAGCGATGAGCGTTTTTCTTTTGCCACACTTTGACCAAATCACGATCTGCGCCCTGCATCAGGCCATCTTGCATTTCGACCACGTCTAAACGTGAACCTAACGCTGAATACACCGTACCCATTTCAAGGCCGATAATCCCGCCACCCACAATCAACATTCTTTTTGGAATATTGCGCAACAACAAGGCACCCGTCGAATCCACCACGCGCTCATCGTCGGGCATAAACGGCAGCTTCACCGACTGACTGCCCGCAGCAATAATGGCTTGGGCAAACTCAATCGTTTTCACACCAGCCTCAGTTTGAACTGCAACATGGTTAGCACTGACAAACGATCCAACACCCGTCACAACGGTCACCTTGCGAGCCTTGGCCATCCCCGCCAAACCGCCAGTGAGCTTACCAATCACGCCATCCTTAAAGGCACGCAACTTATCCAGATCAATCTTAGGCTTGCCAAACGAGATACCGTGGTCTGCCAAGGCTTGCGCCTCTTCGAGCACGGCTGCCGTATGCAACAAAGCCTTTGAAGGGATACATCCAACGTTTAAGCACACACCACCAAGCGTTGAATAGCGCTCAACAAGCACCACATTCAAGCCAAGGTCTGCTGCGCGAAACGCTGCTGAATAGCCGCCGGGGCCTGCACCCAAGACAAGCAAGTCGCACTTGCTGTCAACTTTGCCGTTATACGCTGCGATCGCGATAGTCGGAGCAGGACTCGTCGCGTGAGCGCCTGAAGTCGCCGCAGAAGCTGACGCGTGACTGGCAGGCTGAGCACCCTTCGACGCTGCAGCCTGCGTTAAACCGAGCGAGCTAGCAGCAGAACTTATCGCTGAGGCTGCACCAGCAGCTAAAGCTGACGAGTTTGCGTCGGCCGCCCAGCTTGCGCTAGAAGGCACCGAAGCCGAGGCGGCTGAGCCAGCTGCTGCACCCGAACTTGCCTCGAGCTGCAAGATCACAGAACCTTGTTTGACTTTGTCGCCGATCTTCACTAACACTGCTTTAACCACACCACCTTGACTCGAAGGGATCTCCATCGACGACTTGTCGGATTCAACAGTAATCAGGCTTTGCTCGGCCTTGACCGTATCGCCAACCGCCACCAACACTTCAATCACATCAACCGTATCAAAGTCACCAATATCAGGGATTGGAATATCAATAAGTTTGCTCATAGCAGCCCCTTACAGTGCGATACGGCGAAAATCCGCCAACAGACTGCCAAGGTAGGCGTTAAAGCGCGCCCCTGATGCACCGTCAATCACACGGTGGTCGTACGACAGCGACAGTGGCAAGGTCAGTTGTGGCACAAACTGTTTGCCATCCCAAACCGGTTTCATGTAAGACTTTGACACGCCCAAGATCGCAAGTTCTGGCGCGTTAATGATGGGTGTGAAATGTGTACCGCCAATGCCACCCAACGATGAAATCGACATACAACCACCCTGCATTTCTGCAGGTGATAATTTGCCATCACGCGCCTTCTTAGCAAGCTCACTGCTTTCAGCGGCCAGCTCCAAAATACCCTTTTTATCGGCATCGCGAATCACAGGTACGACCAAGCCATTGGGTGTGTCTGCCGCAAAGCCGATATGGAAGTACTGCTTCAGCACCAAGTTATCGCCGTCGAGCGAAGCGTTAAATTCAGGAAACTTCTTCAGCGCTGCGACAACGGCTTTAATCAAAAACGCCAGCATCGTGACTTTGATGCCTGATTTTTCATTCTCTTTATTTAACGTCAAGCGAAACGCTTCAAGCTCGGTGATACTCGCTTCATCGTTATTTGTGACATGGGGGATCATCACCCAGTTGCGGTGCAAATTCGCACCTGAAATCTTTTTAATGCGCGACAACGGCTTAGAGGTGATTTCACCAAATTTAGTGAAATCAACTTTAGGCCAAGGTAAGAGGTCAAGTCCGCCACCCAGGGAGGCGCTCGAAGCAGAGGCTGAAGAAGCACCCACACCACCCGCCAACGCTTGCTTGATGAAGTTTTGAATATCTTCTTGAACGATGCGCTCTTTAACGCCTGTTCCCTTCACCAAGGCAAGATCAACGCCGAGTTCGCGCGCGAATTTACGCACCGAGGGCGAAGCGTGCGGTAAGCCGGCCGTTGAGGCGGGCATTTCGAGCTTGCCAGCCGAAGGCGACGCAGTTGCTGAGTTGTTGGCGGCTGACGCAGAGGCGCTTGACGTGCCAGAAGCAGTTGCCGCACTTGCTGCGACCGAGACAGCCGCAGCGCTAGCGGCAGGCGCCGTGGGCGCAGAAGTATTCGACGCGCTCGAAGCGACCGCGACACTCGCTGTCGCTGCAGCAGGAGCGCTTGGTGCAGGAGCGCTTGGTGCAGGAGCGCTTGGTGCAGGAGCGCTTGGTGCAGCAGCACTTGGTGCAGCAGCGCTTGGCGCACCCGCACTCGCCTCAATGCTCAGCATCACACTGCCTTGCTTGATCTTATCGCCCACCTTCACTGCAATCGCTTTGACAATACCAGCGATCGAGGTGGGGATTTCCATTGAGGCTTTATCAGACTCAACCGTGATCAAGCTTTGTTCGGCTTTGACTGCATCGCCGACTTTAACCAAAATTTCAATCACTTCAACGGTGTCGAAATCCCCAATGTCTGGAACTTCAATAGCTGTGATGTTACTCATAATGGATCTCTTTAATTAAGCGTATTGGGGGTTGGCTTTATCGGGATCGATACCGTATTTTTTAATTGCAGCTGCCACTTGACTCACTGGCACTGTGCCCTCATCGGCAAGTGCACGCAACGTTGCCAAGACAACAAAGTGTCGATCTACCTCAAAGTGCTCGCGCAATTTTGAGCGAAAATCTGAGCGACCGTAACCATCAGTGCCCAATACTTTGTAAGCACGACTCTTTGGAATAAACGGCCGAATCTGATCCGCAAACAACTTCATGTAGTCAGTCGAAGCAATGATCGGGCCTTCTGATTTATCTAGCAGACTGGTGACGTAAGGCACCTTTGCTTTCGCAGTTGGGTGCAGCATGTTATGACGCTCGCAATCTAAGCCATCCCGACGCAACTCTGTAAAACTGGTTACGCTAAAGATGTCAGCCGACACACCCCAGTCTTTTTCAAGCAACTCGGCGCCCGCCATGACTTCGCGCAAAATCGTACCCGAGCCTAGCAACTGCGCCTTCACCTTATTTTTACCGCCTTTCTTCAGACGATACATGCCGCGAATAATACCGGCCTCATCACCCTTGGTCAGGCCAGGTTGCGCGTAGTTTTCATTCATCAACGTCAAATAGAAATAGACGTTTTCTTGGTCTTCGATCATGCGCTTCATGCCATGCTGAATAATCACAGCCACTTCATGCGCAAAGGTCGGGTCGTACGACACGCAATTGGGGATCGTCGACGCGAAGATATGGCTATGGCCATCTTCGTGTTGCAGGCCCTCACCGTTTAGCGTTGTGCGCCCAGCGGTACCACCTAACAAAAAGCCACGCGCCTGCATGTCGCCAGCGGCCCAGGCCAGATCGCCAATGCGCTGAAAACCAAACATTGAGTAATAGATGTAGAACGGCACCATGATGCGGTTGTTCGTCGAGTACGAGGTTGCAGCAGCAATCCAAGAACTAAACGCACCCGCTTCGTTGATACCCTCTTGGAGCAGCTGCCCGTCAGCAGCTTCGCGGTAGTACATCACCTGATCTTTATCAACGGGGACATACTTTTGTCCTTCAGGCGCATAGATACCGATCTGCCTAAACAAGCCTTCCATACCAAAGGTACGTGATTCGTCAGCCAAAATCGGCACCACGCGTGGGCCAATGTCTTTGTCGCGCAACACTTGGTTCAACACCCGTACAAACGCTTGTGTGGTCGAGATCTCACGACCTTCGGCGGTAGGCTCAAGCACAGGGCGTAGCACTTCAAGCAAAGGCGCTTTCAGATTTTCGTCAGCACGCGTGCGACGCTTGGGCAGATAACCACCCAAAGCTTTACGACGCTCGTGCAAGTATTGAATTTCAGGAGAATCTTCAGCCGGTTTGTAATAAGGCAGCTCTTCAAGCTTGCTATCAGGCACCGGGATGTTGTAGCGATCACGAAATTCACGGATGGTTGCAATATCTAGTTTCTTTTGCTGATGCGATGGGTTTTTAGCCTGAGCAATATGCCCTAAACCGTACCCTTTGATCGTCTTGGCCAAAATCACCGTAGGCTGGCCCGTGTGTGCTGAGGCTGCAGCAAAGGCCGCATAGACCTTATGGGGATCATGACCGCCACGATTCAGACGCCAGACATCTTCATCGCTCATGCGTGAAACCAATTCGAGCAGCTTTGGGTGTTTACCAAAGAAATGATCGCGTACAAACTTACCGTCATTGGCTTTGTAGGCCTGATACTCACCGTCGACGGTCTCTTCCATAATCTTGCGCAAGATCCCTTCTTTGTCGCTTGCCAACAAAGGATCCCAATAGCCGCCCCAAATCATTTTGATGACGTTCCAGCCGCTGCCACGAAAATCGCCTTCAAGCTCTTGAATGATTTTGCCGTTGCCACGCACTGGGCCATCCAAGCGCTGCAAATTGCAATTCACTACGAAAATCAAGTTATCAAGTTTTTCGCGCGCAGCCAAACTAATCGCACCAAGCGACTCAGGCTCATCCATCTCGCCATCGCCGCAAAATACCCACACCTTACGCTGACTCGTATCTGCAATCCCACGCGCATGCAAATATTTCAAGAAGCGCGCTTGATAGATGGCCATCAAAGGCCCCAAGCCCATCGAGACAGTCGGAAACTGCCAGAACTCTGGCATCAGTTTGGGATGCGGATAGGAAGACAAACCTTTACCGCCAACTTCTTGACGAAAATTATTCAGTTGGTCTTCTGTTAAGCGGCCCTCAAGGTAGGCTCGGCCATACACACCTGGCGACGAATGCCCTTGAAAATAGACAAGGTCGCCGCCCCGCTCAGGCGTGTCTGCATGCCAAAAATGATTTTGGCCGCAACCAATCATCGTTGCAAGTGAAGCAAACGAGGCGATATGACCACCGAGGTCTCCGCCGTCTGGAGGATTGTGTTTGTTGGCCCGCACAACCATCGCCATCGCATTCCAACGAATGTAGTGACGAATGCGCGCCTCTAAGTCTAAGTTGCCGGGATGTGCCGGCTCGTGACCAGCTGGGATGGTGTTGAGATAGGCCGTATTCGCCGAAAACGGGATATGCGCACCCGAGCGGCGCGCCAAATCCGTTAGGCGCTCGAGTAGGTAGTGAGCACGTTCAGGGCCTTCGCGATCGAGCACGGCCGCTAGGGCGTCGAGCCATTCTTGGGTTTCGAGCGAGTCTGCATCATTTGATGCATTGAGTGCGGCAGCTTGTGGTGCCATGGCAATCTCCGTGGTGACAGCCTGATTGATATATGAGGCTACCTGTTTTTTGGGTATTTGCGGCATTCTAGGTACTCCTGAGCGTTGCAGCAACAAATATTTCATGTTGCGGTATAGCTTTTCATATTATGAAATCATGTATTCGTTTTAAAGCAACATTTCGCTTGTCAAGCGTAAATACGGGGCAACCCGACTAAAATGTCCACCTTATGGATTGCACGCATGTCTAACCCCGCAAAGTCGGTACTCGCCACTCCTTTCCTTGACCAAGCCCGCTTGCGCCGCCGCAGGTGGTATTGGCTCACGCCCATGCTGGTCTTGGTGCTGTACGCCTGCGTCATGGGCGTATTCTTTTGGCTGCAACGCATTCATGACGGCAGCGTCATGTTCGTCACCATTGATCAAGAGCTGCGCCAGCATCGTTTGATCTGGGTGGTCGTCGCCTTATCTGTCGTGATTGTGATCGCCTTATTGATGTTGTGGCGTTACACCCGCTATCGCTCTGAGGCAGAGGCTGCACTGATTGCCGAAACCGGCTTCAGGCGCGCCATGGAGAACTCCATGTCCACGGGGATGCGCGTGATCGACCTCGAAGGTCGCATCGCTTATGTAAACCCTGCGTTTTGTCGAATGATTGGCTGGAACGAAGCCGACCTGATTGGTCGACTGCCACCGTTTCCGTATTGGGTACCGGGGCGCTACGAATCACATCAGCAAACGCTTGATAACCTCATGACGGGTAAGGCCCCCAGCTCTGGCATTGAACTCGAGGCGCAACGCCGCGATGGCTCGCGCTTTAACGCGCGAATGTATGTGTCGCCCTTGCTCGATCCACAAGGCACGCAAGTGGGCTGGATGACCTCGATGACCGACATCACCGAGCCCAAACGCATTCGCGAGGCTCTGACAGCCGCCCACGAGCGTTTTATGACAGTGCTTGAAGGCCTTGACGATGCGATCTCGGTCACTGCAGACTCAGACGAAGGTCTTGAGCTTTTATTTGCCAATCGCACCTATCGACGTTTTTTTGGTGCGCAAACCAGTGGCCACCATGAATTATTGGCAGGTCGTCGCGGGCGTTACACCGAAGAGTCGGTCGAGATTTTTTCTACCACGGTGCAGCGCTGGTTTGAGGTGCAGCACAGGATGCTTGCCTGGACCGATGGGCGCAAGGTGCGACTGCAAGTAGCGCGCGATATCACCGAACGTCGCCAACACGAAGAGACATCAAGGATTCAGCAAGAAAAAATTCAAATTACCAGTCGCTTGACCACGATGGGTGAAATGGCTTCGTCGTTAGCACACGAACTCAATCAACCTTTGACCGCGATCACAAACTACAGCATGGGCATTGTCGCCATGGTCAAGGCTGGCAATACCGACATGAACACGTTGCTGCCCGCGCTTGAAAAAACGGCAGCGCAAGCGCAGCGGGCCGGCAAAATCATCAGTCGCATCCGCGAGTTTGTCAAACGCAGTGAGCCACGCCGGCAGGCGATTCAGTTACAAACCGTGATCGACAATGCCGTGAGCTTGGCCGAAATTCATTCGCGCAAACATCGAGTCGCCATTGCAACCGAGATCCCCGCCAATTTGCCAGACGTGCTCGCCGACCCAATTTTGATTGAACAAGTGTTGTTGAATTTGCTCAAAAATGGTCTCGAGGCCATGGATCAAAGCGCGGTTGACACGCTCTTATTACAAGTGACCGTACACGACAATCAAATTGAACTGGCGGTCATCGATCACGGCCATGGCTTAACCGACCCAGAGCGGCTATTCGAACCCTTTTTTAGTACAAAATCTGAGGGCCTGGGTATGGGGCTCAACATCTGCCGCACAATCATTGAATCGCACCATGGTCGCCTTTGGGCGACTAGCAATCCAGAAGGCGGTACTATCTTTCGCTTTACACTACCCTGCGTCGACCCAGACGTGGTCCAGTTAGACAATCAGTCCGAGGAGTTACCTGCATGAATCTACCCCAAATAGCCAGCACCGTTTACATCGTTGACGATGACGAAGCGGTACGCGACTCATTAAGGTGGCTTCTCGAAGCCAACAGCTATCGCGTGCGCGCCTATGCAAGCGCTGAATCTTTTTTAGCCGAGTACGATGAGCAGCAGCCCGGCGTTTTGATTGTCGATGTGCGCATGCCCGGCATGAGTGGACTTGAATTGCAAGAGCAATTGATTGCTCGCAAGTCAACCATGCCTGTGGTGTTCATCACCGGCCACGGCGATATCCCGATGGCGATCTCAACCATGAAAAAAGGTGCCGTTGATTTTCTTGAAAAGCCCTTTGATGAAACGGCTCTGCGCGAAATTGTGGGTCGTATGTTCGAACAGGCAAATCAGCGCCTGTCGCAAGCGAAAGCTGTGCGCCAACATGAAGCCATGCTGGCGCGTCTGACCTCACGCGAGCAACAGGTACTAGAGCGCATCGTCGCTGGGCGTTTGAATAAGCAAATTGCCGACGACTTAGGGATCAGCATCAAGACCGTTGAAGCGCATCGCGCCAACATTATGGAAAAACTCCAGGTCACGACCGTGGCAGACTTGATGAAAGTGGCGCTCGCGAAGCCCGAGGTTAATTAATGACCGGTCGAATCATTGACGGTGTCGCCCTAGCAGGAAAAATTCGCGAAGAGGTTGCAGCACGCACCGCAGCTCTCGTTGCCGTCGGCACAAAACCGGGCTTGGCTGTGGTCTTAGTCGGTAGCGACCCCGCGTCGCAAGTGTATGTAAAAAATAAAGTGGCCGCGTGTCAAAAAGCGGGCTTGCATTCAGTACTTGAGCAATATCCACCCACTCTGAGTCAGGCTGAACTGCTAGAGCGCGTGCGGGCCCTCAATGCTGACCCAGCGATTCACGGCATTTTGGTTCAACTGCCGTTGCCCGCGCATATCGATGCGCATTTGGTCATTGAAACGATCGCCCCCGAAAAAGATGTAGATGGTTTTCACATCAGCAACGCGGGGCTACTGATGACTGGTAAGCCCTTGTTTCGCCCGTGCACGCCCTATGGCGTGATGAAAATGCTTGAGTCTGAGTGCGTGCAATTGCGTGGCGCGGTAGCCGTGGTGATTGGCGCTAGCAACATCGTCGGTAAGCCAATGACAATGCTGCTGCAAAGCGCGGGGGCAACGGTCACAATCTGCAACTCAAAAACCCGCGATCTTGGCTGGCACACCCGTCATGCGGATATCGTGGTGGTCGCGACCGGCAAGCCACGCATGATCGACGGCAGCATGATCAAACCTGGCGCGATCGTCATTGATGTGGGGATCAACCGCGGTGCCGACGGTAAGTTGTGTGGCACGTAGA
>Ga0222712_10004198_pt1 | contig 15210 bp, 12 predicted proteins | sample C33_657DmetaG_FD_165043 | JGI IMG/M metagenome (GOLD analysis project Ga0222712, IMG submission 165043) | Estuarine water microbial communities from San Francisco Bay, California, United States - C33_657D | ecosystem: Environmental > Aquatic > Marine > Unclassified | place: USA: California... | reverse complement strand
AAGATAAATCGATTCAACCGATAAAGGATCTACTAAAAAACCTGCATCCCCGGCAATTTCGGCTAAACATCCAGTATGAGATGTTAGGACGGGGGTGCCGTACTGCATTGCTTCAACCAAAGGCAAACCAAACCCCTCATAAATTGACGGCATTGCGAGAAAAACTGCATTAGCATACAAAGTAGCTAATTCCTGCTCACTCACATAACCCATTAGTTTTACTGAATCCTGTAATCCATATTGCCGGAGTAAAGTCTCAAGATTCACCCCACCCCACCCTTTACCCCCGGCGATAACCAATGATATTTGATTGCGTTGTAATTTGGGTAACCTAGCGTATGCTTGGATGAGCCTTTCCAAATTCTTCCTTGGCTCCAGCGTGCCTACAAATAAAAAGTAAGGCTTATCAATTCCCAACTTAGATAGAGAACTAAAGTCAGATCGCAAATTAGGCAATGATGCACCAAGATGAACTACTCGGACCTTTGATAAATACTGAGGAAATGTTTCAGCAATCCCATCTGCTGTTCCTTGCGAATCAGCCATAATTAAATCTGCTAATTTGATTGCCTCAGGCATTAACCATCTTTCAACTCTCAAACTTAAGGGCCTCATGGTCTGAGGAACATACTTCCAGACCAAATCATGAATTGTCACAACACGAGCGATTGAATTAGGTAAATAGCGGGGTAATCGATGAGTAGGACTCCAAAATAGATCTACTTGATCTTTAGCAGCCCAATAAGGTAGGGCTGTTTGAGACCAAATCATTTTGGAAAGCCGATTGTGATTTGACCCTGACTTAATAGAGCTTAGCTCGAGACCTCTCTGAATTGGAACACTTACCTGAGATGCTGCATAAAGGGAGAGCTTTAACTCTGAATGACGTGCCAATGCTTTTGATAGTTCAAAAGTATAACGCCCAATTCCAGTTAACGGACCAGACAATAATCTTGCATCAACGCCAATATGCACTTTTATCCCATTTAAGAATTCACCATCCAACTCAAGGTATCTTCTAATGAGGGATGTTTTAAAGGACCAAGCAAATCCTCAATTTTTTGAGAGGCTCCAGACAGAATATTTATTTCATTGGGTCTAATAAAAGCTGGATTCACTTTAACATTCATGTTGTGACCAGTAATTTCTTCTAATGTTGAAATGATTGTTTTTAGTGCAACGGCACGACCAGAAGCAATGTTATAAGCCTCACCAGGAACACCTAAATTTAACAAATCTAAGTAAGCCTGGCACACCATTCGGACATCATTGTATTCACGGAGAACATCTAGATTACCAAGCTCAATTTCAGCTGCTCTTTGCTGAAAATGTTCAACAATCTTAGGCACAACAAAACGGTTATCGTGCAAAATACCCGTGTAGTTAAAAGGTCGAGCAATCACGATTGGCAAAAGTTGCGCAAATGATGTTGACATCAACTCCATAGCGAGTTTACTCAAAGCATAGTGATTAACTGGCTTAGGACAATAAGTTTCTGGAATAGGACTAACTGACGCATTACCGTAAACATTAGCACTACTAGCAAGCAACACCTTCTCAGGCGCGTTAGGTAAATCAGAAAGTGCTTTTAGTAAGTTTTGCGTGCCAAATAAATTAACCTGATAAAAAGCTTCTTCATCGGCATGAGTTACTGAACTAATTGCAGCTAAGTGAATGACGTGACTAGGACAAATAGTCTTAACTTCAGCAGATACAGCATCTGCATTTGTTAAATCTGCTTTAAACTCAACTACATCATGCCCTAGAGACTTTGCTTTATTTTGAAAATGGCGCCCAGTAAATCCTTCTGCGCCGGTCAATAAAATCCGCACGCTTAAAACGAGAACCCAGTTTGATTGCGACGCAGATCAGCCTCAACCATCATTTGACACAATTGCTCAAGCGTAGTTTTAGGCTCCCAACCAAGCTTTTCTTTGGCCTTTGCTGGATCTCCAATCAAAAGCTCAACCTCAGCAGGGCGATAGAATTTTGGATTAATGCGCATCACGGTTTTGCCACTGGTAGCATCTATTGCGATCTCTTGCTCTTCTTTACCTTTAAAGTCCACTGTGATTCCAGCACCTTTAAAGGCCATGCGCACAAAATCACGCACTGTTTCTGTTCTATTGGTAGCCAAAACAAAGGTATCAGGCTCATCAGCCTGGAGGATGCGCCACATACCTTCAACATATTCTTTCGCAAAGCCCCAGTCGCGCTTAGCATCTAAATTACCGAGCTCCAAACAATCCAATTGACCTAATTTGATCTTAGCCACGCTATCTGTAATTTTGCGTGTAACAAACTCTCGACCACGCAAAGGAGACTCGTGATTAAATAAAATGCCGCTAGAGCCAAAAATGTCGTAACTCTCACGATAGTTAACTGTCATCCAGTGGGCATAAAGCTTAGCCACACCATAAGGACTGCGCGGATAAAAAGGTGTGCTCTCAATTTGAGGTACGGCTTGAACCTTACCAAACATCTCAGAAGTACTGGCTTGATAAAAACGTATCTTTGGATTAACTAAGCGAATCGCTTCAAGTAAGTTGAGCGCACCAATACCAGTGATCTGAGCTGTGGTACTTGGTTGATCAAATGACACCCCGACAAAACTTTGAGCTGCCAAGTTATAAATCTCAGTAGGTTGCACCTTTTGTACCAAAGCAATACTGGCACCTAAATCAGTTAAGTCGTACTCAACCAAATGCAAATTAGGGTGACTCTCAATACCTAACTCTTCAATGCGCCAAAAGTTAACTGAACTGGTACGGCGATAACTGCCGTAAACGGTATAACCCTTATCAAGCAATAGTTGAGCAAGGTAAGCGCCGTCTTGGCCTGTAACTCCAGTGAGGAGAGAGGTTTTCATAGTTTTGATTTTAGTGATTAATGTAATTAAGGTGATTTAATACCAATTGCCTTCAATAATTGAGAGGCACTTTGCTTCCATGTTATCCAAGGTATAGGATCAGAACGTGGATGTTGCTCTTTCTTATAAAGATCAAGCCATTGCTTTATAGACTCCGCTAATTCTTCAGGTTTTTCGGCATCAAAATAAAAAGCATTTTCACCTGCCACTTCACGAAAGACTGGTATATCTCTGCAGATAATTGGTAGCTTATGCTGTGCGGCTTCAATAAGTGGAAGACCAAATCCTTCACCATAGCTGGCGACGATGAGACAAGTGCTATTGGCATATAAAACCTCTAACTGCTCACATTCAAAGCTTTCTAACCAAAAAAGTTGTTTATTTAGCGCTGGATGTCGTCTAAGGCGATCAACTAAATCTTTATTTCCCCAACCCTCTTTACCTACGATTACCAGATTCAGGCTGACCCCACCCCTCCAGAGAATCTCAAAAGCATCCAATACCTGCCTGTGGCCTTTTCTCGGCTCCAGAGAACCAACCATCAAACAACAAAGTGACATACCTGAATTACTGTGATCCGAAGGCTCCTTGAGCTCAATATTATCAGGATTCTCGTTAGCAATATCAGCACCAAGGTGTACCCAATCAATAGAAAAAGGCCTCTGCCCGACCGTATCATTATGCTGGGTCAACTTAGCAAGATTATCTGCCGTGGCCCTAGATATACAAACAACTCCATCAGTTTTTAAAATCGACTCTAACCAATGAGAAAAGTTTGCGGTGTCATCAGCCGAAAAATATTGTGGCATATCAAGACACAACAAGTCGTAAATCATGAACTTTACAATCACACCCTGCCTTCGCATAGACTGATAAAAGTCGCTGCTTGATAGCTGTATTAGCGGATCAAAATCTAAGCCAAAAAATATATCCCCATTTACAAAATCAATAGCTTCATCTCTCAATACTGAGGTATTTAAACCAAGAAAATGAGTCGTAAATTGACGAGCATATAAATATCCTCGGTCAGCTTGAGCATACACAGGCTCTACGCGAACACCCAATGGGGGATTCTCGAGCCATTCTCGTAATACTTTACGAACCACTCTTTGAATACCAGTTTTAGAGTCATGTTTAACTAGCAAGGACACATCTACAAATAACTGACGCAATTGCGGACGAGCAGGAAAACTCTTAGCCAATGCTTTAGATAGCGTACCCAAATCAGCATCCGATCTCATAGACTTAGATAAGTTGGTTAGTAAGCCAGACAACCCATTTCTTGCATTTGCATAAGCAGATTCAATTGCTTCGAAATACTGCTGAGCACACCGTTCAGGATCATGGAGAGTGCCGATAATTTCTTTCGCCTTTTCTCCTAATATTTTACGGCGATTAGAGTTAGTTACCAAATCATTTATTGCATGTGCCAATTCTTCATCAGTGAACTCTTCGGACAGCAAGCAAACACTATTCGAATCAAGATAAGCCATGCTACCATGAGCATTAACAATAGTAGGCAATCCATGATTCATACAGTCAAGAACTGCCGCGGATGTTTCACCACGCGAAAGCGTTCGCAACTGAACGCCAATGTCAGCTGCACTTAAATAGTCGTTAAATAAGCTTGAATCCGCCCAACCACTAATATGAATATGACCGTGTGTTTTACTATCTAAGATTCTATTCAGTAAGGCTTGACCATACTCACCTTCATCGTTTTGCCCTACAAATACCAAGTGCGCATTACTATCGTTTGAAAATGGGGTTTTTAACCAAGCCTCAAGCAAACGGTGATTAAGTTTTGTTGGGGCCAACATACCAAACGAACAAATCAACAAATCTTTTTCCGGGATACCCAGGCGTTGACGGGCTGCTGCGCGTCCATCCAAATTACACGAAGCACGAAGAAGCGGAACGACGGACCAACCCGCGCCACCATCAGAACCATACCAATGACTCGCCAAGTCTACTGAGTGAGCACTATGCACAATGACGCCTAGGGCTTTCTGCAACACGGATAAGTTTGCAGGATAACGCCATATTACATCAGCAGCGTCTTTGATTGTGAAGCGCTCTTTTAAAGCCTGGTAACCGTGGCTATGGTACAAAGAATCCACCCAGGAATTAGGGCTCATGCCTGTCATTTCTCTGTGCGCCTGAATTCCAGACAAGTAAAAGTCGTGCAACACAACAATCCCAGGTTGCTCAATAATTAAGTCAAACATATGCTGGTGATAAGATGAATTACCAAAGTGATACAGAACACGATCAAATTGATCTGCATTCTCAAGAAACCATTTTGCAGACCTCACCGTTAGATTTTCAGAGATCCAATGATCTTTGATCTTTTCATCCTGCGCAACAATCACTTCAATGTCGTAATATTTAGCTAGATACGGTAACAGCTCAGCACTGTAATCAGCGATACCAGATCTAGCTAATGGCAATGGAGATACATATGCCAATCTCAAACGTTTTAGGGGAACTTGAGTGCTAACAGGTGATCGATACTTAGATTTTTGAAAATGAGCTGCGGCCATAGCAGCGATCGCTTTTTGGGCACTTTTATCCCAAGAAAAAGAGGTCGCATGAATGGCTTGACGTTGAATCAGCTCACTCCGATAAGCTTCATCCGTCAAGCCTTTGTTCATAACCCTTGTCATATCTTGATCAGATCCTGGATCAAAAAATGCCTCACCCCACCCAAGGACTTCAGGCAAACTGGAAGTATTAGCCCCTATTGTTGGTGCACCACAACGCATAGCCTCCAAAGCAGGCAATCCAAAGCCCTCATACCAACTTGGAAATACAAACAATGAACATAAATTGTAAAGAGCAAGAAGGTCATCGTCTGAAACAAAACCTGTCAACACTAATTCATTCTCGCTAAGACCTTTTGAATCAGCGAGACGTTGAAGGCGATCACGTTCAATTAAGTTTACTGAACATACAATTGCTAATTGGTTTTTTTGTCGAGTTGCAGAAGGTAGGCACGCAAAGGAGCGAATCAACCCTTCAATATTTTTACGGTGATCGATACCACCCGTATAAAGAATAAAACCGTTTTGAAGCCCATATTTATTGCGCAGCAGTTCTTCGCGGGCTGGCTCAAGCACTATACGACGAAAGATTGCGTCAGCGTCAGTTGAAATATTATGGCAATTAGCGAACGGAAGGTCTAAATGTCGAACACCATCTTCCTTAGATGCATCCGAAATTGCTAACCAAAGATCTGCACTGCCCAAATGAGTAATCTTGTCGAAATACCAAGATTTCAATTTAGAGTCTCTCAGATAAATGTCTGAGTGAATGTATGGAATTAGATCGTAGAGTGTTACAGCTACTAAAGCTTGCCCTTTCTGCTGGTAAATACCGGTGATAGCATCATCACTAAAACCCTCAAAGAGACTACTAATATGAATTACATCGGGGGCTAAATCATCTAAAAAGGCCTTATAAATAAGCTCTGCATCCAATCTTCTTTTTTGGTTTGACGACCCCGAATAATTAACAGGTGAAGGCGCATGCCATACACGAATATTGTCTTGCGGTAGCAAATCGAAAAAGGCTGCTCGAATTGAATCAATGCTATCAGGGAAAAGTCCCGAGAGTGCCAAAATAATTTCATGCTCGCCACGGTTACGAACCATAGCCTGCGCCAAAGCCAAGGTGTAACGACCGATACCGCGACTTCGACTTCCATTTGATTGCGCACCCTGCATATCAATCACAATACGCATACTATGTTTCATTTTTATATTTTTTCATACCCGAATTGAGAGCCTGATAAATATATTTAGCTCTAGGGGAGTCAGGTTGCCCGTTTACCAGGTGGGATTGCGTTAATTGATTTGGCTCATGATGAGCCTCAAGTAATTTACGCAAATAAGTTTTCAATAAATGTATTACTCCTATTTTCCATGCTAACTGTGTTGCCACACTTTTAATTTTTGGATTAGCAAGAATCCACTGAAGTACTTTAACTAATACTTTTTTAGCTGCCGACTTTACCCTATTCCTAGAACCATAAGCGCGCAGTAAACGAAGCTGACTCATTAGCCAACGCAGCGGAGAAGTTACACGCCAAGATTTGGAGCTATAAATAATATCAAGCTGAACTAAGCATCTATTTAAAATAATCTCTGCTTGCTGTGCCCTGGCTTCGGCATGAGCCTTTTCTATCGTTGAAAAATCATCAAAAATATTTGGCGGATACTTAAAGCTATTAATTAAATAGCTTTGCTCCTTTGCAACGTAAAAACGATTAAGCCCATCTGCGTAGCTAAAAACATAATCAGCTCCCAATAAGATTGGCTCCCACTCTTCGAAGGACTCTTGCTGCGACATTGGTAATGTTGCCTCAACCAAAACAATCCAAGGACGGTAAGTTGTCCAGTTATTGCTGAGTATAGCCTGCTTTTCTGAGCCCTCAATATCAATTTTAAGAAAATGAATATCCTGTCCAAAAGGCACATTCGATAAAAAAATTCTTCCAAGAGACTGAGTATTTATCATTGCAGAGATGACATTGTGACCGCTCAGCTTATGCAGATTAGCAATACTATTATCGAGCGTTGACAAACCAGTACCATCAATATAACTGATCATCACTTCACCATCAGACACTCCAACGGCAACTTGCAAATTAATATCACGCCCTCTTTGATTGCTCAGAGAGGTAAAAAGAGTGGGGTTGGGCTCAATATTAATACCCCACCAACCCCTGTCATAAAAAGCTTTTGTGACAGAGTGCTTTTCAGGCCATGCAGCTCCAACATCAATATAAAAACCATTTTTCACATGCTTGAGGGCTCGCCAGAGTATTACATCTTCGCAGTTTTGAGCATAAGAAATAAAACTCATATTTTTTGCACTTCAATAATAGGGTCAATCCAAGCACAGCCAGCGAAATGAGGTTTATTGATATTAACTACGTTGAAAATCAAAGCTAAATCACGCCATTCATAATTATCGACCAAATGGCTATCATTACTGGTTAATGCGGTCTGAACTGAATACGTGCCCGGCCCAAAGTTAGCAGGAAATACAATGTCAAAACGGAACTTCGCACCAACAGATATTTGAGTAATAGCATGCTCTTTAAGATGTGTATTCGTACCATAAATTACCTGACCTAGGCGATCTTTAATGCCGTAGCCCAAAACAAGTCGATCAATATCAACATGCGCTTTAACCTCTATTCGCAGCGTGATATTTTGACCAACATCTACAACCTCTAATCTTTTACCTTGCTTATCAAGTAGGTAAATATCAATAACAGTGGCTTCGCCAGTACCTGAGATGGTTTGAATTTTTCCATCCTCAAGAACCTTTTGCTTAATCTCTTGATTTTGATGGCCCGCCAACATGGCATTGTAGTAATCCATCACCGCTTCAGGCTCACCCTCGAAGGCAAGCTTGCCTTCAGCTAACAAGATGGCTCTGTCACAAATGCTGGTGATAGCTTGTTTATCATGACTCACTATTAATAGGGTTGTTCCTTGCTTACGGAACTCTCTGATGCGATCAAAGCTTTTGTGTTGGAAATAGGCATCACCAACTGATAAAGCTTCATCTACTATCAGGATGTCAGGTCTGATTGCTGTTGCGACACTAAAAGCCAAACGCATTTGCATACCACTGCTATAAACACGAACAGGCTGATCAATATAATCGCCAATTTCAGCAAAGGCCTCAATTTCAGGCATAAGACGAGTGATTTCTTCACCGGTGATACCAAGCAATTGACCTGCCATTAATGCATTTTGTCTTCCCGTAAAGTCAGGATGAAAACCCATACCAAGCTCTAACATGGCAGCAACACGGCCAGTCATATGAACGCTGCCATTGGTCGGATGCGTGGTCCCAGTGATTAGCTTCAATAACGTGCTCTTACCTGCACCATTGATACCAATAATACCCACCGCTTCACCAGCATTGACTGTGAAATTAATATCTTGTAATACCCATTTAAGCTGATGACGTGATCTATCTCTTGGATCAAGCCACTCGACCAGTCTTGACCAACGCGTTGGATACTGTTTGTATGCCTTACCTAAATTGCTAACTGAAATAGTGCCCATTTATAGCTCGTCCACCATTTCGCCAGAATGCTTCTTAAAAAGTCTCCACCCCAACATGCACAAGATCAAGCCCAAAAGAGTGGGATAGATTAGATTCATCCAGTTGGGCCAAAGACCTTGAACCAGAACATTTTGGACCGCCCCCAATAATGGAGCTAATGGGTTATACATTATTAAATCCTGACCGACTTTTGGCAATATATTGATAGGGTACACAATAGGCGTCAACCAAAACCAAAAAGAAATAAAAATACCAAAAGCTTGCCCGATATCTCTAAAAAATACGTTCAGCACACCCAGAACCATACCCAGACCGACTGCAAAAATAATGATCAATGCAAGCAAAGGTATTAGAGATATATAAGCCCAACCTGGAAAGCTACCAGATACAACCAAAAAAACAGTGAATAAACCAAAAATTATGGCGAAATTCAGTAGGGCGTTAAAAATTACTATTATTGGTAAACAAAGTCTCGGGAAATTTATTTTCTTTAAGAGATTGGCATTATCAAGAAAGCTGTTTTGTGAACGAGTTGTTATTTCTGCAAATAATCCCCAGGTCAACACCCCTGCACACAAGTAAATACTGTAACCAAAACTACTATCGACACCGGGGAGCTTTGCTCGCATAACTTGGGTAAAAATAACCGTGTAAACCACAATCATTGCGAGAGGATTCAAGACGTTCCACAGCGCTCCAAGCATGGAGTTCTGGTATTTATTTTGGAATTCTCGCTTAACACTACCGAGGATGAACCCACGATAGGTCCAAAGTGACCTTATTAGGTGCATTAATTAAGTACGCCCATATGTATCTTCAAAACGTACGATATCATCTTCTCCCAAATAAGGGCCACATTGAACCTCGATCATCACCAAATCGGTATCCGTTGGGTTTTCTAGTCGATGTTTATGACCCGCTGGGATATAAGTAGATTGATTCGCGTCAAGAACAATATTTTGCTCGCCATTAACTATATGAGCACGGCCCTTCACCACGATCCAATGCTCGCTTCGATGGTGATGCATTTGCAAACTTAGTTTACCGCCCGGCTTTACTTCAATACGCTTGATTTTAAACCCGGGATGATCCTCAAGAACCGTATAAGTTCCCCAAGGTCTACTCACAGTGAGATGTAATTTATATGAGTCATGATCTTTTTGCTTCAGCAAATTCACCACAGTCTTAACATCTTGAGCACAGGCAGGATCAGCAACCAATAAGGCATCCTTGGTATCAATAATCATTAAATCACTCACTCCAACGGTAGCGACTAAACGATCTTCAGACTGCACAAATGTATTTTTTGTCTTTACAAAAATGGTGTCACTCAGACTGCGATTATTGTTTTCATCTGAAGAGACCAAATCTCGAATGGCACTCCATGAACCAATATCACTCCAACCAAAATTACCTGGCACAACAGCCACTTCTGTAGACTTTTCCATCACAGCATAATCTACTGAAATATCTGGAATGGCATTGAAAAGAGATTCAGGGATTTCCAACATCGAGGATGCTTTGCTTTTCACAGCTTGGATCGCAATCCAACAGGCTGCCGCGGCCTCAGCCACCTTTGGCTCACATAACTCTAATTGCTCAAGAAATCGTCCAGCTGAAAAGCAAAACATGCCAGAGTTCCAATAATAATTACCTGCAGCAATGTAGCCTTGAGCAATGTCTAAGCTTGGCTTTTCAACAAAAGCATTGACTCTCATGCCTTGATCAATTTTGACTCCCGCCTCAATATAACCAAAACCAGTCTCTGGACCAGATGGGGAAATTCCAAAAGTAACCAAAAGATTATGCGGGGCACTTGCTAAAGTTTGCGCTGAAGTTACAGCCTTTGCAAATGCCATATCGTCAGAAATTAAGTGATCAGCTGCCAAAACGAGCATCAGGGCATCAGGGCCAAATTCATGAGCTATTTGATGAGCGGCCATGGCAATTGCGGGTGCAGTGTTTCTACTGCAGGGTTCCAATAAAAAGCTACCGTTAATATCAGCTTTTTCAAGCTCATCCTTGCTAATGAAGTAATAGTCACGATTTGTGACTGTCAGCACCTTGGGCTTTCCATTCTCAGTATGAATACCAGGCATGCTAGCTGCGCGACGATAAGTTTTTTCTAATAAAGATTGCCCATCAAGTAGCTTCATGAATGGCTTTGGATGGCCTTCACGCGAAACAGGCCAAAGCCTACTTCCCGCGCCTCCACTGAGAATTACTGGAATTAACATCTATACTCATTATTATTTATAATATTCATAATTGTAACAAATTTGAGTTCATTAACTAAGTTTCCATTAAATAGCAGATTTGGCTATAAATCAAAGTAAAAATCTTTTTATATTCAGTACTTTAATAATTTCAGATACTTTCCAGCTATTGGCACAGCTTATCTATTGCATGCATGTAGGAAATTTCTTACAACAAAATCCGAAGTAGCTGACATACAAATCTTCAAGAAATTGTTACGCTCTTTTTTCCAATTAACTATGAGAAAGAGGAGTCATTCATGGGTATTCGTATGAAGTATTTTCCAAGAGATACAGGCGTTAATCATGAGCAAATAGCTGCTATGAACGCAGCACTGGTCAACGAACTAGAGCAAGATGAAAAACCTCCATCCATCATTGCCGCAAAGAATCGCACCCGTGAATTCTTCATTCAAAAAGCCAAGCTGAAGAATCTGAATGCTATTACATGTATGGGAAGTCTTGGCCTGAACTCACATAAATCAATGCAGTTTTTTAATGGCGATCACAAGCATGTTGAATTCTTAAGACTACTCCATGCCATCACCATGATTGGATATGAAGTGAAGATATCATTTCAACTATCAGACTTTCCGTTTGGCACAATCAAAATTGATCCCTGCTGATTGCCTCACTGATTTAATCATCTTAATTAACCCATTAACGAAAAGCCAGTTCAAAAATTTGGACTGGCTTTTTTAATCGCAGCTTAATTATTATTAACGATGTATTTATTAATTTTTTTATCGAAGTTTTTGGCGATTCCTTAGTAAACGTTCTTATTAAGAAATCTAATTCCCCGCCACAATCGACATCACTGCCATGCGCACAGCAATACCAAACGTCACTTGCTTGAGGATCACCGCTTGAGGACCATCGGCCACTTCACTGGCAATCTCTACTTCTCGGTTCATAGGGCCTGGGTGCATCACGATGGCATCTGGTTTTGCTAATTGAAGTCTTTCTTTGGTAAGCCCCCATTGCTTGAAGAATGCATCACCTTCAGGCACCTGACCTGCTTCCATGCGTTCTTTTTGGATACGAAGTGTCATCACAACATCCACACCCTTTAAACCTTCTTCGATGTTGTTGTAGATTTTGACGCCCATCATGTTCAGATCTTTAGGCAACAAACTCTCAGGACCAATCGCCCTGATCTCTGGACAACCCAAAGTAGTCAGTGCATGAATGTTTGATTTGGCCACTCGACTGTGAACAATGTCGCCAATGATGGCTACTTTGATCTTGGAGAAGTCTTGCTTGTAATGACGCATGGTGTACATATCAAGTAGACCTTGCGTCGGATGCTGATTGGTACCATCGCCTGCATTGATCACATGCACATGCGGTGGCAAGTGTTGAGCAACTTCAACAGCAGCACCTGTTGTCTTATGACGCACCACAAAGATATCAGCCTGCATGGCCACCAAGTTATCAATGGTATCGAGCAGAGTCTCGCCCTTGGCCGTTGATGATGTTTGAATATCTAAATTAACAACATCCGCTGATAAACGTTTAGCAGCGATTTCAAATGTGGTTCTGGTACGGGTAGAGTTCTCAAAGAAGAGATTGAAAACATTCTTACCACGCAGCAATGGCACTTTTTTAACTTCTCGATCTGAGTCGCTCACGGCCACAAACTGTTGTGCTGTATCGAGGATATGAAGAATATGTTCTTTGGATAAACCTTCTAAGGTGAGCAAATGAGTGAGCTCGCCTTGATGATCATTGAGCTGGAGTTGGCTGGCAGTCTTAGAGGTTTTTGGCATCTTAGGTCAGTATTTTAATCTTTTATGTTGGTTTTTATGTTGTCTTTTTACTGTCTTTTTTGATGATTGACAGAATTTTTTATTGGTTCTGCTTATTTATTATTTAACACTTTATTGAGCCTCAGCACTAAAGCTAAAGCGTCCATCATCTAATTGCTCTAAAACCAAGATCTGATCATCAGCCACTTTGACCTTAGCACCCTTGAAGGTGGCATCCACAGGCAACTGTCTTCTATGACGATCCGCAAGAACAGCCAAATCAACCTTAGCTGGACGACCATAGTCAAATAACTCATTGAGAGCTGCTCGAACGGTTCTACCCGTATCTAAAACATCATCAACCAAGATGATATGAGCACCTTCTACCTCAAAAGGTAATTTGGTGGACATACCTTCAGAGCTATTCAGAGCCTTGATACCTTTTTCAGCATAGTCATCACGGTGGAATGACACATTGATCACGCCATGAGCATATAAACCCAGATCTTTGGCCAAGCGCTCAGCCACCCAAGCACCACCACTGGCCAAACCAGCCAATTGAAAATCAGGACTGATCTTCTTTTGCTCTTTTAATTGATTTAAAAGCGTTTGATAAAGGTCTTCTGCGTTAGGAATGGATGACATAAGCTTTCATTCAATGTTTGCTAGTTGCTGTTTACTACTTATTATCTTCAGGCCTAGCCTGTTGATTATTTTTAATTTAACAATCTCAATGTAAGCATCTTACTCTGATGTTTCTTGTGTTTTTATCTTACAGCGTATCCAAATACTGCTGCAAGATCAATTGGGCTGCCAAGGCATCATTACCATCTTGAACAGAAACAGAGGTATAGCGCTCATCGACCCAAACCACTTCCTTTTGGAAACGCCCATGCAATTGATTGCCAAAGCGTTTAGCTTTTTGTGTCATCTCGTGTTCTGCACCATCCGGATGACTGGGCAAACCCACTACCAGTAACTGTGGCTGCCATTCTTGGATGAGTGCCTCTATTGCTTTAAATTTTTCGTCTTGATTTTTTTCCTGGATGATCTTCAAAGCTTCAGCAGTTTTGGTGATGGTGTTACCAACAGCAACACCAATCCGCTTTTCACCAAAATCAAAGGCTAAGATGGTTTTTGTCATTAGGCATGACCCGCATCACTTGAGAGAAAACCAATATCAATGCCCAATAGGCCTAAAACATTTTGATACTTGTATTCATCCGGTGTATCAAAAATGATGTGAGCCATTTCTTCTGTAGGAGCTGGAACATTCAACCAACCATTGCGCGCGATTTCATCTTCAAGCTGACCAGCACTCCAACCCGCATAACCCAGAGTCATTAAAAAACGTGAAGGTCCATGACCAGCTGCCACTTCTTCTAAAACATCTTTAGAAGTGGTCATGGCCAAACCCCCTGGGATTCTCAATGAGGAGTTGTAATGCGTGGTGTGCTCACCCTGCTTTTGTTCATGCAATACAAAGCCACGATCCGTTTGTACAGGTCCACCAAAATAAACAGGCTCAGTCGCTTTGGTTTGAATTTCCAACTTGAGATCGACCTTGTCAAAAACGGTGGCCAAATCAACATCAGTGGGCTTATTAATGACCAAGCCCATAGCACCGGTAGAGGAGTGATCACAAAGATAGATAACAGAACCAGCAAAGTTCTCATCAACCATGCCAGGCATAGCAATTAAGAACTGATTGGCGAGATGCTGAACATCCCCTGTTTTTTGGGTCATAACTAGATTTTATCTGATTAAGGCCTTACCCACCCTAACCATAAAACTGGATATCTCTATAAAATGACAGTCAAAGGCAAAGAGAATCATGAATCATCAATAATGATGCCTTAGGAGATAAAAATATGACTGCTAGCAATAGCTCCGGTTCAAAAGGCTTGGTCTGGCTTCGCCGCGACCTAAGACTTCACGACCACCATGCCCTGCGCATGGCAGTTAAAGCTTGTAAGCAAGTTTGGGTGGTGTTTATATTTGATACGGACATCTTGTCTCACCTCTTAGATCGCGGTCTTACAAAAGATCGTCGCATTGATTTCATTTGGCAATCTTTACAAGAAATCAACACCGAACTTCAGACCAAAGGCGGCGGACTCATCGTACGCCATGGCAAAGCAGTCGACATCATTCCACAGCTTGCTACTGAATTAGGCGTTCATGCGGTTTACACCAATAAAGATTATGAGCCTGCAGCCATAGAACGAGATCGTTTTGTCTCACTCGCACT
>Ga0222712_10004197_pt1 | contig 15215 bp, 15 predicted proteins | sample C33_657DmetaG_FD_165043 | JGI IMG/M metagenome (GOLD analysis project Ga0222712, IMG submission 165043) | Estuarine water microbial communities from San Francisco Bay, California, United States - C33_657D | ecosystem: Environmental > Aquatic > Marine > Unclassified | place: USA: California... | reverse complement strand
CCCCAAAAATTACTGCTGGTTCAACTGGATACACCTTTAAGGCCACACCTGCCAAGTGGTCAGATAATGGCCCGAGCTCATTTCAATGGCTGCTTAACGGCAAAGCGCTATCTGCTTCAGGGTTAACTTTGAAGCTAAAAAGCAGTGACAATAAGAAGAAATTGCAGTTCAGCGAGTTACACATCTTTGATGACGGAACTGAGTTCACCACTAAATCGAACACAATAATTATTGGTAACGTACTTCTATCTGAATCTTTAACTATTCGCGTGCGTCCAACTGATGACAAAGTTATGGAAATTGCCGTTCTGCCTAAGAGTGTTCCAACTACTGCCAAGCCAACGTACCAATGGTATGTCGGATATTTCGAGATAAAGGGAGCAACAAAGAGCACCTACAATCTTAAAACTGCAGATTTAGGTAATGACATTTCGCTGCAAGTGAATTTTGTGGCTAAAGGCTTTGTAACAGCGAAGAAGACATCTAACACAGTTGCTATCGCAAACATCACTCGTAAGTATGAACAGATTTGGTCGGAAGAATTCAACGGTCCCGCGGGTGCACCAGCTGACCCAACTGTTTGGGTTGCCCAAAATGGCGATGGCGTAGCATTTGGAAATCGCGGCTGGGGCAATAACGAGCGACAATGGTATGACGACAAGATTTCCTCAACCAATGGATCTGGATCTTATGTAATTAAGGCCACCACAACTGGTGCTGGCGCGAACAATTGTTACTACAAAGGACCTTGTGAGTGGGCCAGCACAAAGTTGGTCACCAAAGATAAAGTTGGATTTAAGTACGGCCGTATCGAAGCAAGAATTAAAGGTCCGGTTGGAAATGGAACCTGGGGAGCTTTCTGGTTACTTGGGGCAGATATCGATGAGCGCGGCTGGCCAGGTTGTGGCGAAATTGATGTGACTGAACTTCTAGGTCGTTTGCCAAACACAAGTCTTGGATATATTCATAGTCCTAATGGAAGTCCTGGATCAACTGTTGAAATGGCAACCCCGCATCACGCCGGTTACCACACCTATGCAGTCGATTGGTTGCCAGATCAAATTCGCTATTTCTTAGATGGCGTCCCATTTGCCACGCTTAATAAGCCTGATAATGGCTGGGTTTTTGACCATGAGTTCTACATAATCATCAACTTGGCCATGGGTGGAAATTTGGGCGGGACAATCGAAGCGAATCTGAAAGATACCTCGATGGAATTTGATTACATTCGGGTTTATTCCATTAATGGTGTGGGTGAAGTAATCAAGAACTAACTTTTAAAACTTCTCCAATACCGTCAATCATGAAATGTTTAATGTAAGCAATTTCAAGTTTGCTACTTTGCAGCAATGGATCGACCTCACCGACAAACCAGCCGCCGATTGCTTGATTAATGATTAGGTAAAAGTACTCATTAAATGGCCAAGCTTTCCCAGCAAAATCACCTTGGTCGCGGGTGAACTTTTGGAATGACTGATCATTAAAGAACCATTCAATGGAATCCTCCCGCCAGTTGATTGCAAAGCGATTAAAGTTTTCCGATAAATCTTCTGAGCTTTCATGAAAACCGGTAATTCCAAATTCACCGGCATAACCAGCGGCATGTAGCGTTCCTTGAATAGTTCGAGGCTTTTTGCCATTACCTTCAAAGAGATCAATCTCGCCACAAGCTGGCCAAGCGGTACTTTCTGAGATATTTTTACCCAACAACCAGAGTGCGGGCCAAGTTCCAATTCCCGCAGGCATTTTTGCTGAGATTTCCAAGTAGCCATATTTGAAAAAAACTTTTCCATTTGTATGAATCTTCCCACTGGTCCACTCTGCCGGCCCGTAGTAGGCCTCAAAGGGTGATTGACCTTGTTCACGAGCTGCCGTAATGGTTAAGCCGTTATTTGCAACTAAAGAATCAGTGGTATAAAACTCGCGTTCATGATTTCCCCAGCCAACCAAACCATGTTGTGAGCCATCGCCTAAGTCAGGCGTCCAGAATTCGGAACTTGGTTGTCCATCTGGTGTGGGGAGAAACTCTTCAGACCAAAGCAATGATTTCTCATTTGAACTTCGCATTTCGGCCTCCAAATAGGATAGGGTCTGAGGATATGAAACCGCTTTCAGAGGCGGTTTATAAGGCTCCTATCCGAAAGTATAGGGGTAGAAATTGCCGAAACGGAGCTTGAACTTTATGTCTAACGTTTTTCCAGATGACTTTCTTTGGGGAACTGCAACTGCCAGTTACCAGATCGAGGGTGCGGCACAACTCGATGGTCGGGGCGTAAGCATCTGGGATACCTTTAGTAAAACTCCGGGCAAAGTTGTAGGTAGCGATAACGGCGATGTTGCATGTGATCACTACCATCGCTATCCAGAAGATATTGAAATCATGAAAGATTTAGGCGTTAAGGCATATCGTTTTTCAATTGCTTGGCCAAGACTATTTCCTAATGGTGATGGAGTTCGCGAAGAGCGCGGATTTAATTTCTATAATGAGTTAATTGATTCACTAATCGAAGCTGGTATCGAACCAATGGTGACTTTGTACCACTGGGACTTACCTCAAAAACTTGAAGATGCGGGCGGTTGGGCAAGTAGAGCAACAGCAGAAGCGTTTGCAAGTTACGCATTAGCCTGCGCCGAAGAATTTGGTGATCGAGTTAATAACTGGATCACTCTTAATGAACCTTGGTGCGTGGCTTGGTTAGGTTATTCGATCGGAGTTCATGCACCTGGTAAGAAAGATCATTCGCTAGCAATTGCCGCATCACATCACACCGCCCTTGCGCATTCAATGGCAGCTCGTTCAATCAAAAGTATTCGCCCAAATGCTCAAGTTGGTCTCACCGTGAATATGACTAATCATCATTTAGAAAATCCAGAAAATTCTGAGTTAGTGACTTTAAATGCACTACTAGATTCAAATATAAACCGCTGGTGGATCGAAGCAATGCTCAATGGCAAGTATCCAGCGAACATTCTTGAGTATTACGGAAAAGCGCTAACAGATGTTTTGTTACCGGGAGATCAAGAGCTACTAAAGTCCACACCTGATTATCTAGGTATTAATTACTATTCGGACTCATTTTTACGTAATCCGCGCCCAGAAGATCTGGTAGATAATGGCCCTGGCATCTTCCCATTCCCACAAAAGGGCGATAATTCACCGCCGGCAGAGCTGGCTGGCTCGCTTACAGCGATGGGTTGGGTAGTTACTCCCGAAGGTTTAGGAAACTTGGTTTCGCGAGTTCATCGTGACTATCCAGAAATTCCTTATTTAATGATTACCGAGAACGGCTCATCTTATGAAGACATAGTTGAGTCCGATGGAAGCATTAATGATGTCCAGCGCGCTTCTTACTTAGTTCGCCATCTTGCGTCATTACAAAAAGCGATAGCTGCTGGCGTGCCAGTAAAGGGTTACTTCGCTTGGTCGCTACTGGATAATTTTGAATGGGCAGAGGGCTATGCCAAGCGCTTTGGTTTAGTTCGTGTTGACTACAAAACGTTAGTTCGTACGCCTAAGTTAAGTGCCAAAAAGTACAAACAAATTATTGCCACAAATAGCGCTGATTAATTTTTAGCAGTTGACTCTCTGGCAACAAGCTTAACTGGCAACATTTTTCTAGTTACTTCAGAACCGCTTAGCGCTGCAACCAACATATTTGCCACCTCAGCACCAAGTTCACGAGTTGGTTGGTGAATACTAGAAAGCGCTGGCACCGAGCGAGTAGCAACAGGTGAATTATCAAAGCCAATTACCTTGACTTGCTTAGGAACCGAAATTTTATTTTGTAGCAAAACATTAATCGCACCAATTGCACTTAGATCGTTTCCAGCAAAGATCCCATCAAATGCTATTTTCTTCTTCAAGAACTCACGAACGACCTCTTCGGCTTTTGAAGTTGAATAGTCACCAGTTAAAACAGAAGCCGGTGAAATTTCACGACCAGCCTCGGACATAGCTTTTTCAAAACCTTCAAACCTATCGCGCCCCGACTGCAGTTTTAAGTCTCCGGTTATGGCGACTATTTTCTTGCAACCCTGTGAAATCAAGTGTTTAGTGGCTAAGTAGCCACCTTGTACGTTATCAACGTCGACGTAGGGAAACTTATCCGAGCCCCCTAAGTCACCACCAAAAACTACTGGTACACCCTTAGGAAGTAAGCGCTCGAAACTCTTTACCGAACGGTGCCAGCTAAACATTGCGATTCCATCAACTTGCGCCTTGCGTAGCGATTCGAAGAGCGAATCTTCGCTACCAGTTTTTGGGCGAATTAGAAGAAGCGGCTGCATGCCAGCATCAGAAATAGCTGTTGTGAAACCTTGAACTACCAGACCCCAGAATGGATTTAAGAAGAATTCTTCACTGGACTCTTCCAGCACAAGGGCAACAAGTCCGCTTCGCCCACCAGCGAGTCTGCGAGCAGTGGTATTAGGAACGAAGTTATATTTCTTGATTGCTTTGCGGACAGCCTTTTCAGTCTCTGGTGAAACTTTCGCGCTGCCATTGATAACACGCGAAACCGTGGCACGACTGACCCCAGCAGTTTCAGCAACTAAATCAATAGTTACTTCAACGCTTCGGGAAGTGTTCTTTGCGGCCACTGGGCAATTCTATGTGAATTAAAGAGATGTGGCTATAAAAACATTTGCCAGCGTAAGAGCGATTAGCCCAGCCCATATGCCCGTTGGAACTTCAGCCTTCTTTTTATTCTTAATAGTAAGAGCCAAAATGACCAGAATAACCAGGAACTTAATGCCTGCTTTTGCATGATCAGGCGCATCGTAATTAGCTGGGTCTGTGGCATGAAGCGAAGTATTAATTCCTACTAAAGCTATGCCCGCAACCAAAGCTGTAAGCATGGAATGCAGGAAGCCAACATGGATGGACTTCTTTGGCTTGGGTAGCACACTTAGAAGTAGTACTAAGCCGCCAATAATCGCGATAATGTGAATGGCTAGAAAAACATGCTTGATTGCGCTCATGTGAAAAGAATAGAGCCGAGTTGCGGGGATTTAAGGCTTATTCTCTGAATTAGAGAGCATAATTTAGATATGGCAAACACTAAGAAAGCAGCGGTAAAGAAAGTAGCAGCCAAGGCTCCTGCAAAAGCTCAATTGGTTCAACCAATTTATCAACAATCAAGAATTGATTGGCGTTCGCTGTATCTCTATGCAGTCTGCTTAATCACTCTAATGGTCTGCCTTTTTTCATTGGTTTCGTTTATTAGAAGTGGCGTCAATGTGGCCTACCCAGATCCAGCATATGTCGATCCTTATGCAACAGCGCCTAAAGTTGATTCTGCAGTAATTGCGGCCCAAGTTAAGGATCAGAATCAACGCCAAGCGGTAAAGAGCATGATTGATGCAGTTACTACTTTAATTATTGCCGGACCACTCTACGTTTATCACTGGCGTTTAGCTCGTAAATAATAATTCGAATGCATAAATCAAAGTATGTACTGGTTATTTCTGCACTCTTACTTGCAGGAGTAGTTCCAGCCCAAGGTGCACTTAAAGTTGTAAAGATTTATGATGGCGACACCGTAACCATGGCCGATGGTATGAAGATTCGACTATTACAAATTGATGCCCCAGAACTTGCTGAAGGTGAATGTTTTGCTAAAGAGTCCAAAGCCGCGCTAGTTAATCTGTTAGCTAAAAAAGGAATAGTTACTTTAAAAGCAGATCCGGCTTCAGCTTCATACGATCGTTATGGCCGAGCACTTCGATACATCTTTGTTGGAAAAGTAAATGTGAATCTAGAGATGGTAAAAATTGGGGCCGCAGCTCCGTATTTCTATCAAGGTGAAAAAGGCATTTATTCAGCTGCAATGTTGAAAGCTGCGCAAGATGCCAAGTTATACAAAGTTGGTTTATGGAAAGATTGCCCTGGAACGCAACTAGTGCCAACCAAAGCAATATCTACTTATAAAGCTGTTGGATCACCAGTGGCAACGCCGGTTAGCTCGCCGGTGACAGCGCCAAGTGCGGCAACTGGTTGCGATCCAAACTATGCCGGCTGTATTCCGATGTATCCGCCGGATTTGAATTGCAGCGATATAAAAATACTTGGTTTAGCCCCAGTTACTGTCATTGGGAAAGATCCCCACCGCCTCGATGGCGATGGCGACGGAAAAGCCTGTACTAGTTAGTTATTCCACCGCAAACTAACTATTCCACCACCAGGGATCATTGCCGGTAGTTGTATTCACTAATAATGATTGGCGCCTAAAGAATCGGCGAATCGATGCTGGCCCCATTCGCGAGCCACCAATACCGGAATGCTTGAATGCTTGCTTTTCACCTTCGTGCATAATCGCAGTTAGTGAAGCATCATTGATGCTGATCGCGCCAGCATCAATTTGACGACCAATGCGCATGCCATCTTCGATTGTTGCGGCAAAAACAGAACCAGATAAACCGTAGATAGTTGCATTAGCAAGTTCAATTGCCTGCGCTTCAGATTCAACCTTCATGATTGGCAAGATTGGCGCAAATGTTTCTGCGGTCATGATTTTCATGCTGTGGTCAACGTTTACCAAGATTGTTGCTTCAAGGAAATAGCCACCACCAAGTTGCTTAACTTCGCCACCGCTAAGTGCAGTGGCACCTTTTGCATAAGCATCAGCTAAATGATTCTTTATGGTTTCGACTTGATCAATTGCAATAATCGGCCCGAGTGCACCACTATCTAAGTTCGGATAGTTGATTCCAATATTATTTGCAAGAGCTGCGATTTTGCCGATGAAATCAACGTAGATATCAGCATGGGCATATACGCGCTCGATAGATAAACATGATTGGCCAGCGTTTCCGGTTCCGCCCCAGAGAATTCCAGCAGCAGCGCGATCAATATCGGCACCTGGCAAAACAATTGCTGGGTCTTTGCCACCGAGCTCTAATGAAACTGGCGTGAAAGCTTTAGCGCCGGCTGCTGCAATGAATTCGCCAACTTCAGTACTGCCGGTAAAGCAAACAAAATCAACTTGTGGAATTAACGCTTGGCCAACTTCGGCAGCGCCTTCAACAGTGCCAAATAGATCTCTCAGCACTGGCACCCGCTCAATTGAGCGCGCTAATGGCGCTAGAAAACGAGGCGTAACTTCACTTGGCTTAATAATTACCGCACAGCCCGCAGCCAGTGCGGGGATCGCATCAATGCAACCAAGCAGCAAAGGGAAATTCCAGGGGCTAATTACGCCAACTAGTTGATAAGGGCGGAAAGAGGGATGAATAGTTACACCAGGCAATTGTGCTTTCTGACTTTCGGATTCATCCATTAATGCCGGCGCCATCTTTGCCCAACGTTCGACGCCCGCCAAAGTTACTTGTAGTTCTAGCTTGCTCTCGGTGATGCGGCCAGTATCTTCATAAAGTGCTTGGACAATTGCATCGCCCTCTTTTACAAGTTCAGCATGCCATTGCATCAGAATTTCGCCGCGTTTTACCGCACCGATTGCTTCCCAATTCTTTTGAGCACCACGTAACTTGGCAACTAGAGCCGTTAACTCTTCAGAGGTCGGTGCTGCTAAATCACGATCAATTTCGCCAGTTCGTGGGTTGCGAACTTTTACATCTGAATCCAAGCGCGACATTACTTAGTAGCCCTCATTGCCTTCATAAATTCCTAGTTCTTGCATTTTCTTGATAACGCTAGTTTGGCGCTCTACAAAGAATGAACGTTGTGGTTCGTTCGTCAACAAGGCGTTAGAGGAAACCACATCAACTGCGCCATAAACTGAAGCCCATAATTGTGACTTGTTACGAGAAAGCGTGTTACTCATTCCTGGCTTATTGCGAGTACGTCGTAGTGCCATTACATCGATAGCGGCATGTGCATTCATGGTTTCGCCGTAGCCTGCTTCGCAGAGAACCAAACCGTTGTAATCAACTACTTTGCTCATGCCATCGGTTGAATTCATAGGTACGGCAGAGCCATCTAGACCAGCTGAATTCGCTGAAACAACGTAGGCATGGTTTTCAAAAGCGCGAGCACGTTTTGCGACATCTTTTGAAGTCAAAGCAGGGGAGCCTACTTCGCTAGTTGAATGCAGGAAGATCTCGGCACCTTTAAATGCAAGGGCGCGAGCTACTTCAGGATATTGAATTTCTTCGCTGGCAATAGTAGCTAAGTTGCCATATTCGGTATGAGTAACCGGGAAAATATTTTCAGCACCGTATAGATCGGTGTATTTATCCCAGTAATCCCAAGGTGAAGGCGAGAACATTGAATGCATGCGGCGATAGCGATGTACTAATTCACCTGATGGATCAATAATGAAGCAAGCCTGGAAATAAATGCCAGGAAAATTTGGATCTAGCTCGTAAGTATTTCCAGATAAGTAAATCTTATTTTTCTGAGCTGTAGCGCACAGACCTTCATATTCTGGGCCGTCATGAGCGATTGCACCTTTCTCGGCCCAACCTGCCATGGTGTCGCCCATTGGATACCCAGATAAGAAATATTCAGGCAATACAACAATATTTAAATCGCCTCCTAGCCAACCGCCAGCTGCCTGAATTGTGGCATCGACTCGTTCAACTGAAGCCATGATTGATGCGCGAGCTGAAGCAACATCCATCTTTGCTACACCTTTGCCTTTAATCTGCAAAGCCATGGCGCGACCAGCTTTTACTTTTGCAACCGGAGCGCTTTTCTTAGTGCCAATTAAAATTGTCATCGTTATTTCCAATCTCCGGTGCCGTATGGATTCTCCAGTGGAGCTGATACGTGCTCATGCATAATGCGCCATTGTCCATCAGCACCTAATCGAAATACCCAGGTGCCACGAAACTTAAGAATCTTTTCTTGCACAGGAGATTTAGTGTGAAGATTAATGATTCCTTGTAGCGATGAGATATTCCCAACCGTAATTTCAGCTGGTCCCTCGACCCATTCATGGTCGTAGATCTCAAGATCAGCCCCATACCAAGCAGTCCAACCAGCACTCACATTGGTATATGTGCGCGACGACCAACGCGGGCCTTCGAGAAAGACATAAAGGTCATCACTTTCTTCATAGGTATTCAGGATGCCCGCCAAATCTCGAGTTTTAATCGCAGTGAGCATGTTTTGAATGATTTGATGACCGGGCGTAAGTGTCTCTGACATGCGAAGAAATGTAGCGCAGATCGCAGCAGGGATAAAGCAAAATTCCAGCCTAAGGAATGGAACGGGTAGTAGAAAGTTAGCCTAAATGCTTGTTTGATAGCCACATGACTATTTCAGGTGAAACTGCCCAAGCACTCTGGTGTACCGCTATTGGCGAGAGTGAGATTCGCCCAACTCCAGTTACTGCTAATCCTGGCGAAGAATTAGTCCATGTAATCCTCTGCGATGTATCGCCACTTGATCGCCAAGTTGCCGAAGGTCGTTTTCCACCAGGACCACCAATGCCAGTTATCCCAGGCACAACCGGTGTAGTACGTGATGCCGCCGGCAAACTTTATTTCGCATTTGTTGAAATGCGCGGTGGTGGATTATTTTCACCCGGAATCCATCGCACTGTTGCATCCGTGCCACGTGATGTGTTGTTTGAAATTCCTAGCGGTGTAAACCACAAAGATGTCGCAGCAGGTTTTACCGGAATTGTTACCGCACTTGCCATTTTGGATCACTCGATAAAAATTCAAAGTGGTCAAAGCGTTTTGATTCTTGGCGCTAACCGTGGCGTTGGCGGCGCAGCTGTTGAAGTTGCTCTCGCTCGCGGAGCACATGTAATTGCTGCTGCTCGTGAACCAATTAATGTCCCAGGTGTTGATTACGTTTCCTACGATGAGATGCCAGCCAAAGTTATGGAACTAACTGGCGGTAAAGGCGTAAGTGGCATTATTGATGGTCTTGGTGGCGAAATAACAAACAAAGCACTTATGTGTGGCGGAGCAGATTGCAAACATATTTTGCTGGGCTTTAGTGCTGGTGTTCAATTGCCACTGATTGCGCCAAGATTCCTCGGTAACGAGCACCAGTTAATCGGCTACAACTTATTGCGCCGCCCATGGCCGCTAATCGCTCAATTAATGCAAGAAGCGATGGAATTCTTAAAAGCTGGCAAATGTATTCCGCAGATCGCTCAAGAACTACCTTTTGCCAAAGCCCCAGAAGCCTTTAAAACAGCTGCTAGCAAGCAAGGTCGCACCTTGATAGTTATGCAAGAGATCTAGGAAGGAAAACCATGTCAGCTACTGAATACGACTTAATCATTGTCGGTGCTGGTACTGCTGGTATTCCATGTGCCGTTGCAGCTGCAAAAAATGGCGCCAAAGTTTTGTTGCTAGATAAGTCCGACGATATAGGCGGTTCTTTACATACCTCGGGTGGACACATGTCTGCAGCAGGTACCCGACGTCAGAAAGAAAAAGGCATAGTCGATAGCGTTGAATCGCATCGGGCAGATATTGATCGCATTTCAAATGGTGGCGCCCGCAAAGATTTAGTTAATTTAGCAACCGATTTAGCGGCACCAGGTCTTGATTGGCTAGAAGATAACGGTTTCGAGTTTGCTCCTGAAGCGCCCAGAATTGTTTATGGCCATGAGCCTTACTCGGTTGCGCGCACTTATTACGGACCAGAAGCTGGCCGAAGTATTCTCAAAGTTCTGCGTGCACTTCTGGAAAAAGCAATTGCCGGTGGAAACGTTGAGCTACGTTTGAATACCGCTGTTAAGTCATTGACGACAAAAGATGGCGCCGTAGTCGGAGTAGAGCTTTCCGATGGCAGCAAGGTAAGTGCAAAAAATACAGTGCTTACATCAGGCGGCTTTGGTGCTAACGCAAAACTTTTTGAAGAGTTAGAAAAGGCCACCTTAGTCAGTGCGGCATGGCCAACTTCAACGGGTGATGGAATTTTGATGGCTCGCGAAATCGGCGCTGCTATCGCTGGTGCCGGTACTTATTTACCTACCTTTGGTGGCTTGCCTTCACCCGATGGAACTGGTCGCGTTCGTTGGACTGATCGCCCACTTTTAGTTGCTTCAGAGCGACCACCTTATGAAATCTACGTTGATAAATCAGGTAATCGTTGGGTTGCCGAAGATGAAGAAAGCATTGATATTAAAGAGCATGCGCTAACTGGCATTGAAGCAATGACTTTCTGGACCATTTTTGATTCAGTTGGAATGGAAAATAGTCAGCCGATGGTGGTTGATTGGTCGATTGAAAAATTTAAGGAACAAGCAAATGTTTTGCCCGGCGTATTTGCCGGCGAGACTTTGGAAGAGCTAGCCAAGAATGCGGGAATCAGCGCTTCAGGATTGAAAACCTCGGTTGCAAAGTACAACGCTGATTTGGCTGCCGGTGCTCCAGATCAATTTGGTCGCAAGTTCCGCCCGGCTCCAATCGAAAAAGGTCCGTTCTACTCACTTCAAAATCATGCTGTCACGCTAATTACTTTCTCAGGCATTGATGTTGATGCTGATCTGCGCGTACGCAAAGCAAGTGGTGAAGTAATTCCTAATCTTTATGCAGCAGGAGAAGTTCTTGGATCGGCTGCAACTATGGGCCAATCATTTGTTGGCGGCATGTTAGTTATGCCTTCGATTACTTTCGGAAAATTATTGGGCGAAAGACTTAGTAAGTAATTAAGTTATCCGCGCATTAACTAAGTACGCATTAACATGGTGGCGGTAGTTGTTGCCAATATTTCACCATGTTGATTAGTAATTTCCCATGCGAAATTGGCAATTGCTTTGTCACCTTTTGAAGTCGGGGTGCGATCAAGTTCGGTTAGCTCTAGGGTCACGAAGTCGCCGGTAAATGCGGGCTTCAAGAAGAGTGTTTCGCTTAAGCCAACTAAAGCAATCGCATCATCAATTAGGCCGCTGTTTTCCGCAGCGCCACCAGCCAGCAAAAGCAAAGCTTGGCCGGGTAGCGGTAACGCGGACATGCCTGAGTTTTTCGCTACCTCTAGGTCGCTAAATAGTGGGTGGGTGTAATTACCAACTCGAACTAAGGTTGAGCGAAGATCTTCGGTGATTTCAATCGGAGCAGTTAGAGCCAATTTGGTTTACGCCCCTCTTTAAATGAGTTGAAACCTTCAGCAGCCATAGGGTCATTAAATAAGAATTCACGGAATAAACCAATTTCAACTTCCCAACTCTGTTTATTTGTTAGCCCTTGGGTTTGCGTAAAACCTGCTTTAGTTTTTGCCAGCGCATTTCGAGGCGACTTATTAAATGTCGAAACTAGTTTATTTACCGCCTCCGTTAGTTCGCTATGGGGGACTGAAGTAAGTGCGAGACCAGCCGCGACAGCTTCTGGCCCAGTTAAAGTACTTGAGCTAAATAGCAAAGCTTTTGCGCGCTGTTCTCCTAGTTTGTTTCGGCTACGAAAAGTTGCACCTGCGCCAGGTGGCAAACCACTAGCAACGTGCAGATCACCGATTCGTGCTTCATCAGCAATTACCACTAAGTCTGCTGCAACCAAAAGTTCGAAACCACCGGCTCGAGCAAAACCATTAACGGCAGCGATTACTGGTACCTCGAGTGATTCCAACCTAAGTAACACTTTATGGACGGAAGTCACAAACGGAATAAAAACACCATCAATATCGGCAAAACATTTTCCTAAGAAATCAATATCCATGCCAACTGAGAAATTTTCAGTTGTTCCACCCGATGAACCAGTAATAACTAAAGCTCTAATGGTTTGATCTTTATCAACTTCGTCACATGCCGCATTTAAGCCAGCAATTACGTCAGGAGTAAGTGCATTTAGATCATCAGGTCGATTGATGGTGATCCACAGGGCGGAACGATCTCGAGTTATTACTGTCGAATCAGTACTCAAAAGGTTGCCCTACCTTCACGTATGAGAGAGAATTACATTATTGGAACAGCGTCTCAATAGGTGGAAAAGACTATCTGGCCTCGAAACCGCTGCCAAGTGAGGAGTTTGAATCATGGGTTTGAAAATAACTTATGCACCATGGGGTGAAACCCTCGCCGAGTTAGTTGATGCAGCACAACGCGCCGAGAAAGCTGGCGCCGAAGTTGTTTGGGTTCCAGAGCTACATCGCAGCGCAACAATTGCAGCAGCAGCAATGGCTGCCGGCACATCAACAATTGGTGTTGGAACTGCAATTGCGTTGGCATTTACTCGCAGCCCACTGATTACCGCGCTTGAAGCACTTGATCTAGATGAGATGAGCAACGGAAGATTCATTTTAGGTTTAGGCAGTGGCGTTGAACGATTAAATCAAGATTGGCACAATGCTCGTTGGGGCAAGCCAGTTGCACATATTCGCGAGACAGTAGCAATCGTGCGACAGATCATGGCGCAATCACATTTAGGTGAGCGCATGACATTTGAAGGCGAATTTGAACGGATTGATATTCGCGGCTTTACCCGCCCATTCACGCCAGCGCGAACAAATATTCCTATTTATTTAGGCGGCATGGGCCCGGTTATGACCAAACTTGCTGGCGAAATCGGCGATGGTTGGATTTCACATGAACTTTGTTCACCAAAGTATCTCGGCGAAATGCTCGGACCTTGGCTAACCGAAGGCCGTGAAAAATCTGGCCGCGAGCCTAAAGATCTCGACGTTGTTGTATCTGCAGCTTGTGCAATTGATAAAGATGCCAAGCAAGCTAAACGTTGGGCAGCTGGCTTAATTGGTTTCTATGCGACCGTAAAAACTTATGCGGATTTCTTTGAATTCCACGGAATGTTAGATCAACAGAATACCGTGATTGAAAAGTTCAAGACTGGCGTATCAAGTGATGATTTGGGCGATGTCGTGCCAGATGAAATGGTTGATGCTTTAACCCTGGCTGGAGATACCGACGAAGTCATTGAAAAGATTGCTCGATATGAAGGCTTAGCCAATACGGTTAAGTTAAGTCCACCAACTCATGGACTTGATAATGCAACTGTGCGCCAAGCTCAGAATCAAATTATTGAAATGATTCCAAGCTTGGTTCGAGGCTAATTACATGTTGCCCTTAGCGGATGTGCGAATTCTTTCAGTTGAACAGTACGGTGCTGGACCTTTTGCAACCGTTCATTTAGCTGATTTAGGCGCTGAAGTCATTAAGGTTGAAGATCCATCCGTTGGTGGCGATGTTGGTAGATATGTGCCGCCGTATTCTGAGGGTGAAGATTCGCTATTTTTCGAATCTTTCAACCGCAATAAGCGATCTATTTCGATTAATTTAAATACACCGGCCGGTCGTGCAGTATTTGAAGATCTAGTCAAAGTATCTGATGTTGTATATAGCAACTTGCGTGGCGATGTTCCGAAGAAGATGCGCATTACTTATGACGACTTGAAGCACCTGAATCCAAAGATAGTTTGTTGCTCACTTACTGGTTTTGGCATGACTGGACCACGCTCGCAAGAACCAGGTTATGACTATATTTTGCAAGGCTTAGCTGGCTGGATGGATTTAACAGGTGAGCCAGATGGCCCACCAACAAAATCAGGATTATCTATGGTTGATTATTCTGGTGGTTTAATTTCGGCAATTTCATTATTAGTTGCGCTACATGCAGCTCGTCGCGATGGCGTTGGCATGGATTGCGATGTGAGTTTGTATGACACTGCAATCGGAATGCTTACTTACCCAGCTGCATGGCATTTAAATGCCGGTTTCGAACCTGTTCGCACACATCATTCGGCTCACCCGTCACTTGTGCCTTTCCAAGCATTCGAAGCAGCTGATGGTTGGTTAATTGTTGGTTGTGCGAAAGAGAAGTTCTGGCAACGTTTAACCGTAGTTATTGAGCGCCCCGAACTAGCTACAGATGAGCGGTTCGTTAACTTTGCAGCGCGTTTAAAGAATAAGCATGTTTTAATCCCAATGATTGAAGAAATTTTGGCAAAAGAGAGTGTTAACTACTGGTTACCAAAACTGTATGCTGAATCAATTCCCTGCGGACCGATTAATACAGTGGCACAGAGTTTGGTTGAGCCACACACTATTGCTCGAGAAATGATTATTGAAACTGATCACCCTCGCTACGGAAAAGTTAAGCAAGTAGCGACTCCGGTTAAGGCGGGTCCAGCTCGTACTGATAATCGTCGTGCACCTGGGCGTAATGAAGATGCCAGTTATGTGTTGAGTGAATTACTTAATTATGACGAAGCAAAGGTTTCGCAGCTTTCAGCAGACCAGGCATTTACTGCCAAATGACAACTGCGCAGGAATTAGCAGAGTGGGCTTTAAAACTCACTTGGTCTGACCTGCCTAAAGATGTGCAACAGATTGTAAAAGAAC
>Ga0222712_10004196_pt1 | contig 15215 bp, 7 predicted proteins | sample C33_657DmetaG_FD_165043 | JGI IMG/M metagenome (GOLD analysis project Ga0222712, IMG submission 165043) | Estuarine water microbial communities from San Francisco Bay, California, United States - C33_657D | ecosystem: Environmental > Aquatic > Marine > Unclassified | place: USA: California... | reverse complement strand
GAGCAGACCTCCTGTGCAAAGGTGGAAAGGTGGATACCAAAAACAGGTAGGGTCGGGACTGCGTCACGACCTAACTGCATCTTAAGGTAGGGACGTGGCTTCGCCGCGTCCTTCTTGGTTAGGAGGGTAAGGTGAAACCTTGCCCCTACCCGCGGGCGGAGCCCGCGAAAAGAGGTAGCTAGGTTGGCACGCAGTGCCAACCCTACCCGAGGCAACTAGGACAGCACGTGGTGCTGTCCCTACCTCGAGGTATGCCGAACCCTCGGACCGTTTACCAGGACACGCGGAGGCCGGTGGTGAAGCCCCAACCGGCGTAGGCGCCGCCGTCGTTGGCGCTGTCGACCATCTTGGAGTGCTGGGCGCCGAGCTGGAACTTCAGCTTATGACCGTAGAAATAACGGTTCAGGCCGAAGTAGAATTCCTCGAGACGGTCGCCCTTGCCGGAAGTCAGGAGGCTCTCGTAGCGGGCGAAGCTCACGCCGTTGTTGCTGGCGGAAGTCACGCGCGTGTAGCGGGCGACGGCCTGCCAATCCTTATTGAACGCGTAGGTCGTCTGGAGCTGCAGGCCCTTGAGGTCGGTCTGCGAGCCCTGCCCTTCCGTCAGGCCGATCTCGCCGTCGAACGTCCACGCGCCCTGCGTGTTCTGGGAGATGAGCGAGACGCCCTGCTCGTAGTTGCGGCTGAAAGCCTTCGGCGTGCCCGTGGCGTTCTGGGCATCGTTGGTCTGGTGGAAGTAATCGAGGCGCAGCGAAGATTTGGCGAAGCCGGAGAACGCGGTGACATCGCGCGTGACGCTGGCGAAACTGATGAGGCCGCCGTTGAAGGCGCCGAAGTCGCGGTCGGCGGCGCCGGCCGAGAAGAAACCGGCGCGCCAAGACCAGAGGCCGGATTCGCCTTCGGCCGACACGCCGGGCAGGTATTCTTCGGAGAAGCCAAGGTTGGCCGCGAGCGGGCTGCGGTCCATCGTCACCAAGCTGTTGGAGGACGTGCCGCCATCGAGCGTGTAACGGATGCTCTGCTTGCCGAGGGTGAAGGCGAGCTCCTTGCTCGGTGCCCACTTCACATAAGCGTCGGTGTATTTATTGAAGAGCGGGTGCGGCACCTCGAGGTTGAGGTCGGCCTCGACGTGGACCGTGAAGTCCTTCAGAACCTGGGCCTTGAGGCCGAGGCGCGTGCGGCGGCTGACGAAGTCGGAGTCCTGCTGGGAGCCGTTGCGGAACTGGTACCAATCGATGTGCTGGCGGCCGGTGAGGCGCACCTCGTTGACGACGTCGGTGGCGGCGCCCTTGTACAGGACGGCGGCGGACCAGAGTTGGTCATAGGCCGAGGGCGTGGCGGCGGCAGGGGCCGTTTGGGCCAAGGCCGGGGCGACGGCAGCGGCGGCGAGGAGCGTGAGGAGTGTAGGGCGCATAGGTGAGATGAGGGTAGCAACGACCTTAGGGGGCAATTGTTACAGTTTGATGACGGAACGGATACAGTTCGTCACCAAAAGGACATAATTGGCATAAAAGGAGGGGATGGGGGATGGGGGATGGGGGATGGGCGGCATGGGTTGAGGGTTGGGGGTTGGGGGAAGTGTCGCCGCGGTGCGGCGGGGCATTGAGGTATCTTTATGGGTAGGGTCGGGACGGCGTCACGACATAGAGGTGATGGCAGGTGGCTAGGGTGGCACGAAGTGCCAACCCTACCCGAGGCAGGCGGTCGGACGTTGCGCGGCGAACGGACGCGACGCAGTCGCGCCCCTACCCGCGGGCGGAGCCCGCGAATAAAGGCAGCTAGGTCAGCACGCAGTGCTGACCCTACCTCGAGACAGTGCCATCCCTACCCGAGGCAGCACAACCGAGACCCGATACCCGATACCCTGCCCTTAGCTCAGCGCTAAGGGCAGCTGGTCGAGGGAGGTGATGAACTTGTCGGCGCCGGCCTTGACCTTAGGGCGTTGGGCGTAGCGGCCGAAGCCGATCATGACGTCGGCGTCGCCTTTGACTTCGAGGTCGCTGGCGCCGTCGCCGACCATGACCACGGTGGTAGCCTGGAATTCGGCGCGGAGGCGACGGGCGACCTCGTTCTTGCCCTTGGTGCGGCAGGTCGGGCAGGTCTCGTCAAAGCCGGCATACGAGCCGTCGGGCTTGAACTTGAGGACCACCGCCTCGACGCGCGCGATACCGAGGAAATCGGCGAGCGGGCGGATGGCTTGGGTGAAGCCCCCGCTGACGATGATGATCGTCCAGCCCGCCGCGCGGAGTTGGGCGAGCGTGGCGACGGCGGTGGGCTCGACCGTCGAGATGTAGAGGGCCCCGATGGATTCCAGTTCCGTCTTGGTCGGCTGGATGATGTCGAGCCGCTTCGCGAAGATCGCCTCCATCGGCGTACCGCCGTTCATGGCCGCATTGGTCATATCCTCGACCGCCTTGAACGTCGCCGGGCCGCGCAGGCGGCCTAGCTCGTCGATCCCTTCCAGGGCCGAGAGGGTCGAATCGCAATCGAGGAGAAGCAGTTTGGACACGGGTGGAAGGGGCGGAGTCGAGGGGTGAATAGAGGACGGAATCGAGGGCGGAATCGAGGACAGAATCGGGGGCGGAATCGCGAGCGAGGGGTTGGGGGTTGGGGGTTGGGGGTTGGGGGTTGGGGGTTGGGGGAAGTGTCGCCGCGGTGCGGCGGGCATCTTACAGGTAGGGTCGGGACTGCGTACCGACCTAGCTGTATCTTAAGGTAGGGGCGTGGCTTCGCCGCGCCCTTTTCACGGTTAGGAGGGCGAGGGTAATCTCGCCCGTACCCGCGGGCGGAGCCCGCGAGAGATGGCTAGGTTGGCACGCAGTGCCAACCCTACCTCGAGGCAACTAGGTCAGCACGCAGTGCTGACCCTACCCGACACAAGAGCCAACCCTACCTTGAGACGGTGCTGACCTGCCCTTACTTGCAGCAGCCGGGCTTACCGGCGACGAGGTCGGCGGCGCGCGTGAGGAGGTCCTTCTTCGTGGCTTCGTCGGTCGCCTGGGCGGCGAGGAGTTCGAGGGCCTTGAGGTTGTTGGACTTCACGGAGGCGTGATGCGCGGCCGAGAAACCGCGGCGGGCATAGAAGAGCGCGGCGCAGAGCAGGCTGCCTTGGGTGAGGAACACGGCGATGAAGCCGGTGATGCGCTCGGCCGCTCCCGCATGGGGGTATGCACCGTCACGGATGAATTCGTTACCAGCCTTGACCATGATCACGGCGAGGATGAACGCCAAGAAGAGCGCAAGGCGGGCGGACCAGCGGCGGCACTTGGCGGCGCGACAGAAGACTTCAGAAGCGGAGGATGGAGGGGTGCAAGCCATGAAGAGGGTTATGGCGGCCAAGCGGTCGGGGGGCAAGGAGACACGCGAGCGAGGGGATGGGGGATGGGGGATGGGGGATGGGGGAAGTGTCACCGCGGTGAGTCGGCATTGCGGCATCTTATATGGGTAGGGTCGGGACTGCGTACCGACCTAGGGGTGATGGCAGGTGGCTAGGTTGGCACGCAGTGCCAACCCTACCTCGACACAGTGCCTGCCTTACTTGGCCGTCGGGGCTTTGAGGTCGATGGTGCCGCTCATGCCTGCGAGGAGTTCGGCTTGGCCGGAGCGGATGGAGGCGGCGAGCTTGATGGTCTGACTGACGGGATCGACCTTGGCGCCGATGCGGGTGAGTTCGGCTTCGTAGGACTTGCCGGTCTCATCGATCTTCACGGAGAACTTCTGGCCCACGCGGAGCCAAGCCAGCGAGGCGGAGGTGGTGATGAATTCGAGTTCGAGGGTGGAGTCGTCGATGACCTCGATGAGGGGCTGGCCCGACTGCACGTATTGCTGTTCGCGGACGCGGAGTTCGCCGACGCGGCCGGCGAAGGGTACGGACACCGTGCACTTGGAGAGCATCACCTGGGTGAGTTCCTTGTCGGCCTTGGCTTCGGCGGCGCGGGCTTCGGCGGAGAGCAGTTCCAACTTCCCGACCGAACCCTGCTCGGCGAGTCGGCGGTAAGCCGTGACGATGCGTTCAGCGGAATCGGCCTGGACGCGGGCCTTGTCGGCTTGGGCGCGGTAGACGGCGGATTCAAACACCACGAGCGCTTCGCCGGCGCGGAAGCGGGCGCCTTCGGCGAAGGGCAACTTCTCGACCTTGGCGCCGACCTCGGCGGAGATGACCGCATAACGGACGGGCGAGAGCTTCGCGCGGATCTGCAAGGACGTCGGAGCCGGCGGGGTCGCGGGGGCGGGAGCCGGGTCGGCGGCGAACACTGCGACGCCGCCGAGGAGGCAGGCGACGACGGACAGGAGGGACTTCATATTAGCGGGGCTGGATGTTGAGGTTCTTGAGCCAAGTCCCGTCCTGCCAACCGGCGAGGTAGGCATCGAGGCGTTGGGCGAGTTGGTCGGTCGGCAGGCCGAGGGCGGCTTCGGCGACGGGATCGACCCCGAGCGTGGACTGCAGGCGCCCCATGGCGGCCTGGGCCTGCACGATCGCTTGGTAGCGATGCCCGAGGCTGACGATGGCGGCGGTGCGGGCGGAAACGACGTCGAGTTTGGACTGGGCCTCTTCGCGCCCTTGGCGGACGGCGATATCGCGGAGACGCCCATCGACCTGCGCGAGCTCCTCGGCGCGGCCGTAGGCGTGGAGGGCCGTCTGGTATTCGAGGCGGGCGAGGTGGACCTGCGCGACCACGCCCATGAGCACGGCCATCTGCTTGCGCTGGGCCAGCTGTTCCGTGAGCTCGATGCTTTCCAGATCGCGGCTCAACGTGGCGAAACGGAACAAGTCGAAGCTGATGCGCGCGCTCGCCGTGTTCCACGAATTGTTGATCATGTAGCTATCCGTGTCGTGGTGCAGTTCGTAGTCGAACGTCACGGACGGGAACAGCTTCACGATCGCCTTACGGGCTTCGAGTTGGGCGATCCGGGCGTCGTAGAGCGCCACCGCCACATCCGGATTATGGGCGAGGGCGGCCGTCTCGAGCTCGGCGGCGGGCACATCGATCAAGCCCGGCGGCAGGGTGAACGTCGGCTCGCGGACGGCGAACGGGACCTCGGCCGGGGCGGAGAGCAGGTGCGCCAGCTCGATGCGGGCGGCCTGCATGTCTTGGCGCAGGGCTTCGAGTTGGCGGATGTTTTCGAGCAACGCCTTCTGCAGACGCAGGCTCTCGGCGGGGGGGCGGAGGCGCTCCTGTTCGAGCCGGCGACCCTCGGCGAGGGCGGCTTCGGCGGTGCGCAACGTGGCGGTGACCTCGGGCTCGAGCCGTTGCGCGACGGCCACGCGCCAGAAAGCGGAGCGCACCTCGGCCAAGAGCAGGTGGGTGGATTTGCGGCGGCGTTCCACGGCGGACAGCGCGCGGTCGCCGGCCTGTTTGGCGGAGTAATAACTCGCGCCGAAGTCGAGCAGACTCCAGGTCGGGCCCACGCTGGTCGCCAAGTGGTTGCGTTCGCTGGAGATGGACGGGTTGGCGAGCGACGGCTGCCCCGTCTTGCTGTCGCGCGAGCGCACGATGCTCTCGTTGTCGCGGTGGTAGTAGCCGGCCTCCGCCGTGAGTTTCGGGAGCGTGTCGTACTTCGCCAGGTCGAACTGCCCGAACGCGATCGCCGTCTCCATCGCCTTCACACGGCGGTCGAGGTTATGCTGGAGCGCGCGGGCGTAGGCGAAGCCCAGCGTCAGCTCGGCGGGGAGCGGCTCCTTCTCGGCGGCCAGCAGTTCGAGCGTCGCGGCATTGCGGCGGGCGACCTCCTCGGAGCTCATAGCCTCGGGGCGCATGGACAGGCAACCCGGCAGGAAGAGCGCGGCGGCGAAGGCGAGGCACGCGGCGGGGCGGGCGGAGGGACGGGCGAGACGAGACATGGGTTAGAAGCCGGCCTCCCGCCAGAGCAGCGAGAGGGACGAACGGTAAAGACGGACGATGGGGGCCTCCCCTGCCCCGCGGATGACCAGCTTGCCGCGCCAGTCGTGGCCGGCGAAGTCGGGTAGCGGCTCCTCGGCGAGGAGCGTCACGCGGTAGACGGAGCGGGTGGGAATGGCGTTGCCGCGGGCGTCGGCGTGGGCGGCGACGGAGCCGCCGGCGGATTCGGCGAGGATGGGGAGCGAGAGCACCTGGGCCACGTCGCGGTCGATGCGGACCACCCGCAGGGACAGCGCGCGGGCGGAGTGGTCGGGCACGTAGAACTTGCCCGTCGCGCCGACGAAGACCCGGTGGACCATCTCGTCGTCGACATAGGCCACCACCTCCCACGTGGTCGGGCGGCGGACGACGAACAACGGCTCGTCCTTGGCCACCCAAGCACCGCTGGCCAGTTCCGGGTCGAGCCACTTCACGACCCCGTCGCCAGGGGCGAGCGGGCGGAGTTTGGCGGCGGCATCGCGGAGGACTTCGCGCTGGGACTGCACCGTCTCCAGTTCACCGAGCAAGACCGGCAGACGATCGGATAATTCGGCGGACACGCGGGCGGACGCCACATCGGCGGAAAGCCGGCGCACGCGGGCGTCGGTCTCCTCGAGCCGTTGCGCGAGCCGGGTCGAAGCCATCGTGGCCAACGGCTGACCGGCGGTCACCGTGGCCCCGTCGGCGACCAGCACCGCCTGCAATTGGGAGGCCTCGGGCGAATACAAGTAATGGTCCTCGGCCGTGCGCAGGACGGCGGAAGCGTGGACCAGGCCGGGCCAAGGCAGACAACTCAGAATGAAGAGCGTCAGCAACCCGACCCCGAGCCAGACCGCACGGGAGGAAGCGCGGATGGACTCCGCCCGGTTGAACCATTCGCGTACCTCCATGGCGATAGGAAGCACGATAAAGTAACCGATTTCCACGATAAAAAGCGCGATGCCCACGATCTTGATCGAGAAGTGGTAGACCAAGGCCGCGATCCCGAGGAAAACGGAGAAACGGTAGAGCCAGGTGAACCAGGCGAACAAGATGAGCCAAGGCGCCTTGGATGGAGCCGTCACCTCGGGCATCGGGTCATCCAGGCCGAAGAGCACTTGGCGCAGCTTCCATTTACCCAGCACCCCCGCCTCCTCGTGCAGGTTGGGGATCCCGGACCAATCGGACAGCACGAAGTAGCCATCGAAGCGCATGAACGGACTTAGGTTGAGCAGGAGCGTCGTCACCCATGTCGCCGTCGCCACGATGAAGCACACGCTCCGCACGCCGCCATCGGGCAGGAGCCCCCAAGCCAGCGTGGCCCAGCAGGCCAGCAGCAGCTCGGTCGTCACCCCCGCGATGGACACCTGCAGACGGCGGCGGCTGCTGCCGAAGCGCCAGGCATCGTTCACATCGGTGTAGAGCATCGGGAACATCACGACCAGCGCGATGCCCATGGATGGCACCTTGGCGCCGTTGCGTTTGGCCGTCAGCCCGTGGCCGAACTCGTGGAAGACCTTCGTCACGAACAGGACCGCGCCGAAGACCAAGGCCCCCTCGGCCGTCAGGTGATCGACGAACGTCGTCTTGAAACGCTCCCATTGACGGGCCACGAGGACCAAGCCCACCAGCGCGGCGAAGCCGGACAGGATGAAGAACGTGCGGGTGTAGAGCCAGCCCAGGCGCGGGGCCAGCCAGGCCAGCAGACGGTCGGGGTTGAAGACCGGGATGCGGATGAAGAGGTAATTATGGAGCAACCACATCCAGAAACCCGGCCGACGCTTGACCGCTTGCTCCGCGAGGGCGGCGGAATTATCGGCCCCCCGCAGGTCGAGCAGGCCCGCGCCGAACAACTGTTGGGCCACCCCCTTCACATCGTCCTCGTCGACGATGAGCGGCGTCTCTTGGCGGACGCATTCGGCGATCACATCGGGGCGGGCGAGGGGCCAGCGCTCGAGGATTTCCTTGGTCGCCCAGCTGATGGACAAGTATTTCCCGCTGACCGGATCATGGATGGTCCAGGTCGGCTCCCCTTCGGCCGTCGCCTCGTCGGGCCGCACGAGCAACTCGCGGCGGAGCGGCGGCAGCGCGGGGACGGGCGCGGGGATGGAAGTCATAGCCCGAGGAATTCACGGACCGCGGCGAGCGGCCGGCGGAAGACCCAGTAGCCGAGCGGCGTCCAGGAGGCGCTGATGCGCGCGGTGCCCTTGAGCCCGAGCCGCTGATCGACCGCGCTGGTGGGCGTGGCGCGGACGCGGTAGCCGTAGGTGCCATCGGGCAGGCGCGAGGACTGGTGCGAATAGTAGCGGACGCGGGCGCTGATGGGTTCGAGCGGGCTCGCGGACAAGTAGAGCTTAACGTCGGCGCCGTCTTGGATCGGGATTGCGTCGCCTAGGCTGACCCAGACCTCGATCTCCTTCTTGGCGTCGGGATCGGCGATGCGCATCAGCCGTTCGCCCGTGGTGATGGGGCGGCCGGCCCAGCCCGTCGGGTCATCGAGGAGCACCGTACCCGCGCGGGCGGCCTTGAGGCGCGTGCGGCCCAGTTGATCTTCGAGGAACGTCACTTCCGCTTGCCGTTCATCGACCGTGCCGCGGGCGGCGGCGAGGGAGGCACGGGCCTTCGGTTCGGTGAGCGAGAGCTGTTCGTATTGACGCAGCTCGGTGCGGGCGGTGGCGAGGGATTGCCGGGCCACGTCGAGACGACCCGAGAGGGCCACATCGTCGAGCACCAGCAGCACTTGGCCGGCGGTCACCACCTGATTGGGGGCGACGACCAATTCCTTGACCACCCCATCGAGCGGGGAGCGGACGACCACCGGGTCGACCGGGACGATTTCGGCGGGCGCCAGCACATTGAGCCGGACCGGGATGCAGCCGAACAAGATGAGCCCGGCGAGCCAGAGCAGCGGGCGGCGGCGGATGGAGCCCGGCAGCTTCTTCACCAGCAGCCAAAGCCCCTCGAGCAACGTCGGACGCTGGAGCGCGCGGTAGGCCCAGAACCAGGCGGCGAACCAATCGGCCAAGCGGGCGGGGTCGCCGGGTGCCCAGGCGGGATCGCGGGCGAGCAGGACGCCGCCGAGCGCTTGGCCCGTGGCGGGATCGACGAGCGGAACCCAGAGCAGCTTCGGCGACAGGAATTCGTTCCACTCCCCTGCCCCGCTGAGCGCCGGACTATCGGCGTCGAGGGGGATGGGCCCCACGACCTCGGGCTTGTGCACCGCATCGATGACCCGTTGCAGGGCGGCGACGTAGGGCCCGTTGCGGTCGGGCTCGATGGAGCCCGACAAAGCCACCACGCCCTCGGCCTTGAACCAGAGCGCCGCCTGCCCGTAGCGCACCATCAGGTGCGTGTCGTTCACCGCGAGGAAGCGCAGCGCCGCGGCGTCCTTGGTCCGCTGGGTGCGAGCGAGGAGCTCGCGGAGGAACGGGTCGTGATCGAGGGCTACGGGTGTCGGCGTGGACATGAAGAAGACGGGCGGAGCATGGCGTCAGGACCGTGCTCAGAGGACCTTGATGGTCAGGCTCACCGTCGTCGTCACCTTGCCGTCGCTCACCGTGTAGGTGATGGCCGGCAGGGTACCAAACCAACCAGCGACCGGCGTGAAGGTGAACGTGCCGTTCGTGTTGAACGTCAGGACACCCTTACCGACAATCGTGGAGGACATGTTGAAGACGCGGAAGCCGGTGACCGTGAAGTTGGTGACGCTCAGGGCGTCGCCATCGGCATCGGAGTCGTTGGACAGGACATTGCCCGTGCTGACGACATTGCGGCTGAAGCTGAAGGAATCGGCGACGCCGACCGGGTTGTCGTTCACCGCGGTGACGGTGATGGACAACGTGGACGTCGCGGTCGCGGTGCCGTCGGTGACCGTGTAGGTCAAGGTCGGGACGGCGCCGTTGTAGTTGGCGACCGGCGTGAAGGTCCAGGCGCCGTTGGCGGCGACAGTCAACGTGCCCTTGCCCGCGAGCGTGGTGGACTGACCGGCGGCCTTGGTCTGGCCGTCGATCGTGTACTGCGTCACCGTGAGGGCGGTGCCTTCGACGTCGGAGTCGTTGGTCAGGACGTTGCCGGCGAGCGTGGCGCCATCTTCGAGCATGGTGGCCGTGTCGGCGACCGCGGTCGGGCCGTCGTTGACCGCCGTGACGGCGATCGTGAGGGTCGACGTCACGATCGTGCCGCCGTCGTTGATGGAGACCGTCACAGTCGGGACCGCGCCGTTCCAGTTGGCGACCGGCGTGAAGGTCCAGGCGCCGTTGGCGGCGATGGTCAGCGTGCCCTTACCGGCGAGCGTCGCGGTGGAGCCGGCGGTGAAGGAGCCCGTCACGCCGGAGATGGCGAAGGAGCTGACCGTCAGCGCGCCTTCGATATCGGAGTCGTTGGTCAGGACGTTGCCGGTGGCGGCGTTGTCCTCGAGGACCGTGGCCGAGTCGTTGCCGAGGGTGGCCGCGTCGTTGACCGCCGTCACCGTGACGGTGAGGGTGGACGTCGCGGTGAGCTCGCCGTCGGTCATCGTGTAGGAGATGACGGGGACGATGCCGTTCCAGTTGGCGACCGGCGTGAACGTCCAGGCGCCGTTGGCGGCGAGCGTCAGCGTGCCCTTGCCGTCGAGAACGACGGACTGGCCGGCGGTGTAGACCGTGGCGTCACCGGCGACCGTGAAGACGGTGACGGTGAGCGTGGAGCCTTCGATGTCGGAGTCGTTCGTCAGGACGTTGCCGGAGGCGGTGTTGTCCTCGGCCACGGAAGCGGTGTTGGCGACGGCCGTCGGGCCGTCATTGACCGCGGTGAGCGTGATCTGGAGCTTGGCCGTGGAGGTCAAGGTCGTGCCGTCGACGAACGTGTAGGTCACGTCCGGCAGGACGCCGTTCCAGTTGGCCGTCGGGGTGAACGTGTAGGCGCCGTTGGCGGCGATGGTCAGCGTACCCTTGCCCGTGATGGTGGCCGTCTGACCGGCGGTGAACGTGCCCGTCACGCCTGCGACGGTGAACTGCGAGATGGCGGCCGTGGCGTTGGCGAAGGCGTCGTTGGTGCGGACATTGCCCGTGAGGACCACGTCTTCGGTGCCGGTGACGACGTCGTTGACGGCGCCCAGCGGGATGACGTTGAGCGTGAGGCTGGAGGTCGCGGTCACCGTGCCGTCGGTCAGCGTGTAGCTGAAGGTCGGGACGGAGCCGAGGTAGGCGGCGACGGGGACGAAGGTGTAGGCACCGTTGGCGGCGACCGTGAGGGCACCCTTACCGGCGACCGTGATCGTCTGGCCAGGCGTGTAGACCGTGGCGTCGCCGGCGACCGTGAAGTTCACGATCGTGAGCGTGTTTCCGTCGACGTCGGAGTCGTTGGTCAGGACGTTGCCCGTGCGGGTCAGGTTGGCGAAGACCGTGGCCTCATCGGCCACGCCGATCGGCGCGTCATTGACCGCGGTGACCGTGACGGTGAGCGTCGCGGTCGATGTGGCCGTACCGTCGGAGACCGTGACGGTGGCGACCGGGGCGACACCGTTCCAATCGGCGACCGGCGTGAAGGTGTAGCTACCGTCGGTGTTGACGAGCAGCGTGCCCTTACCGGCGATCGTGGCCGTGGAGCCAGCGGCGAACGTACCCGTGACGCCCGTGACCGTGAACTGCGTGACGCTGAGGGCGGAGCCTTCGATGTCGGAGTCGTTGGTCAGGACGTTGCCGGTGACGGCATTGTCTTCGGCCACGGATGCGGTGTCGTTGAGGACGACCGGCGCGTCGTTGACGGCGGTGACGGTGAGGGCGAGGGTCGACGTCGAGAACTTGTTGCCGTCGGTGATCGTGACGCTGATGGCCGGGACCGTGCCGTTCCAGTTGGTCGCCGGGGTGAACGTGTAGGCACCCGTGGAGTTGATGCGGATCGTACCGATGCCGGTGATCGTGGCGGTGGTGTCGGCCGCGTACTCGGTGCCGTCGACATTGAAGGAATCAACCTCCAGCGGGTTGTTCTCGGGGTCCGTGTCGTTGGTCAGGACGTTGCCCGTCTTGACCACGTCTTCGGCGGTGCTGACCGTGTCGTTATTGGCGGTCGGGGCGGCGTTGTAGGCGATGACCGTCAGGTTGAACTTGGCCGTCGACGAGTACTGGCCGTCGGAGATCGTGTAGCTGACCGTCGGGACGTTGCCGGTCCAGCCGTTGGCCGGGACGAAGGTGAAGACACCGTCGGCGGAGACCGTCAGGGAGCCCTTACCAGGGATCGGGGCCGACTGACCGGCCTTGTAGATGCGGGCGAAGCCCGAGATCACGAACGTCTTCACCGTGAGGGCGTCGCCATCGATATCCGAATCGTTGGCGAGCAGGTTGCCCGTGAGGGCGACGTTGTTCTCGATCGCGAAGGTATCGCCGACGGCGAGCGGGGCGTCGTTCACCGGGGTGACGGTGAGCGCGAGCGTGGACGAAGTCGTCAGGGCACCATCGGTGACCGTGACGGAGATCGTCGGGACGGAGCCGAACCAACCGCTGTCCGGCGAGAAGACGTACTTACCGTTGGCGTTGACCGTGAGTTCGCCCTTACCGGCGATCGTCACCGTCTGGCCGGCCGCGTAGACCGTGGCGTCACCGGCGACCGTGAATTCGGTCACCGTGAGGGTGTCGTTCTCGACGTCCGTATCGTTGGTCAGGACATTGCCCTGGAGCGGGGTATCTTCGGCGCCGGTCTTGGCGTCGTTGAGGGCGGTCGGGCCGTCGTTGACGGCGGTGACGGCGAGGAGGAGCTTGCCCGTGCTGACGAGGGCGCCGTCGGTGGCCGTGTAGGTCACCTGCGGGACGTTGCCGTTCCAGTTGAGGGCCGGGGTGAAGCTGTAGGAGCCATCGGCGTTGACCGTGAGGATACCGACGCCGGCGATGGTGGCCGACTGACCGGCGAGCTTGGTGACGCCATTGACCGTGAAGTTGGTCACGCTGAGCGTGTCGCCATCGACATCGGTGTCGTTGGTGAGGACGTTGCCCGTGGCGACGGAATCTTCGGCGACGGTGTTCGTGTCGAGGACGGCGCTCGGGGCGTCGTTCACGCCGGTGACCGTGAGGTTCAGCGTCGAGGTGGCGGACAGGTTGCCGTCGGTGACGGTGACCGTGATGGCCGGGACGGTGCCGTTCCAGCTGGTGGCCGGCGTGAAGGCGTACTTGCCGTCGGCGCTGAGCGTGAAGGAACCGGCCGCCAAGGTGGCGACGGAACCCGCGGCGTAGTCGGTGCCGTTGATGCTGAACTGGCTGACCGTCAGACGGTCGCCGTCGATATCGGAGTCATTGCCCAGGACGGTGCCCGTGAGGTTGGTGTCTTCGGCGCCCGACTTGCTGTCGTTGGCCGGGGTCGGGGTGTCATTGACCGCCGCGAGGCTGATCGTCAGCAGCTGGTTGGCCGTGGCCACGCCATCGGTGATGGTGACCGTGGCGACCGGGACCGCGCCGACGTAGTTAGCGGCCGGCGTGAAGCTGTAGGAACCATTGGCGTTGACCGTGAGCGAGCCGATGCCGTTGAGGACGGCCGTCTGGCCGGCGGTCTTCGTCTGACCCGCGATGGTGAAGCCGGTGACCGTGAGGCTGTCGGCGTCGAGGTCCGTGTCGTTGCCGACCAGGTTACCCGTGATGGTTTCGTCTTCCGTACCGGCGACCGTATCGTTGACACCGACCGGCGCGTCGTTGACGGCCTTGAGCGAGAGGTCGAGCGTGGCGGAGGAGGTCAGGCTACCATCGGTGATGGTGTAGCTGATGGCCGGAAGGTTGCCGTTGAAGTTGGCGGACGGCGTGAAGAAGTACGAACCGTTGGAGTTCAGGACGAACAGACCCTGGCCGACGAGCGAGGCGGTGGTGCCCGCGTTGTACTCGGTGCCGTTGATCGTGAACTTGCTGACCGTCAGCACATCGGCGTCGAGGTCGAAGTCGTTCGGCAGGACGTTGCCCGAGAGGTTGGTGTCTTCGGTGCCCAACTTGCTGTCGTTGCCGGCGACCGGCGCGTCGTTGACGGCGGCGAGGCTGATGGTGAGCAGCTGGTTGGCCGTGGCCACGCCATCGGTGATGGTGATCGTGGCGACCGGGACCGCGCCGTAGTAGTTGGCGTCCGGCACGAAGCTGTAGGAACCATCGGCATTGACCGTCAGGGCGCCGATGCCGTTGAGGACGGCCGTCTGGCCGGCGGTACGGGTCTGGCCCGCGATGGTGAACTGGGTGACGGTGAGGCTGTCGGCGTCGAGGTCGGAGTCGTTGCCGACCAGGTTGCCCGTGATGGCGACATCTTCGGAGCCCACTTGGGCGTCGTTGGTGCCGACCGGCGCGTCATTGACGGCGGTGACCGTGAGCGCGAGCGTCGAGGTCGTGGTCAGGCTGCCATCGGTGACCGTGTAGGCGACGCCGGAGACCGCGCCATTGAAGTTGGCGTTCGCCGTGAAGAGGTAGGAACCGTCGGCGTTGACGCGGAGCGTGCCCTGGCCGGCGATGGTCGCCGTGGTACCGGCCGTGTAATCCGTGCCGCCGATGGTGAACTTCGTGACCGCCAGCGCGGTGTTCTCGATGTCCGTATCGTTGGTGAGGACATTGCCGGCGATGGACGTGTCTTCGGCGCCCGTGTTGGCGTCGGCGATACCGACCGGGGTGTCGTTGACGGCGGCGATCGCGAGGGCGAGCGTGGACGTGGAGGTCAGGCTGCCGTCGGTCGCCGTGTAGGCGATGGTCGGGACATTGCCGTTCCAGTTGCTGACCGGCGTGAAGGCGTAGCTACCGTCGCTGTTGAGCGTGAAGGAGCCGACGTTCGCGATGGTGAAGGCCGAGCCGACCGTGCCGGCGACGCCATTGACCGTGAAGCCCGTGACCGTGAGGGCCGTGCCTTCGATGTCGGAGTCGTTGGTGAGGACGTTGCCCGTGGCGGACTTGTCTTCGTTGGCCGAGCCCGTGTCGGCGAGCGAAACCGGCGCGTCGTTGACCGCGGTGACCGTGAGCGTGAGCGTCGAGGTCGTGGTCAGGCTGCCATCGGTGACCGTGTAGGTGAGCACCGGCACGTTGCCGTTGAAGTGGGCGGCCGGCGTGAAGACGTAGGAACCGTTGCCATTGACCGTGAGCGTGCCCGCGGCGAAGGAGGCCGTGGTACCGGCGGCGTAGGTCGTGGCATCGCCCGCGACCGTGAACTGGGTGACCGCCAGGGTGTTGTTCTCGACGTCCGTATCGTTCGTGAGGACATTGCCGGCGATGGACGTGTCTTCGGCGCCCGTGTTGGCGTCGGCGATGCCGACCGGGGTGTCGTTGACGGCGGCGATCGCGAGGGCGAGCGTGGACGTGGAGGTCAGGCTGCCGTCGGTCGCCGTGTAGGCGATGGTCGGGACATTGCCGTTCCAGTTGCTGACCGGCGTGAAGG
>Ga0222712_10004190_pt1 | contig 15231 bp, 20 predicted proteins | sample C33_657DmetaG_FD_165043 | JGI IMG/M metagenome (GOLD analysis project Ga0222712, IMG submission 165043) | Estuarine water microbial communities from San Francisco Bay, California, United States - C33_657D | ecosystem: Environmental > Aquatic > Marine > Unclassified | place: USA: California... | reverse complement strand
CGATAGCACCAGCTGACCCGTCATCGTCCCGCCTGCGAGGTCGAGCTTACTGGCCATCAGTGTGGTGGCAGAGATGAGCTTGTTCTTGTCGTTGCCGGTGGCGCTCACGTCCAGGATCGGGAGACGATCATTGGTGAGGTCGAGTGCTGGGATGTCGCCAAAGGCGGATGCTTGGGTGTCTGCCATGTGAGTGTGAAGTAAAAGTTGAGTTAGCCCATGAGCCAGAAGGAGTTACCGTCTTCCATCAGCCAGAAGGATGCGCCGTCTTCCATCAGCCAACCGTCACCACTGCCGGGGCCGGGGGCGCCGCCACCCAACCCCATCGGGACGGTCAAAAGCGACTGGGAGAGCAAGAGGTGCATGGTGGGGGTGGGGGAAAGCAGAAATGGGAAAGCTGAAAGCGGGGATCAGTAGACGTTGCGCTTGTAGGCGCGGACTTTGCCGGAGGTGAGGGTGAAGGCGGTGATGCCCATGCCGTTGTAGAGCACCGTGCCTGCTGGAATGGCGATGCTGGTCATGGCATCGCCCGTAGCGCCGTTCTCGGTGAAGGTGGAGAAGGTGGCAGCTTCCAGCACCTGGATGGCGTAGAAGTCACCCGTCACCGCAGTGGTGCCGGTTTCGTTGACAATGCCATTTTTGGCGGCGGCGTTGAGGTCGATCATAAGGAGAAGAAAAGTAGAAAGTGGAAAGCAGAAAGTAGAGGGCTGACTGTCTGCTGGTGTTCGGTGTTAGGTTGTTAGGCTTGGGGATTGGTTTCTGGTTTCAGCTTTCCGCTTTCTGCTTTCTGCTTTGCCCCCGTTACCGATCCATACTTGGTGCCAAGGAACAACCCGCTGGCGGTCTGTTGCAGGGGCGCGGTGTAGCCGGACTGCGGCTTGCGTTCGTATTTGACGCGGAACTGTGGGTTTTTGTTGAGGAACCACTTGCGGCTGGCGGGATCTCCCCAGAAGCCTTTCTCGTAATGCTGCCAGTTGAAATAGATGTCGGCAGGCACGTCCATTTCACAGTAGCCAAAACCTTCGACGGCCTTGCTGGTGCGGGTGGTGTTCTCACTCCAGCTTTGCACCTGCGCCTGGGTCTTCATGCGCTGGAGTTCAATGCCACTCTTCAACTCGTCCATCACCTGCTGGAATAGCTTGGGGCCTCCAATATCCAAAATGCTGGCAGCGATGTTTTCCATGTCTGGGGAGTGATTGGGAAAGGGTGGGGCGCAGGTGTATGAACAACACCTGCGCCCCTGGTTGCTCTTGTGAAGCTCCTGGGGCTAGTCAGGAAAGGCGGCGTTAGCCGATGATGTCGCCAAGATCGACGACACCAAGGAGCACGTCCACGGAGCCAGCGGTGATGTTGGAGGGCGCACCGGTGGAGGCTTGAGTGGTGAAGCGGGCCACCAAGACATCGGAGGCGATGCCTACGGTCCCGGCTTCCGTCACGGGCTCACCGCCACGTTCACCGATGAGCACAGCGGCGGTCTTAGCGTCCTGTGCATCAATGAAGTTGTCTGGATCGCCATCGGTTCCCACTTGCAGCGAGAGCGTGCCAGTGGTGGCGAAGGCGGTGGTGATGACGGCGGCGGCCGTTGCTACCAGAAACCTGGTAGGAGTGCTGCCGAGTGTCACGGTGACGGTATCGCCCTGGGTGGTCCAGGCCGAGTTGTTGATGGTATCAAACGGGATTCTCCAGCGGTGGGTGAATCCAGTTTGACGGGTTTGCTCAGCGCTCAGGCGCTCGATCTTGATGCCATTGCTTGCGCTGGTGGCGGTGGCGAGGGTAACAGGTTGGTCAGCCATAATAGTATCAGGTTGAAGGGGTCAGAATAAGGAGGGTTAGGACTAGGATGTTGCTTTGAAGGCAGCCAGACCTTTGGGGTTTTTCACGGCCAGGCCGAAGATCACTTCGACGATGCCGCGACGGCCACCGCCCAGGTCGGGCAGTTCAGTGGACTTCCAGGGCTTGTTCATGCGGAGTTCCAGCATGTCCATGTCCAGGGCGTAACCACGGCGGGCGTCTACGGCCTTGGTGCTGTTGTTGAAGCCCAGCCAGTTGGACAACACGATGTCATAGGTGCCGAAGTCACCCGTGAAGCTTTGGATGTTGTTCTCCCATGCGCCTTCGTCGCCGCGATTGCTGCGGAGGATGGCGGTGAAGTTGCTGACGGTGGGCTGATAACCTACAGCAGTGGTGATGGTCTTCTTGAGGGTGGACCCTACCACCAGCATGTGGCTCTTGGCACTGCCAACCACTCCGTATTGGCTCTCCAGCACGGCGTTGAGGGTGGCAGTGGTGAAGCTGGCCATGGCGGTGGTGTCGATGCTGGCCGATGGTGGGCGGAAGGCCGAAGGCACTGGCTCATGGCTTTGCGCCGTGGCCAGAATCCAGTTGCCTAGGCCGCGTGTCTGCCAAGGCACGGTGCCGTTGTCCTCTTGGGAAACCTGGTCAGAACCCAGCACGCACTCGACGGCGCGTTTGAGTTCCACGGTTTTCTTGAGCACGGCAGAAGCGAACTCTTTGCCTTTGCCCTGGCCAGCCACGTTCTGGATCTCCGTCATGTTGGAGACCTTGGGCGTGCGGCGGATGTGCTGGCAGTAGCCCTTAATGCGGGCGCGGTTTTCTGCGGCGTCCTCAGTGGAGGACACGTCAGTGCCGTCCACCACACCGTCGGTGTTCGGATCGGCATACGAGTCAACCTGCCAGTCAAAGGCGACGTTGACGAGTTCTTGCCCTTTGGGCACGGCGGAGAGGATGGGGGTATCCTTTGCATCGATGTTATAGATGCGGTCTGCGAGGTCCTCACGGACTCCGACTTGTGAGCGAGCGAATGTTTGAGCCATAATGTTGGGTTAGGTAAAGGTGTTGCGGTGATGATTGAAGGGGTTGCGTTTATCCCACGATCGACTCCATCCATTGCAGGGCATCATTGCTGCGGCTGCTGATGACGCGGGGGGTCTCTACAGCAGCACGGCGGGGCGCTGTCGGCGCAAGTGCGGGGGAAGCGGCGGACTCACGCGCTACCTCACGCCGGACGGCGGGGGCAGCGGTAGCTTTTCCATGGGCTGGCTGCGCTGTGGGCGCGGCGGTCAGCTTGGACTTGGGCACTAGCACATATTCCTTGTCTTCCACCAGTTTGGCCAAGGCCAAGCGGCCCAGTAGAAGGGACCTGGCGGGGGAAGATTGAAGTTCTGGATGTTCCTTGATCAGGTCTAGCACCAGCGCGTGGCGCTTGCTGGAGGTATCAAACACGAAGGGGTAAGCCTTCTTGGCTTTCTCTGTGCTCTGCGTTTGGCGCTGGAGATTGCTCTCCAGGGCTGCGGTCAGTTGTGGAACGCGTTTGAGTTCGTTACGCACGGCACGGAGTTGCTGTTTGATCCACTTGGGGTCGCGGTCCACTTCTTCATTGGTGACAGAATCCACTTCCGTGAATCCCTCATCATTGTCTTCCAGGAACGCGGCCCGTTGCTCTAACCAGTCGGCGGATTTGTTGAGGTCTTCCAGCGTCTTGTCGTTGCGGAAGACTCCATCAAACTGCACGGCGGCGGTGGTGAGGCCTGAGGTGAGGCTTGCTAGTTTGCTCTTGAGTTCTTCGGTCTGCTTGGTGGCATCTTCCAACTGAGTCTTCAGTTGGCGCTTGGCTTCCCTTGCTTGGAACAATTTCTTGAGCGTTGCCTTTTGGCTTTGAGTCTGCGCCGCGTCCTCCGCACTTGCGTCTTCCGCATCGTCGTCGTCCTCGTCGGTGGTCTCTGCATCGTCCTCGTCTTCCTCTACCAGCAGCGGACCGTCTTCGTCTTCATCAGACTCGGCGGTGAGTGCGGTATCAGACTCCTCAGGACCTGCGTCCTCCTGCACAACGGCGGCTTTCTTGGAGCGGGCCTTGGGTGGGGTGGTAGCGGTGGGGGTCTCTGGGTCAGTGCCTTCCATCTGGTTGTCCTCAAGAAAACTTGAGAACTCATCCAAGAAGGAGTCTGCACTTTTCTGCACGCTCGTTGGTGAAGGGGGAGGTGCCATCATCGCGGGGGATGATGCAGAAACGGCCCCTTGCCTGCTCGCCACGGAAGCAGACGCCGCAGCAGCTACAGGAGCGGGTGCGGTGTTTGTATTGGCAGTGATGGTGGATTTTCCCATGACAACATCAGGCGCAACAACGCCCGTGTTGGCAGAACACCACGTTCCGAGTTATTCACAATGCCACTGCGGCACTACTCTGCGCGTGTCTGCACTATTCCGCGCTAGCCTGCGCGTCTACTTGCTGCAACAGCTCACGCCGTAGCCGCTTCAGGTGGTAAATGGCCCCACTGAGTTCATGCCTGGCCTGCGGATCGGTGCCGGGGGTCTCGGAGTTGTCGCGTAGGTCGGAAATGAAATACTCCAACTTGCTGACCACTGCTTTCATGGCCGGAGTATTGGCAGTGCCTGCTAGCTTCCGCTGGATGTCCTCGGCGGTCAACGGGCCGCCCTCGATGCAGGTTTCCAAGAGTCGGGTGTCAGTGCTCATGCTTCGGTCATCATCTCGGGTTCCTGATAGCCTTCACGGCCAATTTCAGCGTTCTTCTTCTGGTCCACGTCAAACTGGTATTTCTTGGCCCTGGCCTCCACAATGGCGCGGTATTGTGCATCCTCCTGAAACATGGGGCCCAGGGTCGGGTTGGTTTGCAGCACCTCCTGGATGGCCTGCAGGCGGCTCTCGGGGTTGCGGACTTTGCGCGGCGGTAGCACCACTTTCATGGCAGCAATAGCCAACTCGCGTTTCTCCTCAGACACTTCATCTTCTGCTACCTGCTTGGCGTCACCGATGGCAAGGTCTGCAAGGTTGGGGTCGATGGAGTTCAGCAGCCACTTGGTAATCACTTCGTCATTCATGACACCGCTGCGGTCATTGGCGTAAGCCTGCTGAATCACTCCCCAGCGGGCGGTGATGAAGTCCATGTTGTTGCTGTTCACGTCAAACTTGAGCAACACGTCAAACTGCCCGGCAATCTCCTCTCGGGTGACGGCAAACGATTGTTCGCCAGAGCCACCGACCACACGACTGACAAGGAGCGGGTCCATGTATTGCTGGTCAACGGAGAGGATGAGCAGCACCACGTCACGGGCACCCATCAGGAAGTTGTTCACCAGCCACTGCTGGTGCATCCGCTGCTTGGCCTCGGGCACGTTCGGGTGAGACAGTCCCAGCAGGTTGGCAGCATCGGCGCGGATGGCGTTTTCCATTTCCAGCGTTCCCTCGTCAAAGGCTGGGGGCTGCATGTATTTGGTTTCCCCTTGCATCCCATCAATAACCAAGTGACCGGGGGCAATGCCAAGCCGTGGGGCTTTGCCGGGTTCCTTCCTCATGCTGGTGCGCACGGGCGGATTGGTGGCCAGGTCATTGCGGTTGATGCGGCCATCCCGCATCTTCTTCAGCTCCCACTGGGTTCCACCTGCAAGCTCCGGTGCCCCTCTGCTCTCCCAGTTGGAGCGGGTTTTGTATTCCCGGCGGAAGTCCACAAAGCAGCTTCCGCTGTCGTTGTAGTAGTCCACCAAACGATTAACACCCACCAACGGATTTTTGCCATCGCCTGAGACGCAAGGATGGCTCACAATCTCGTGCATCTGCGGGATCCCGTCCTCATCCACACTGCGGACAAAGGAGCGAAGCACCTGATAACTGCCCATGAGTTCAGAGGTGCGACGGCGCAAGGAGCGGGTGCTGGTGTTGTCAAACATTCGACGCGCAGCGGTGTGGATTTTGTCCGTCTTGGCCATGGTGGCATTGTCCACCACGGGGGTGGGTGCCATGGAAAGCAGGGCATCAATGAAGTCTTCATCCCATCCCTCCGCCAAACGCATGGCGCGGATCTCTGTTTCCGTGTAGCAGTCAACCAGGTGGACGACATCAGCGCGGCGGATGTCATCAATCCACCAGTCATAGAACAAATCGACGCCAGGGCAGTAGGCTTTCACCTTGGGCTTGCCACTCTTGCGCACGGGAATGCGAAACTCAGCGGTGCCGTCCTGAATGAGGTCCTTAGCCACACGTCTGGCCCTGGCCGGTGACAGTGTGGGATAACGCATCTGAACCAGCTCAATGGCCATCTGGGCCGAGTCCTGGTCTAGCATCATGTCCGCCAATGTCTGCGCCATTTCCTCCTCCACCAGCAACGCGGTGCTCTCGTCCTCGGTGGAACCTTCCGGCAGTGACTCCATGCGGCGCTCGATCATGAAGGCCAGCAGTTCCTCCTGGGTGAGTGAGCGCTTGCCATTGGTCCAGCATTGGGAATATCCCACGTGCATGACGGCATGGCCAAAGGTGTGTTTCCAGGCACAGAGCAAGTTAAACTCACGCCAGAGTTCACTGGCCAAACGCTGCTGGATCTCGTATTTCAGGAGCATCCCCACCTTGCCAGCGGTGCGGCTGTCATCGGCTCCCATCTGGATGGCCTGGGGCTGGGCCGCAAAGAACGCGGTCATCTCCAACATCACCAGCTCCTCCACGCTGGCGTCTACGTAGCGAACGCGGGTGTCTGCGCTGCCATCAAACGGGGCAACGGGATACCCAAAGTTCTTGTCCCATTTGCGATAGTCGTCATCCTGCCCCTGCCAGATGCAGAGCATGGTGGTTTCCATCTCCTGCGCCGATGACAGCCACCCGCCCACATCGGAGAGGCAGTCCTGAAGGTGCGTGAGTGTCTTGGACACAAGCGGATCTTCCCTGCTATCCACGGCGTGGAGGGAATCAGTGAGACGGGGAGAATCTGAGGTCATAGTGGTGGAAAATCATTGTAGCCCCAGAAGCTCCAACACCGACTCCCTGACATAAACCGCCCTTTTGCAGTTTGGCAAGACTTTCTTAGCAGGGCAGTCCTGGCCAAAGATGATTCGGAACTTGTAGCCAGAAATGCCGTTCTTAGCGCAGAGCTTGCGCACGGCCGCGTAAGTCATGTAAGCGGAGGGTTTCGGGAGTGGTGGGGTCATAGAAGTTTGTTGGTTTTCAGTGTTCCGTTTTCAGTGGTGATTATTTCCGCTCACTGGCGACCAGCCAGCTACGGTTTGCGTCTTCATAGAAAGGGTCCCATGACAGGAAGTATTTGGCGCAGTCGAAACTTTCCACACAAGCCTCGTCCTTTCTGACGGGTCCGTCCTTGTGCGGTGGAAGGCTGAAGGTGGTCAGCATGAACTGCATGTTTTCACACTCCCGATTGATCCGCATTTGCGGGGCACCGTGCACCTCGCTGTTGAGGGATTCCAAAATGAGCTTGATCCCTTCGTCATCGCTGGGGGCGGAAACAAGGATGCTGCCGCTGGCTTGTTTCCACCGTTGCAGGGTGATGCCGTTTTCACAGTCCTCAAACTTGTCTCCCAGCGTCACGCCCTCAATGGCTTCATTGACAGAACGGGGGTCGGGAATGCTGGCGTAGGGCATGAGGAAGGGACCGTCTAGGCTGCTGCCTGCGTCCTTGAGTTCCTTGCTCCACTTCAGCGGGGTGGTCTGGATGTGGCCTTCAAAGGGTTTTCCCGTCTCTGCCAACTTGCTGAGCAGGCGGGAACGCATGGCCCAGATTTCCCTGACCATGCGCTCACTGTTCCAGCGGAGGTCCAGTCTATACGCTGGTCCTTCGTCACCGTTCAGGCGTCCGCTTTCACTCGGCACGGCCCACGGTCCGGGGGTGATGAGACTGCCACCCAGCGCAATGGGAATCTTAGGGCTGGGCCATTCCTGGGCGAGCCAGTAAAACCCGAGTGAATCCACCAGCCACCACTGCACAAAGGCGGGCTTCTTCTTGCCAAAGTCGATCACTTCCCAAAGGGTTGCATTTTGCCGCGGCAGGTCTTTCCAGTCGCACAGGTGTTTCTCGGTGAAGCAAGAGAACACCACGGCATTGTCCTGGCTCACATCCCCGTGCAGCTTGATCCTCACCTCACGCTCAGAGGCATGATGCAACTCGGCGCGTAAGCCCTCGTAGGCGGGGGCAATCTCGTTGTCCTTGGTGAACACGTAGGCCACCAGCGCAGTGGGGTCGCGTGGCTGGGCAAAGCGTGGCACCCGTGGATCAATGACGCCATCACGGTTTGCGAGGTCGGGGGAAACTTCATACTCACTCTTCACCGCGCCATTCAGGAAATAGTTCACAGTCTCATTCCAGCCAAGGTAGGGGGTGAAGCTGACCATGTGAACGCCATGATACAACATGCCAAGCTCGCGCACGGTGAGCCTCTTGCCATTCTCCAGCTTGTGTTCGATGTGGCGCATGTAGTCCAGGAACGCGGGCTTGCGCGTGTCTACGGCTCGCGTGACCATCCGTTCATGGATGGCTTTGACGTGTGTGAGTGGCACCAGCTCGTCACTCCATGCAGCGGTGAGGCTGAAGCCCTGGAAGCGCTCGATGCCCTGGCTGAAGAAGCGAAACACAAAATCGCCGCCGCCATGGTATTGCTCGCCACGGTCATCTAGCACCGGCACCATCAAAGCAAACTGCTCGTTGGTGAAGTGGCCGCCGCTGAACTTGAAGCGCTCATGCTTGCCACCGCTCACGGTGTTCTTTGCTGCGCGTTTTCCGTCCTCGGGGGATACTTCATCGGGCAGGAAAAACTCCACCACCTTTTGCTGGATGGCGCGGGAGGTCTCTACGGTTTCCGAGAGGGCAAACACGGCAGCGTTCTGGGTGTAAAGCCAGTGCGCCACCATGCGCCTGGCGCAGGAGAAGGTTTTGCCGGGGCGCATTCCTCCAGTAACAAATAGCTTCAGCACCTGGCCGGGGAACTGCAAACGCTTGCGAACCATGCGCAAATCAATCTTCCGCCAGATGGCAGGTTCCCAGCAGCAAGCCAGCGGCTCCTCACGAGATAGCCGGATCAACTCGGCGCGGCTGTTGACGTAAGCCGCAGCCTTCTGCTCGCCCATGGCCTCCAGCACCGCAGGTGATGCCATGCGGAAGGGATGGGGTTCTTGTTGCTGGGCGAGGAGGTCGAAGAAGGTGGTCATACGTCAATGGTTTGGGTGGAAGCTTCTTCGTGCATCCGCTCCAGGTCATCGGGGGTGACGTGGAGGTGAACGTGGCGGATGGGTGGCAGGGAGACGCCTGCCTGCTCGCGCTCGATCTGTGTGGCCTGGGTGGCTGCCATGGACAGAGCGCCGATTTCCTTGTGCGTGGCCTTGGGGAGAACATCCTGGATTTGCGCCAATGCCTCGTTGGCCACCATGGCAGCGCGCCCGGCGATGACGTTGCCCATCTTGATGCCGTGGGCAGCACCAAAGCGCTCCACTAACTTGCGGAGGCCAGTGTCAATGATTTTGCCGTTGCTGTCCCGCTGCCCCTCCAATGGTCTGCCAACGTGGGGTGCAATGATGCGGGCCACCTCCGACACGGGGACGCCCTCCTTCAGCAGTTGGACCACGGCATTTCCTGCCTCCTCATGCTGGCTGAAGAATCGTGTGCCCGAGTGCCGAGCCATCTCCGTCTGCAACGGCGACACCAGCAGCGCGCCGGTGTCATCGGTCAGCGGGATGAGCGATTGCTCGGGATGAATGGGCGGGATGGGATCAGTCATGGTTTGGGCTTTTCAATGAATCCGGGGTGGACTGTAGGCGTGAGCACGGGCACAATTTTGAGTTGTGCGGAGGTGACGCCCATAGCCACGGCAGCAGCGATGACTTCATGCTGGACGTTGCGCATCTGCGGCGTGCCGTCCTGGCGATAGATGTTGTAGCGTTGGGATCTGAGGTAATACATCACGGGTTAGTGGGTTTGCTGTTAAGCCGCTTCCGATTGCAGCCCTTGCCGGGCAGGTGCCCATACATATCGACACAGAGCTTCGGCGTGTTGCTGCCAATCCAGCCAAGGTCTTTGGCCTTAGCATATTTGCCACAGGCTGGGCACTTGCGTCCGCCTTCTGTCGCCATCCACGTCATCATGCTCATCTCGTGTTTTGGTGTTGGTTGTTTGGTTTTCATATCGCATTTTCGATTCGTGACTCCAACTCTTCCCACGCAACAAGTGCGGTGATGCTTCTCTCATCCTCGGGCAGCTTGCTCAGGTCGTAGCGACCAAGACCACGGCGGTAGTTGAGCACGTCCACTAGCAGAGTGCGGAGATGATTCTTTGAAGGGTCATCACAAATGCAGCAACCATTCTGCCAGTGAGGGCAATCGCCCATGGCGCATCCGATTTCGCTACATGGCGGGCCTTTCATGGCAATGAATAGCTCTCCTCCATTTGTTCTTCGGCGGTGGCCAGCGTCTCCTGGTGACGATCCACTGCATGCCGCAGCGACTGGATGCGCTGCATCAACTCCATTGCCTTGCGGGTCGGCCGACTTTCCACTGCGCGCTTGCCATTGAGTTTGGCCGGCCTAGTGGCAATCCAATGAGCGCCGCGGAGATACTGCACGGCTTGCGCCGTCTTGCCCATATCGACTCCCAAAGCCTCCGCAAGGTCGGCGTTGTAACAGCGAGCACTGCGGGCAGTGCGATCCAGGATGAGCAACAAATGCAGAGCGGTGGACGATTTGAGGTTTGTGCTGCAAATCACGGAGAGGGTAGCGAGTGCGGTGGTAGTGAGTTTCATGGGGTAGTAGCTGGGGGTGGTTGAAGGATGGACTCAGGATCTTGGCCGGCTGAAATGTAATCGTTCAGGTCTGCGCCTTCGTCGGGGACTTTCCAAGTGCGGACGCGGGCATTGACGTTTTCCAGCTCGGTAGTCCAGCGCTCGGCAGCTAGCTGAGCGGCTGGATCATGCTGCTGGATGATGATAACTTCCCGGCGCTCAAAGAAGGGAAGTGATTGGGGCGCAATGGAGTTGGACGCGCCAAACAAACCAACGGGGGCCACATCGTAGCCAAGGCCGCGGATGTCCCAAGCGGCTAAGAAGTCTCCAGTGCCTTCCACCAAGAGAATGGTGGACTGGCGGTGGGCTAGGGCGAAGTCTGCGCCCACTGGCCAGTTGCCCTGATTGCCACGCCAGCCCATGACTTTGGTATCTCCCCAGAAGCACAGGGCCTTTCCGTTCTGGTCCATGTCCAGGCGGCGAAACTGAACGTTGATGGGATTGCCTACGTCGAGCACTGCGTAGCAGTTGAACGCCTCGCCATCAGTGCGCCACTGGGCACGGCAGAAGCGAAGGCATCCGGCGTCATGGGCCATCTTGATGCCATGCCAGCTTAGCTTCCGCGCTTTGCCGATGAGTTCAAAGTAGTGCTGAGGGGGTTCCTTCAGTTGCTCGGCGCGTAGCATCTTGGGCAAGGGCATGGCGGCGCGGGCTTCTTCGCGGTCATCGGTGAACTGGAGTTTTGCCAGTCGTTGCGGCCGGGGGCGGGTCTTTTCCTCCTCGGTCAGTTGACGGCCTTCCAGGATCTCGGCAGCGGCGAGTGCATTGGCTGCGCCATCCATGGCCATGATCAAGTCTAGCACTGACCCGCCTGCCTGGCATTTGCCATGGCAGCGCCAAAGTTGCTTCTTCTCGTTGATGGCAAAGGACATGCCTTTCTGCTCGTTGTGAATCGGGCACTTGATGAGGTAGCCGCCGGAGGCTCTGCGAAGGTGCAGACCGTAGCGGTTGGCCAGCACGTTTTCAATGGGGTGCCGGGCTTTGATGGCGTCGAAGTCGATCATGGTTACTCCATTTCTACCGTGATGGAGTGATAGTTGACGTGGATCTCTCTAGCCTTGCCTGCCCGCTCAAAGCGCAATGTGAGAAAGGCGTCTTCGTTGCCTTCTAGCTTTGATGCTACCTTTTCAGCAAGCGCGTGCTCGCCTAGCTCCATGAGCAGTTCATAAATGAAATCAGTGGCGTTCATTGGGTGTATCTATGGGGTGAATGTGAATGGCTTAGTCCTCAAAAAAGCTACCACTGGCGTCTTTCCGTGGGCGGCCACGCGGGCCTTGGTAGTCCTTACTGGCGTAGTTGGGTGCTCCGCTTTCCACCTGCCTCATGAGGCGGGCCATGGCGGGAGTGCGAGGGTCTCCCACTTTTGCCATGGGATCGAAGTCGGTGATGCGGCCCATGTTGCCTAACAATCGAATCCAGACCTCGCCCAGCCGGGTGGTCTTGGATTTGATGATGGTGTTGAGAATAATCTGCTCGTCAGCACGGAGAGGAGGGGCGGCAGCGCGGTCGGTATCGGGGATGCGGAGTTCTTCGGCCTTCAGTGTGTCGATGTCGCGGGTCTCCCTGCTGAGTCCTTCCCCCTTGGTGGCCACGTCGTAGAGTGTTTTGCAGTCCTTCAATGAGCCGGGGCCTTTGTCCATGGGTTGGCCCACTTTAATGTCAATTTGGTGAGCCTGTGCCAGCATGACGGACCAGAGTTTGCCTTTGTGGTCATCCACACAACGCGCCCACTGGTCCGCTACGCTAGAAAGCATGCCCACCTTGTCGTGAGACTTGAAGCCAAAGGAGGTGCAGCGGCCAAAGTAGTCGATGCACGTCCCGGTGATGCCGTGCTTTTTCACCATGCGCCGGGTGATGGCGTTGATCTCTTGGATGGAGTGCGCTGTATCGTCGATGAAGATTCCCCGGCGGCTCAGTTCGGCCTTGGCCGTTGCGAGTCGCTCCAAGCGGATGGCTCTATCTTCCAGTTTGTAGGTGCCAGAGAGAAGGAAGCCCAGCTCCACGCCTGCAACGTCGGCATAAAGGCGGATGATGGCCTCTTTGTCTTTGCCGTCGAGCATGAAGAGGAGGATGCGCTCGCCCTGGTCGCTCATCTTCCTGACAATCTGCATTTCCCGCCAGGTTTTGCCAGAGTTGGAGAGGCCGGTGATGACGCGGCGCTCTCCGCGCTCGATGCCGCCAAGGATCTCGTCCACTCGGGCAAGGCCCGTCTCAAGTCCGGCGATTTTGTGGCCAGCATCGGCTCGCTGCATGTGCTCCACAAGGTCGGCGTCGATCTCGTCCAGCACGGCAGCGACGTGGCGGGGGTCTTTCTCATGGCGCTCAAGGGAAATATCCATGGCCTTCACCTGCATGAGCTCCACCAACTCGGCAGGGTCGTTGCCGGGTTCATGGATCTGCTCAATGAGCCAGTTGGCAAACTGGTTCAACTGGCGCATAGCCCGCTTTTCCTTCAGGGTGTGGAGGTAGGAGGTGAAGTGGAGCGTGGTGGGCCGGTGCATAACCAAATCATTCACCGACTGCTCGCCGCCAATGGCAGCCAGCTTCCCCATGTCGGTAGCACGGATGACAAATGCACGGGGCTCAATGACTTTCTTGCTGGCTCTCATGTCCTGAAGCACGTCAAAAGCGGCGGCGTTCTGGTCAAAGTAGAACGCGCCATCCGGCACCTGCTCAAGCACTAGGTCAAATCGCTCCACAGGGTCGTGGAGAATGCCGCTGAGCACTCCGCGCTCTGCGACGTTGGAAAACAACATCTCGCTCATGCTGCACCTCCTGCGTTGGCAATGCGGTCCTTGTGCTCGTTAACGATGGACTGGCGATCATCCGAGGAAAGATCAGTCCAGTTTGCCTCTTGCAACCAAGCGAGGTCGCTGTCATGGGGGGCAAGCGCGGCAGCTAGGTCTTTCCACTCCGCGCAAGGAGGCACCGCCAAGGGGTTGCCGCCCCCGGCTTTTTCTTTTTTTCCAGAATCGCTGTTGCCGTGGCCCTCACGGCGAGGAGGGGAAGGGTTGGTCTTGTTCTTCAGGAGCCAGAACTCAAGATCCCGTTCGGCCAGTGCCCGGGTGTTGATGATTTGGCCGCTGCTGGCCTGCCATCCCTTCCTCTGCCGGTCCAGAAACCAGAGCTCCACCTGAACCGCATCAAAGGCGACCATGGTGGGTGAGGACCCGGTCCAGGTCTTGGCATGGGATTTAGCCTCTGCAAGAGTCACCGGCGAAGCCGTTCTCTCTCGCGCAGATTCCCTTGTATTATCTTCCTTTATATTACTTTGTATTATATTACGGTTATCGGCATGGTTATCGGCATGGTTATCGGCATGGTTATCGGCATGGTTATCGGCATGGTTATCGGCATGGTTATCGGCATGGTTATCGTTGGATTTGCGTGGCCGCCCTCCTTTCGCTCCGGCTGCTCTTTTTGATTCATGCACCTTCTGCATGTGGTGCGGGAATCCCCATACTTGCAAATCGTCGCCGTCCCATTGCCAAAGATCCGACTCCTGTTCCAGTTCCGCAAGAGTGACTCCGCAGGACTGCTCCCACATACGGCTTTTCCAGGTTCGACTGTTGGCAATACGACCTGAGTTTTCAAGATGGCAGCAATAACCCATGAGGCTAATCCAGACTCCACGGTTAAAAGGCGTTTCTCCGATGAACTCGGGCAAACGTAGGAGTTTAATGTCTAAGTTGAAGTATTGCATGGGTCTAAAGTTGTGCTGCGGTAATGCTGTCTAGGCTGGCTTGTAGGCGCTTGATGTTGGCCTTGAGGGCTGCAATCTCATCCTGGGGGTCGATGGCCTTGATCCCGGTGGCTTTGGCTGCGATGATCTCCAAGTAGGCCAGGCAGCGGAGGGCGCTGATGGCTTCATTGGTGGGGCCGCCGCTAAAAGTGGTGTCCAGGACGGCATCGACCACTTGCAGGTCGCGGTTGTCTTTTTCCTCGATCTTCGCCAGAAGCACCATGTTGGGCTGGCTGGTCGGTGAGGCGGTGGAGGCGATGGTGATGGTGTAGGTCATAGGGCTGCAATGAGTTGGAGAAACTGGTAGCCACGGAGGCAGGCAACGGCGTCTTCGTGAGCCTCATGCACGGCCGGGCGTCCGCCCACTGGCCATTGGCCGGAAATCTCGCCAAGACGGTCCAGGCTGAGGCTGCCCGGTGGGATCTGGCCAATGTCCATCAAGAAGGCCATCAACTGCATGGAGCAGCGCCAGTGGTGACGGTGCACGGGTTCAAAATCGCACTGCCTATATGCTTCATTGATGAAGCTGGTGTCAAACCCTGCGTTGTGCGCCACCAGCACCGCCCCCGCTTTTTGTTTTTTGAGGTCAACCAGTCGGGCATTAAATAGCTCCATCGCATTCATCAGCGGCAAAGCACCCCTCTCCAGCCACTTCTCGTGGGTGTAGCCGTTTTTCCTTGCTGCTTCTGGCTCGATACGTTCCAGCGCAAGCGGCTCGATGTAAACGGTGAAAGGTTCCATTGTCCAACTCGGGACCAGAGAGAAGGAAAGCAGCGGGTGAATCGATGGGTAAAGCCCCCCGGTCTCAGTGTCGATGGCGATGATGTCTTGTGGCGTGGTCATTGTGGAATAATTTCTGGCTGGTGAATGGATTGTAGGAGGGATGTTGAGCGGGCGCGGTCACACCCCCCC
>Ga0222712_10004185_pt1 | contig 15239 bp, 25 predicted proteins | sample C33_657DmetaG_FD_165043 | JGI IMG/M metagenome (GOLD analysis project Ga0222712, IMG submission 165043) | Estuarine water microbial communities from San Francisco Bay, California, United States - C33_657D | ecosystem: Environmental > Aquatic > Marine > Unclassified | place: USA: California... | reverse complement strand
ATCCGTCCATCCAGCTTTAAGATATCTCTCTTTAATTATTTGAAAATGCGAAAAAGACATTCCTGAAGGAACTCCTGTATTCACTGAAGAATTTGGTGCTACCTTTTTATTAGCTAATTCATGATCTATTTTATTTTCGAAAGTATCAAGCTCTGCTAGAAAGTTAGCATTTAATTGATTCGGTCCTATTGCCATATTATTTTTCTTTGATTGTTTGTTCTGATTTAACTCTGTACCCTTTTTCTTCTTCTAAAGATTCTCTAAATCTTTTTAAAAATTCTTTAGCATCTTTCTCATTGTCGTAGTATCTATAGGTATACATTTCATATCCTATCATATAGCAGCAATTCATCCAGATTAAAGCAAAAGGTACTCTTTGTTGAATGTAATATCTTTTTTCTCCATTTTTGTAAATTACTTTTCTGATCCTATGTCCCCATGAATATTTAGAAATATCCGACATATGAAAAAAGATTATAGAAATAAAAGGCGATAATATAGCTAATGTTGCTATTAAAATAATAAGAAATTTCATTGATAGTGGTTTATAATTATAATACTTCTAATTGCCATAAAAATTTCGGATCGACAGTATAATCTGAATGCTCAGAACATTCTATATCGGAAAAACTGTTTGTCGAATATACATTTTCAAAATGTTTAGATAACTCTAAAAAAGAATTGCTAAAAATACCGTGTGTTACACAGAGAAAGATTTTATTATTTGGAAATTTCAGCTTGATTGCTTTTGAGATTTCAACAAAAGTTCTTCCTCCATCACAGATATCATCGAAGATTACAAATGTCTTATTAGCATGGGTCATATCCAACGGAACATTTGTGCTTACAATTTTACCTGTAGTAATATCCCGGTGTTTGCTAGCTACAATAACATCAGTTATTCCGTTATGCTCTGCAACATCATAGATTTTCTTTAATGCACCAGCATCAGGAGAAATTATAGCGATTTCTTTTCTGTCTATAGAGTGATCGAAAAATATTCTTTCAATACATCTTTTTGAAAACTCAATATTAGTGTCTTTTTTGAAATTCTTAATACACGCTTCAAGAGCATCGGAGTGTGGATCTAACACAATAACTTCAGAATATCCTTGAGCATTTATAATTGGTGAAATTATATCTTTAACATAATTGAATCCACCTTCTGAAAATTTTCTATCGGATCTTGCTCCTATGAAATAAGGAATGTATAATGAAATATCAGAAACACCAATTTCTTTTAAAGCTGCTGTTGCACATAATAGAATCTCGACATCTTTAAAATTTCTTAGTCTCTTATAAATTCGGACAGGGTAACATTTATTAGTACCATATTCGTCTTCTTTTTCTTCATACCATATTAACGAATCAGGTTCATTAATAGTCAAAGACTGTTGCCCATCAGGGAACTTTGAAATAGTATAAGCTATTCCAGTCTGTGTTGGAATTTCTAAATTAATTATCTTTCTCATCTTCTTGTTTTTTAAGTTGTTTTTCAATATAATCTGCAATAATAATTACTGCTTCGTCTTGTATCCACCAATGTTCATTTCCATTTATAGTGACTGAAAAATCACCATCTGTTGGATCAAGAACAACATCATTTATAACGACAACTGGATTTTGCTTTCTTTTCTTTTCCTTGTCAAATTTCATAAATAAATCTGAAGCTAGACCCGCATAATCTTTTCTTCTGATTCTTTCCTTATAGGCATAATAATAAGTGCTCTCTCCTGTAGGTCCGTGAATAACAACCACTTCTAAATCACTCCAGTCTTTTATGAGCTTCCAATTTTTATGAATGTAACTTTTTGCTATATTAGCAATGTGTCCCATAGCAGCTAGATGTTTCTGGTATTCATCCTTGAATGCCTTATCAACATAAAATATTGATTCCTTATAGCCTTCCTCGAATTCTTCCTCTGTCATGAAACACGGGCTCATTACAGATCCGTGTATGAGATTAGGATGGTCTTTTTTTCTCGCCATATTCTTTTCTGATTTTATCAACTTCTTCAAAATATTGATCTGCATCATCGTTCCACACATCAACAGTTCCGTAATAAACTACATCTTGTACTCCTTCAATTTTTTTAATTTCATTAGAAACTAATTCTTTATCAGATTCGTTTTTTAGGCCATCAATAAAGAATTGATATTTCTCTTGATCCCCCCCACCAGTACAATCCATTCTCTTAGATATAAGGATATCAATTAATTGATCCCCAATTTTTCCTTCCAGATCAGGACCACAATAAACATCCATAGAAAATCCATATTGTCTGAATTCTCCGACTCTCTTTTTCTTTCTAATTCTTCTGCTGTATTTGCTCCTTTGGAACTCCATTCTCTTAATTTTAGGTAAAGATAGAAATTTCTTATTGATTAAAAAAATGTTTTAACGAAATTGGATAAATACTTTATGAAATACCCAAAAAAATACTTGTCGACCAATCCTAATGTGATGAAAAGAGAGATCAAAAAACACGGGGACAAGAAAGATTCAGATTCTTCTGCTTATGGACCATGGGACGCTGATTATAAATCGCGCAAAGCGGGCGAGGGTAAGCCAGTGAAAACTAAAACAAGTAAATACACTAAGAAATATAAAGAAATGTTTGGCGAGAATATTATGACGGATCCTTACCAATTCATGGAAGTTTTAGAGGAATTAGAATTAGAATTTATAGAAATTTTGGAATCTTTATCTGAAAATGAGATTCTTGAGATTGAAGGATTCTTAAATGAAGGTGTGACATCTGCTGGTAGTCCTGTAAAAAAAGCTCTAAAAAATAAATCAGATAAGACTGGATTTCCTCAAGGGATATTAACACAAGTATGGAAAAGAGGGTATGCAGCTTGGAAAAAAGGTCATATTCCCGGAACAACACCACAACAATGGGCAATGGCTAGAGTTAATTCTTTTGTAACTGGTGGTAAAACAACAAAAATGGGAGATAAAGCTTTATATAAACAAGCAAAAGCTAATAGAAAAGATAAGAAATAATTTACTTATAGAAAGGATTTAATTCACTTAACGTCGAAACGATCTCATCTATTTTTTTACAATCCTCAATAAAACCAATAACTTCTGAATCGGATAGATGAAAGAATTCATTATTTGATAATGTCCTTTGAGCTTTATATTTTCTATGAAGCCATCTTTCTATCTTTTTATAATTTTTACTTCTGTAAGTTTTAAGCACAGATAAATCTCCGGAATTACCAGTCTTTAATTTCTTTAATCTTTCTTGTGGATCATTTTTAGTGATCCCGATCTTGTACTTCTCCTCTCCGTGTTGATCGCCTTCAATAATTAAATAAACATAACCTTCGTTCATATTATATTTATCTTTTATTTTTGTAGAGGGAAACTTAAACCGCAGATTAAAATATAACAAACATGAAAAAAGAACAGAAGATAAAGCCTTTAAGTGATTGGGAATGGACACTCACTTGGTCTTCTCTTAGATATTTCTGTGGAAGATACACAATAGCTTCTGCAACTTATCCTAGTGAATTACTTATGAACTTTGGGAAAAGATTATCGGAGGATCAAAAAAGAGCATTGGCTGAAGAAATACAAAAGCAGATTGAAGATGCTATAAGAACAGATGATAATATGTGGCTAAAAACCGATATGGAGCCATGGAGTGCATTAAGAAATTATTTAGATGTGTCAACATGGAAAGAACTCTTCTGTCAAGGAGATGACATAAAAGACACCACAGTGATAGCGTTTCCTTGTGAAAGAAAAGAAGAAGAAACAATAGTTACTCGTTGGATTCCTATAGATGCTTATGAAGGATCAGGATCAGTAAGAACGTCGGTACACGAACCCTATATAAAACAAATAAAAGAATATGAATCTAAGTGAAATGAAACTAACTGCAATGTTGGCAGAGAAATTTAATAGTATGGACTCTGATGCTATTGAGCAAGAATGGAAATCGATCGAAAGCGAAGGAGAAAAAGCAACACCAGAAAGAGTTGAGGATGTTCTTAAAAGAACTCCAGGATTTACTGCAGTGGACATGATTAATTTTGGTGAGTACTGTAAAAAAGGATTCACTGATTATGAATGGGACGAACTAACACCAGCAGAACATTTTGCTAATTGGCTAGAAAAAATTAGATGATCAAAAAGCATAAGATCAATAGGCAAGATGTACATAATAAATGCAATGGGAATTGCGGATATTGTGGTAAGAAAATCACAATAAAAGAAATGCAGATTGATCATATGGAACCTCTTTTTAGAAATCATACTGACAAACAGCTAGAATATTACAAAAGGGAAAGAGGTACGGATCATATGAATAATCTCCTTCCTAGCTGTGCAAGATGTAACAGATGGAAATCTACATTTACTGTAGAAGATTTCAGAAATATTGTGCAAACATCAATTGATAGATTAGAGAGAGACACGCCAAATTTTAGACTTGCTAGGGATTTTGGTCTTATAGAAATCTCTAAAAAAGAAGTTATTTTTTATTTTGAAAACAATGAGCAGAAGAGTTTATAAAACATGGGAGGATATTTGGCCTCTAACATTAATCCAAATGAGATTTGGGGGAAAATACGTAGCATTCAACGCAGAGGAGGATGCTGGATTTGTTCAGGAAGTTAATACCGAAGAAGTTTCATATCAACTTGAATCCTGGCTAGAAGAAAATGTAGATCCTTGTCCTTATGGTGTTGGGAGTACGATCATGGACACAATGAATGAGCTTCTAGAAAAAATGAATCAAAAATGAGTGAAGAAAAAACAAAATGGGAAGATATTAAATTTCCAATAATTAAAAACGTCAGTCCAAGATTACTTTCTGATGATATAGAAGGAATAGCAACTGAAGATATGCCAAGAAGAATGGCAGAAATGTTTGAGTCTGTATTTGATAAAGCAGTAAAAACAATTAACGAGGAGCTAGAAAAAATCCGTGGTGTCGAGGGTAAAGAGGAAAGAGTTAAGTATCTCGAAGAACTTTTAGCTGCATGGACATAAAAAATGAAAAGAATAATACAAAAGATTGCTCTGTGGATTTCTTTTAAATTTCCAAAGAGAAAGAAAAAAAGTATATGGGATTTATAAAAAATAAAAACAAATGCAAGAAACATTCAAATGCAAGAAACATTAACACTAGCTCAGGCTCAAGAGAAATACGGAAAATCTGAAGGCCCTTTATATCAAAAATTGCATAAGATTTTTGATATAATGATAGACGGTAAACTCTACCCAGTTTATTCTATTCCTGATTACGAACACCAATTGGGAAAATCTAATGGATGTCCAGATACATGGTGGTTGGACTGGTCAGATTACGAAGCAACTTCTGACGAAGATGGAGACATACACGAACCTTGTATAAGAGAATTAATTCCTTATATTGATAAAGGAACACACAGAACGTGTTGGGAAATTAGATATCGTCAGTTCAATAGAATGAAATACAAGTGGGACGAATGGGATATTAGAAATGGCGGTGTTTGTGAAATGTATGCAAATGGTAAATTGGTATATAAATTTTTCTCTAGAGAAATCGGATATGCTCTTTCAAAAGCTCAATCTTTAGAAGTAACTCTTTTAGAACATCCATTTGATTTTCTTAATCCAGAAAAAGAAGCTGGTAGAAAAATTTGGTATTATGGACTACCTGCAACTATCAAACTTGGAGTTGAACCAGGAGAAATCGGTATAGTTCCTGACTATTCATATATGAGTAAATCCGATTGGTGGAGAGAACTTAAAAATAAAAAAACTAATATCACTCCTGATGGTTATAAAAAGAGCGATGATGATGTTTGGGACGAAGACGAATTCAATGAAGATATGAGAACTGGAGGATGGATCAATCATGGTGATGCTCTTTGGGATGGGATGATCTGGTGGTTTAGAGACTAAATCATTTTTTATTACAATTAGTAATTTTTAAATTTGCAATATGGAAAAAATAGCAAAACAAGTTATTGTGATCCGAAAGGATCTTAATATGAGAAAAGGTAAGATGGTAGCACAAGGAGCTCACGCATCTATGAAATTTATATTAGACCGCGGATATTATGGTCGATCAGAATTAGATTCTCCTGAAGAATTTCATTCAATAGGAATAACCGAACCCGCAATTAAATCTTGGATGCAAGGTCTATTCACTAAAGTTTGCGTTTCTGTAGATTCCGAAGAAGAGCTTATTAGCATTTATGAGAAAGCTAAAGAGTCAGGATTGGTTGTCTCTATGATAACAGATTCTGGTCTTACAGAATTTGCTGGAGTACCTACAAAAACATGTATTGCTATTGGACCTAATTGGTCAGAAGAAATTAACGAAATTACTGGACATCTAAAACTATTATAATGTTACAAGAATTTTTGGATCTTATAGAAAGCAAGTCTCCAGGAGCACAGCCTCTTCTTATTGTTAAGAGAGGATCACAGGCTTATGGTACTGCCATTCCGACATCTGATATTGATTATGCTGGGGTTTACATTCAGCATATAGATAATATATTGGGTTATGGATACAAAGAGCAGATCAATGATGACACTAACGACACCGTTTTCTATGAGATTAAAAGGTTCTTGGATCTTGTATCTACAAATAACCCCACTATTTTAGAGCTCTTAAACACGCCAGAAGACTGCATTCTATATAAACATCCATTAATAGGTGAAATACTTAAGCACAGGGACCAATTTATCACTAAAAAGTGTTCTAATTCATTCGGAGGATATGCTATTCAGCAGATTAAAAAGGCTAAAGGACAGAATAAGAAACAAAACTGGGAAAAAGATAAAGTTACTCGAAAAGATGTACTTGATTTTTGTTATGTTATAGAAGGCGAAAAATCTATTCCATGGAAGGCTTGGAATTCGGAAACGTACGAGGAAAAGTTTTGTGGGGTTGTAAATGTACCTAATGCAAGGGATGTTTATGCTGTTTATTCAGACAGGGAAGCTGAAATGTGTCATTCTGAAAGATATGACGAAGAGATCAGAAATGGATACAAAAATTCTTTAAAAAAAGCGGGTATGCCTATGGGTCTAGGTTATAAAGGACTTGTTAAATCAGGGGAAGGTGCTAGCGTTTCTGAATCTAATCAGTTACGTCTTTCAAGTATACCCAAAGGAGAAACGCCTATATGTAATATCATCTACAATAAAGATGGCTACACTGCACATTGTAAAGATTATAGGGAATACCAAGAATGGTTAGATAATCGAAATGAACAGAGATGGACTGATGTTAAGACCCACGATCAAAAGATTGATGGTAAGAATATGATGCACTGTCGTAGACTCTTAGAAATGGCTAAAGAAATTGCTGAGGGTAAAGGTATTCTGGTAAGAAGAGAAAATGCTGAAGAGTTACTTGCAATTAGAAGAGGAGAGGTTGATCTACAAAGTCTAATTGATAGAGCTGAAAATGACATCATAGAAATCGATAGATTATTTAAGGAATCAGATCTTCCAGAATCTGTAGATCCTGGATTTGTAAATGATTTACTTGTTTCTATAAGAAAAGAATTTTACGGATTAGCATAAAGGATATATAGTCTCGTATGAGACACATAGAAGCTTACAGCTCATTTAAAAACGAAACAATATCTGAAAATCTATCTTATCATCTTAATGAAGGTATAGGTATACTAGAGAGCGTTTTTAGATTAGAATCAGAAAGTTGGCTAGATCTAGTCAACGAATCAAGAGATTTATATTATTCAGGAAAAATTGGTCTAACCGAAGATGAAATTTGGTTGGTCGGAACAGACGCTGGCAAAAAGGGAATCTATGAGGGAAGAGAGGTTCTTCTTGACATACCTTTTGAAGATGTAGAAGAGCTACATGAAGCAGAGTATAGAGGTCGAAAAGTAGATCTCAATCGACCATTCAGAACACCTTCGGGACCTAGGAAATTTGGTGTATACACCAAAAATGATAAAGGAAATATTGTTAAAGTCGGATTTGGGCAGCCAGGTATGAGAGTTAATAATAATGATCCAGCAAAAGCTAGATCTTTTCAAAAAAGAATGAGGTGCGATAACCCCGGACCTAAATGGAGTGCTAAGTACTGGTCATGTAATGTTGCAAGATACAGAAAGCTTCTAGGAATTAAATCAAATAGACCTTGGTAATGGAACATATAGAATTATACGAGAGTTTTAATCAAAGAACCATGATTTTTAGACATAAAAATTTTGGAGAGATTAGTGTCGAACTTCAGGGAAGTCAAATAAAAGATGTAGTGAACAATTCCAATGTTATGTTTCCTTTTGGTGTTGGATCTTCGTGGAACAGATCAATAGAAACTTGGGCTTGCCGAAACAATTTTGTTAAGATGGAAACATGGATGAATAACAGAATGGTTAAACAAGAAGACACATGTCCTGAAGAAAGAGTAGCAGGTATTAGAGTTAAAGATATCCCACCAGGACATCCTCTAAGAATCATGTACCCAAATAAGTTTAAAAAATAATGAGATTAATTGCTATAACTATAGCATCCATTTTTTTACTTTCTTTAAATACAGTAGATAATAAAAAGAGAGAAATTAAAGTTGATGCAGGAATATACACAGTGCTATATTCAGAAGCACTGGAACAGCCTAAAGAAGTTTGGTATACAGTTGAATGCACAGACGGTAAGGTATCTAGAAAAGGTATGGACTTCTATACTAACGATTCAATCTACACATCATCTCAAGAGGATTACGAAAATAACGAATGGGATAAAGGACATATGGCTCCTGCAGCAGATTTTTCTTGTGAAAGAACAACATTATACCAGACATTCTCTTATCTTAATTGTTCTTTACAACATCAGGATTTAAACAGAGGTGTATGGAGACTATTAGAAGCTAGAGAAAGAGAACTAGCAAAAAAGACTGATGTTGAAATTCATATAATAGTAGACTTCACTAAAGGCACAAAGAAATTACCTTCTGGCGCAACCGTACCAGGTGGATATAGAAAAGAAATAAAATATAGCGGAAAGACGGAGGTGTATTATTTCAAAAATGAAAAGCCTTCATCAAATTCATTCGATAAGTATATCGTTAAGAATTAAGCCATATTTGATAATCCAGTAGTACTAATATTAAATTGATTTGCTATATCTGTAGCTTTTTGTAATCCTCCTAAGAAATCGCTTCCTACATCATTACCTAAACCAGCATTAATATTAACTATTCCTTTTAAAGCGGTATTTTGATCTGTGAATGCGTTAATATCCTTAGTTCCATATTTTCTTTGCATCACATCATTTTTTGCACCATTAATAAAGAATAATACTGCTGCTTCTGCTGCTACATCAATTTCGTTTAATTGCTCTGGATTATTAACAATATCTACTTTTCTACCTAACTTATTATCTTTATTCAACATATCCTGATATTTCTGATAAAGACTTTTGAAAGTTATACCATTAAATCCTCGTCCTCTATATTTGTAGCCGTCACCAGGTGCTGTATTACCTGTATTCCAACCGAAATTTTTAGTTGCTGCTTGACCGTAAACCATATCATAGAATCTCATATCATCTTTTTTAATTGACTCTAATTCGGCGTCGCTTACTGTGATTCTTTTTCCGAATATTTTTCGTATTCTATCATTAGAAGTGTTTCTATAACTGGTTTCGTCTTTAGGGATAAATCCAGACTCTTTTCCTATACATCCAAGAATTGCTTTTTGAGTATATGGATTAGTTATTCCGTGTCTTTTCATTGCGTCCATAATAGCTTGGACATTCTTAGCTTTGTCACCTGATACTGGTATATTAGTTATAGATCCAGATATTGGAGATGCACCCGTTTTTGTTTGATCATTAGGATCACCAAATAAAGCGTTTGATAATCTCTTAGTGTAATCACCAAAAAGCTGTTCATTAACTGCTTTGAATTCTTCTATAGATTTTAAATGTTTCATATCGATTAATATTTAATATATATCCATTTTGAAAACATTAAAGTGTTTTCTAGTATAATCATTATGGAAGTAAAATTTGCAGATAGCTTTTGGGAAAGCTTAGACCGTATGGTCAAAAGAGAAAGATGGTATTGGAAAACTTGGGATTTCCTAAGATATGATATACCTAAAGGAATAAAGAATATTATTTTCTTCTGGAAAGTGATATGGAATTTTAGACCGTGGGATCACACATATAATTTAAGAATCTTTGCAAAATCTTTAGAACCTTTAAGGGATTCTATAATTAAGGGTAGAGAAGTTGATGTTCCTAGATTAAAGAAAGTTGCAAAGATCGAAAGAGCAATAGAAATTCTTAATAATATCACGGAGGACAAATACATGGAAATTGCGGAGTCGCGATTAGGCTGTAAAATGAACTATAACTATACTTTTCGTGATGATGAGCCAGAGGAAATAAAAGGAGCAAATAAGATAATCAGGGATCTTTCTCAAGAAATAGAGGATAAAGAATGGAAAGAGCTATGGGTTATTTTCCATGGACAAGAACATTCTCATTATGTAATGCTATTAGATAAAATGACTCCTGAACAGAGAAAAGAAGGGGATGTTTGGAATAATTGGTATGATGGATCAGGAATGGGGCATTGGTGGAATTAACTAAAGATTGTTTAAAACTTTTTTACGTATATCATATATTATTTTTAATTTAGCAATAACAATATAAATCCTAGTATATGAAATTCAAAATTAGAAAATTAAGATTCTGGCTTAATAAAAAGTTCGGGTGGTTTTTTATTAACGGAAGAAAACAAGTATTTTGGGCAGAGCTATTGAGAAGAGAGGACAGAGAGATTGCAAGAATAGAAGCTGAAATTAAAGCAAAAAAATAATGAGTAAAAAAGTTTATCTTATCAAAGGGGTATTAGTAGATACAGAAGGAATAAAAGAATGGATAGAATCTATAACAGCTTCTAAAGAAAGAGCAAACAAAATAAAAGCTCGATTGAATGATTCTTTAGAAGCTGAAATTATGATATCAAAAGAAATATTTGATAGGTATACTAAAAAAGGATCTGAGCAATTAGAATGGAATAAAATGGAATTCCATACTGATAATATGAGTGATGAAGAATTTGAAACCTTCTGTATTTATAGATATGGAACTAAAATGCCATTTAAAATAGAAGAAGCAGAACTTTCTTAAATAGTTCCTTTTAAATTTCTTCTTCTTATTATAACTCTCATTCTTTTCTCAGCTTTATTAGATATTCCCCTAGCCCATTCGGGGGTTCTTTCAAAGAATTCACCAATCTGTCTGAAAGATTGAGGTTCAGAATTTTCACCTAATCCATATTTAAGTATAGTGATTTGTCTTTCCATTGGTTTAAGCTCTGATAATATACTCATTATTGATTCTTTTAAATCCTCTTTTATGATATTACTATCTGTGCTTGTTTCGGATTCTATCCAATTGATAGGACTAAATGATTCATCCTCACTAGGGTTTGATCCACTTTCTAAAGGAATAGATCTAGGAGTATTTTTGATAGTCTCTATAGCAGATGCTGATAATTGAATATCCGTATTTTCCTCTATTAAAGATAACATCTCATCTACCGAAGGTTCCCTACCATTATAAGAAATAAAGCTTTCTTCTAATGTCTGGTATTGTCTTAATTGTTGTGTTATATTAGTTGGTATTCTAACAGATCTTGAATTATTATTAAGATATAAGAATATATTTTTTCTAATATGCCATACAGCATAACTAATAAATTTAAAGCCAGTAGATGGATCAAAAGTTTCTATAGCTTCTACTAGACCTTTATTACCCTCAGATATTAAATCTTCCAAAGGATTTTGCGGAGAAGCATAAGCTTTAGCAACAGAGACAACGAATCTTAGATTTGATTTTAATATAAGCTCTTTAGCTTTTGCGTCTCCATTTTTAGATTTAACCGCTAATTCTGCTTCTTTCTCAGGAGTTAGTATTTCGTACTTGCTTATTTCGTTGAAATATCTAGATATATTATCAGTAGTGTTTGTAATCCTATTAATAATCTTAAATTCCCTCATGATTGTATTTTAAAGTTTCTAATCTTATTCTTAGAAACCCGTTTAGTTACAAGGGATTTTGATTTTTGTTTTTTTCCATCCACATTTTAGCACCGTTCCCAAGCATATCAAAAATCTCATTTGAAGGCATTTCTGATTGTTGCATATGTTTTTGGAACTCTTTATTAGCTTCCGGATCTACACCTGCTGCTTTATTCATAGCATCAAGTTTTTTCTTAATATTTTCTAAATACTCATTATAGTTTGGAATCATATTTTCATTTTTTAACAATGTATATATTAAATCATTTTTTTTATCGATAAGAAATTTCTAATATTGCAAGGTAATTAAAAAATATGGAAACTTCTAAAAGCGATTACAGATTCAAATTTATAGATGATGTCCTTGTCATAGAGGATCTAAATCTAGGAAGAATGTCAGTGACAAATAATGCTGAAGATGTGATTTCCGAAATAAGAACATCGACAGACAGAAGATTGACCGAACATTTTATAATCTATAAAGATAGTGAAGGAGTTTGGGATCAAATGATTCCTTCATATTCTTTAAGTGGTTGTTCAGAAGTGTTTTTTAAACATATAGGCGAAACTAATCTTGAAGATGCTATTACAAAACTAAGAGAATCATTAACTTTAAAACATCAATAAATTAAATATGATAAATCCAGCTCTGCTAACAGACGGGTATAAAACTGGTCATCACCAGCAATATCCAGAAGGAACGACATTAGTCTATTCCAATTTTACACCAAGAAGTAACAAGTACGCACCTAAGGGATGTGATATGGTTGTTTCTTTCGGCCAACAATTAATCATGAAACAAATTCATGAGAGTTTTAGAAAAGATTTCTTTGATCAGCCAAAAGAAGCTGTATGTAAAGAGATTAAAGAGGAAATATCTCTCTATTTGGGAATTGATTATGATGTTGCTCACTTCGAAGCTTTACACGATTTAGGACATTTGCCTATTAAAGTTAAAGCACTTCCTGAAGGAACATTAGTTCCTATTAAAGTACCGGTATTGACTATCTATAATACCAATCCAGATTTCTACTGGATAACGAATTATTTGGAAACATTGATTTCGAATCTTCTTTGGAAACCAATCACATCAGCAACAATCGCATTCCAATACAAAAGAGTACTTACTGAATGGGCTCTTAAAACAAATCAAGAAGCAAAAGAATTTGTTTACTGGCAAGGACACGATTTCTCAATGAGAGGTCTAGATTCAATTGATGCAGTTATCTCTTCAGGTCTTGGACACTTAACTTCATTCTACGGTACAGATTCTCTTCCAGCAATTCACGGAGCACGTAAATACTACGGAGCAGAAGGATTTGTTGCAGGATCCGTTCCAGCTACAGAACACTCAGTAATGTGTGCAGGAGGTAAAGAAGACGAGATCGCTACATTCAGAAGATTATTAGCAACGTACCCTAAAGGAATTATTTCAGTAGTATCTGATACATGGGATTTATGGAAAGTGTGTACAGAACACGTAGTTACTTTGAAAGAAGAAATTCTTGCTCGTGATGGTAAATTGGTTATTCGTCCTGACTCAGGAGACCCAGTAGATATTCTTTGTGGTTTAAACACCGATAAAGATTTAATTCATACATTTGAAATAGCGGAAGAGCCAGAATATAAAGGTGTTATTGAACTTCTTTGGGATGTATTCGGGGGAACAATCAATGAACAAGGTTACAAAGTTCTTGATCCCCATATTGGAGCTATCTACGGTGATTCAATCACAATCGACAGAGCAAATGAAATCTGTACAAGATTAGAAGCAAAAGGATTTGCTTCAACAAATGTAGTACTTGGAGTTGGTTCATTCACTTACCAATATAACACTCGTGACACATTCGGATTTGCAATGAAGGCAACATATGTCGAAGTGAATAAACCTAAATTCGAAGGCGATTTCAACCCAGAAGGACGCGAGATCTTTAAAGATCCTATTACAGACGACGGAACTAAAAAATCAGCTACAGGTTTATTATGTGTTGAAGATCATGACGGTAAAATAGGTCTTTATGATAAAGTGTCTTGGAACACAGAAGATACTGGATTATTACAGACTATTTATTGTGACGGTATTTTCCACAATCCTATTACATTAAATGAAATAAGAACAAAATTGGATAAGGCTATTCATTTACAATTTGAATTAGCATAATTCTAAAAATATTCAGTAGTAATAAAATCCCCGTATTACTACTGAATTAAAATAATTGGGGTTTATTTAAACAATATAAAAAATGAGTATTTCTTTAGTTTTAGCTTACTGGTGGACAATCATTCCAGTACTTGCGTTGATCTTCTATAAGTTCACGCTTCGATTCTTCTTCGGTATGGTAATTATACCTGAGGACAAAATTGGTTTAGTAACCAAAAAATTCGTTCTCTTTGGAGACAACAAATCTTTACCAGACGGTAAGATTATTGCTCTAAATGGAGAACCAGGTTATCAAGCAGATACATTAGCACCAGGTTTATACTGGGCTTATTGGGTTTGGCAATACTCTATTGATCAAGCAGATTTAATAATCGTTGAGAAAGGAAAATTGGGTCTTATCACTGCAAAAGATGGTATGTCTCTTCCTACTGGTGCTATCTTAGCACGTCACGTAGAATGTGATGATTATCAAGACACCCGTGCATTCTTAACTAACGGTGGACAAAGAGGTAAACAAGTTGGATATCTTAACAACGGGGTTTACCGTATTAATACTCAATTATTTGAAGTTTTTCAAGCAGATATCACTTACATTGAAGATGGAATGGTAGGTATCATCACAACACTTGATGGTAAACCATTAGATCAAAACGCAATTGCAGGATCTCCTGTTGAAGATCATAACAACTTCCAGAATTTTGATAAATTCTTAGATCATGGAGGACAAAGAGGTCTACAGACTCAAGTTATTCAAGCAGGTTCTTACACATTAAACCCTTGGGCAGTTGAGGTAGAGAAAAAAGAAATGACTTCTATTCCTATCGGTCACGTTGGTGTTGTTATATCATATGTTGGAGACGAAGGTATTGATCAATCAGGAGACACATTCAAACACGGTAACATCGTTAAGAAAGGGCAAAAAGGGGTTTGGATCACACCATTAGATCCAGGTAAATATGCAGTAAACCCATACACACAAAAGATCGAGGTTGTACCAACAACAAACTTGGTTCTTAACTGGGCAAATGCTAGAAGTGAATCTCACAACTTAGACAGAAAC
>Ga0222712_10004183_pt1 | contig 15246 bp, 9 predicted proteins | sample C33_657DmetaG_FD_165043 | JGI IMG/M metagenome (GOLD analysis project Ga0222712, IMG submission 165043) | Estuarine water microbial communities from San Francisco Bay, California, United States - C33_657D | ecosystem: Environmental > Aquatic > Marine > Unclassified | place: USA: California... | reverse complement strand
CGCGCGCGTGCGACGACTCAGCGCGAGCGAAGCGACGTCGATCGACGTGTGTTCTCGTCGATCGACGAAAGCGCGAGCGAATTCGCACGCGTCGAGCGCATCGACCGAAGCGAGCGTTGAGCGGGGATGACGCCTGCGACGACGCAGACGATGATGCGAACGCACGCGAGAACGCACGTGAAGCGCTCGACGGCACGAAAAGGGATCGCGAGCGTTGAGGTGTGCGATCGCGATAAGTGCGCGCGCGCGCGAGCGAGGACGATGATTGGGGTTGTGAAGCGCGGCGCGACGCGCGCCGCGATCGCGATCGAGGGAGGGAACGCGGCGGCGAGCGCGGCGTATGAAGACGTCGAGGCGAGCGGGATGAATCGTAAGGCGCTGGCGTTTCCGCATAAAGAGGATTTTCCGTCGAGATCGGCGGTTTTAGGGTCCATTCCCGAGGAGTGCTTTAAGAAGGATACGGCGAAATCGCTGGCGTACGCGGCGATTTCGACGGCGATGACGGTGGGGTGCGGAGCGCTCGCGGCGGCGTTTATTCCTTTGCAACTCGCGTGGTGGCCGGTGTGGTTGGCGTATGCAGCGGTGAATGGGACGATCGCCACCGGGTGCTGGGTGATTGCGCACGAGTGCGGGCACAACGCGTTTAGCGACAATCGATTTATTCAAGACGCCGTGGGGTACGCGTTGCACAGCGTGTTGTTGGTTCCGTACTTTTCTTGGCAGCGATCGCACGCGGTGCACCATTCGCGCACGAACCACTTGACCGAAGGCGAAACGCACGTGCCGTACGTCAAAGGCGAGCTCAAGGGTGACTTGAACTTGAAAGCGCGAGAGGCGTTGGGCGAAGCGCCGTTTACCCTTTTGCAGCTCGTCACGCACTTGATTTTCGGCTGGCCGGCGTACTTGTTGACCGGTGCCACGGGTGGTAGCGCGCGCGGGGTGACGAACCACTTTTTACCGAGCATTAACACCGGCCCGCTCGAACTCTTCCCGGGGAGCTGGAAGAAGAAGGTGTACTTTTCTGACATTGGCGTCTTCGCCTTTGTCGGCGTCTTGGCGGCGTGGGTCATGAACTGCGGCTGGGCACCCTTCTTGGCTCTTTACCTCGGCCCGTACACGTTCGTCAACGTCTGGCTCGTTTTGTACACGTGGTTGCAACACACTGACGTGGATGTCCAGCACTTGGAGGCTGATGAATGGTCCTACATCAAGGGCGCGTTCTTGACCATCGATCGCCCGTACGGCCCAGTTTTCGACTTTTTGCACCACCGAATCGGCTCCACACACGTCGCTCATCACGTCGAATGCGCCATTCCGCACTACAAGGCGGTGATGGCAACGGAGGCGCTCAAGACTAAGTACCCTGACTACTATTTGTACGACCCTACCCCGATTTGGCCGGCGTTGGTTCGCGTTGCGTCCAAGTGCGTCGCCGTCGCCAAGCGCGGCCAAGGCAAGGGAGCGATGTGGGTCTTTGTGGACAAGAACGAAGCCGCGACGGCGTAGATTATTTAGACCGAAATTTATGATCATTTTTCCATGGTATGATATGATGTGATACGATATGATGCTAATAACCGTACAGCGCCATCACGCGAACGCTATCACTCAGCGCGTTCGACATTCCAGTTGCGCACTCGCGGCGCCGCGCGTCTCTCCTTCGCGCGAAGGAGAGCATTTTTAAGCTTAAGCCTTTGACTCGCCGTCTCGCGCTGACTCGATGCAATCGCGACGTGCGCTTCTTTTGTTCTCACTGCGGGCGTCGCTTCGACGATCGGTATCGCCGACGCCGGCGGCGCCGACGCCGGCGCCGATTCTCGGTCTCGCTCGCGTTCAATCAATCTATCGCGTCCACGAATCACCGCTTGAGCGCGCCGAAGCTCGCTGGCGAGATGTTTATTATGTTCCCAAAGCATACATATCGCATCCTCCGCTTCCAACGCCGCATCGACATCACCATCGCGCGCCGCCGACGCCGCTCTCATCGCCCGCGCTCGCGTCCGCTTATGCAGCGCCGCTCGTAAATCATTACTCATCTCAATCAATCGATCGCGTTCGGCGTTCACGCGCGTCACGTGCGCGCGAAGCGTCACTATCTCCTGCACTAAAACATCCTGCGCTATGCCATCCACTCTCGCGCCGCCGCTCGTTTTCGCGCTCTCGTCTCGCCCAGATCCGCTCGCTCCGAGCGCCGCCGCCGCTTTGCGCTCGCGCGCGTCGCTCTCCGCCCGCGCGCGTCGCTCGGTTAACTCTCGAACGACGCTCATGAACGCTCGTGCCGTTGCGTCAACGCTTGCAAACGACGACGGTAAATCTCTCGTCCCGTTCGACGTCGAGCGCGTCGAATGCGAACGCGCATTCGCGTTCGCATCGAGCGCCTCGCCGATGTCGTCGTCGTCGTCGTCGTCGTCGTCGTCACCACCACCCCAATCGTCCTCATCGCCCATCGCACTCGCGAACTCATTCGTCGCGACGCTCGCGACGTCGACGCGCGATCGATCGACGACAAAAACATTCCCTCTTTCATCGTCCTCATCGCGCGTTCGAACGCGCGCGTCGTCCCTGTTCCTCTCTCGCGCGCGTTCGAACGCGCTCGCGCTCGCGAACGCGCGCTTCATCGCGCGCGCTAACGCGTCGCACTCGCGCGTGACATCATTCGTGCGCGACATCGATGAATGACGTCACTAAAAGATGAATGAAATTTATCGTCAATCGTTCGTCGCGCGTCGGGCGTCGAGACGACGCGCGGCGAACGCGAGCGTCGCGTTGGTGCGCGCGCGCATGAAGCGCCGATGTCGCGTCGACGCGACGGTTGACGTCCAACGCGTTGACTGCGTCGCGCGAGGGGGGTCGTTGACGAGTCGTCACTCGTGCGGTCGCTCGGGTCGTCACGACACATAGGTGTTGTGTTCCACAAAGTACGTCACTCGACTTCGTACAACGCGCACGCGTCGACGCACGCATTCGTCCTCCGTCGTCACTCGTGCTCGCGCTCATGTCGTCACAACATTGGTGTTGTGTTCCACAAAGTACGTCACTTGACTTCGTACAACGCGCACGCGTTGACGCATCATTCCGTCGCTCGTGGACGACCGTCGCCCGCGGTCGTCACAATGCGACGGTTCGCGTCGCGATGGCCATCGGCGGCGCGCGCGCGCGCGTCGCCTTCGCGCGCGCGACGCGACGTCGAGCGCTCGAGCGCGCGCACGTCGTCAAATGATTCGCATAATTCGCGCGTCGTTCAAGGGAAAATGACGCACGTCGACGCCAGCGGGGCGTGCGCGATGGTGAACGTGCGGGCGAAACCGTCGACGACGCGCGTCGCGATCGCGAGCGCGCGCGTGTTTTTAGGCTCCGACGCGTTCGATGCGGTGAAAACGAACGCGATCGCGAAAGGGGACGTGTTGCAGTGCGCGAGAATCGCCGGGATCACCGCATCGAAGAAAGCGTACGAGTTGATTCCGTTGTGTCACGCCGTCGCGATCGATTTCGTGGGGGTGGATTTCGCGCTCGATGACGACGATCGCGCGATTGATGTGAAAGCGACGGTGATGTGCGACGGGAAGACCGGGGTGGAGATGGAGGCGCTCGTCGCCGCGACGACGAGCGCGTTGACGATTTACGACATGTGCAAGGCGGTCGATAAGGGTATCGTGATCGGCGACGTACGATTGGAGGAAAAGCGCGGGGGAAAGAGCGGGCATTGGACGCGCGATGGCGCACACGGCGCGCGATGACGCGCTCGCGGACATCGATAGCATGTAATTGTACGTTTTTCCAACTCGTTGCGGTTGTCGGTGGAAAAGTACGAGCGCGAGCGAGGGTGGAAAGGGCGTCGCCGGAGCGCGAAGGGCGCACACGCCGGCGCGAACGCGTCGAAGCCGTCGCGAGCGTCAACGAGCTCGGCGCCAGAGCGCGGCGTTCGAGAGGAATTTCGCATAAAACATGGGGACGAATTCACAGAAGAAAGCGTTGGCCAAGGCGAAGCGCGGCATCGTCGCGAGCGGTGCGATGAGCTCTAAAAGTGGTTTCGAGCCGCACGAGCTCAAACCGAAAGAACTCCCGTGTCCGCACTGCGACCGGATATTCAAACAACCGGATCGATTGAAGCAACATATCGCGAATCAGCACGCGGATGTCGCGCAAGAACCTGGGGCGCAAGAGGAGAAAAAGGTTTCATCAAAGGCGGCGCTCATCATCGAGCAACGAGAACAAGCAAAACGAGAGGCGGCGGCAACGGCGGAGACGTCAGGAGCGCCACCGCCGTTCGTGAGGATGTCGTGTAAACTCCCTAAGGTAATCTTGCAAGAGTTCGTGCAGAAGAAGACGGATTTGAAGGCGCCAGTTTATAAGCCGCAAGAGCTCGCAGATGGCGCCGGTTGGACGTGCAAGCTCGTGCTCCGCGACAAGCATAAACCGGATAAGGATCAGGTGTTTTTCTGGAAGACGGCAGAGAAGACTAAAATAGAGGCAGAACATCGCGTATCAGTCGTAGCGCTCGCAAAAGTGGCGAACGCGTTACCGCTTCAGCGATTGTTACCAAACGAGTACAAGGAGACGTTTACGCAATGCGAGGCGTTGGAGAAGAAACGAATGGACGATGCAGCTCGTCGCGCGGCGGAGGAAGAGAGACGGGCGGAGCGCATGAGAACGATGCAAAAGCATGAGCCTCCACAAGTTCTGACGATGAGCGAAGAGAAGCGCTCGCTGGTGGAGAATATACTGAGGGAGGATTACGCGCGCGAGGCGTCTGATAACGACGAAGACGAGGACGAGGATCTCGATAACGATGATGAGGATTCCGATAGCGTAGTGAACGCACTATGCGATAAATTAGAACGGCTTGGATTCGAACGCGGCGACGCTCTGGCTGCATCTCGGGCCACAAAGTCTACGGATGTGAGCGCTCTTAGCCCGGCTATCCATTGGCTGTGCGTGCACGTTCCTGAGTCAAGACTTCCTGCGGTGTACGCCCCAAAATCACTCAACGAGGGAGGTCTTGTGGTGCTGAGCAAAGCTAAACCGAGTAGCGTTGTGCACTTTGAGACGCGTCCGGAGATTCCCAACGTCGCCTGGATATGGGAGCGAGGGTTTTCGACGTCAGCGTGCGAGGAAGCGATGCGCGTCCACGGCAACAATCGCGACGCAGCATTCGCATACTTGTACGCGAAGCTAGTCTCAGAGGTATGCCCAGAGCACGCATCGTGGCCTCAAGGCGATGCAAACGCCACTATAGAAGATTGGGAAGACGAAATGCTCGCGATTCAGGCTATTTGTGGCGATGACAGAGTCAGGCGTACTGATACAGGCGGCATGTCCATCACGATTGATACCGAAGCGAAAGTTCGTGGAGTTCTAGAAGTATACCGGCCGGTCGGGAACGGTTATCCTATCGTTGAACCGCCTATCATCGCGTTTCATGCTAACGGTGTGCTTCGTGAAGCGTTCATGCAGGCGACTAATCAATTGGTACGACTCGCTGCGGAAGGCGTCGGTACGCCGAGCATTTACACTCTCATCGAAGCCGCTCCTGGGTTGGTTAGCGAACTTCCTAGTTCAATCGAGAATAAATCAGCTGTGGGTATTCCAGAACCGAGGAAGGCGACGTCGACGAGCGCGCCATCGGTTGCTAAGTTCCCAGCGCAAAAGCTGTCAGCAAAACCGCTCCAAAAGTCAGACGCAGCAAGTCAGACGCAGCAGACCCGCGAACGACGTGGAATGAGCGACACTGAAAAGAAAGCTGAGAACGAGCGACTTCGAGATGCTTTGAACGCGTACTACGCCGCAGCCAAGACTGGAAAGGGCGAGGCGTTTGCGATGTCCAACGTGCGAGCGAATTTACCGGCGAGCGGTAGCCGCGAAGAGGTTGTGCGTGCCGTAAACGGCGCTGCTGTCGTGGTTTTGAGCGGCGAAACCGGATGCGGTAAATCCACGCAGGTGCCACAGTTTATTCTAGAATCTGAAATTGCCGCTGGGCGAGGTGGAGAGACAAATATCATCGTCACCCAGCCGCGGCGTATTTCTGCGATCGGTTTGGCCGAACGAGTCGCCGCCGAGCGCGTTGAAAAGTGCGGAGACGTCGTAGGCTACACCGTGCGCTTAGAGTCAAAACAATCCGCGAAGACGCGGCTCTTATTTTGCACCACAGGGGTGTTACTTCGTCGGCTGTTGTCTGATCCGACACTCGAAAACACCACACACGTCATTCTCGACGAAGTGCACGAGCGATCGGTGGACTCGGATCTGCTTCTCCTCTTGTTACGGCGCGTGATCTCCAAGAACCCCAAGATTCGCGTCATTCTGATGTCTGCCACAGCAGACGCGGAACTGTTTGATGAGTATTTCAAGAACCCTTCAGCTGCATCTGCCGTCAGCGGCGTGACAACCAGGCAAGTTCACATCGCTGGTTTTACACACCCCGTGCGCGAGTACTTTCTGGAAGATGTGTACGAAATGACCGGACATAGCGTCGGGAAAACTGGACCTTATGCAAAACGTAAGCAAATCAAGCGAGTGAAGTCGAACGCCGATACTGAGGCGATGTTAGCTGAGAAGGCTGCTCAGCGCAAGGCGGAACGCGTCGCTCTCGGTTTGGAACAAGACGCCGAAGATGATGATGAAGATGTCGAGGATGAAATCCCGGATGATTGGGATTTGGTCGATGAAAACAGCACTTATGAAGTCAAACGCACTCCTGAGGTCGTCACAGACGCAGATATTGTGCAAGTTAAGACCGCGACGCAGCTCGAGGACGAGAGGCGACGAGCAGATTTACTTGCCGAGGCGGCTCGAGCCATGAACGGATACTCCATGCAAACTCAGCGAAGCATTCAGAATGTAGACGAGACAATCTTGAACTACGATGCCATGGAGCAACTGGTGAGCTCAATAATCCGAACTGAGCTTACGGATGGCCCGAATGCGCTTGTGCCACCACCGATTGCGGGAACGAAACCAAAAGAACTTGGTCTTGGAGCTATTCTCATCTTCATGCCAGGTCAGTTTGAAATCTTGAAGTTGATTCGTAAACTCGAGCAGTCGCGCCTTCTAGAAGAAAATGAAGTCGGCGCACTTCGTATTTTACCACTTTACGGTTCGTTGTCGTCCAAGGACCAAAGACTCATTTTCGAAAGGCCTCCCGATGGGGTTCGCAAGATTGTCGTTGCAACAAACATCGCCGAAACATCGGTGACTATCGACGACGTACGTTACGTCATCGATACGGGACGCGCCAAAGAAATGCAATACGACAGCTTGCGTGGACTATCAGTTTTGGCGGACTCTTGGGTTTCTCAAGCTGCAGCGAAGCAGCGTCGCGGTCGATCAGGTCGTACCGCTCCCGGTGCCCGATTCGCCATGTTTTCACGTGCGCAGTTCGCAAACATGTCACCTCAGCAGCCACCAGAAATGCTCAGAACGCCTCTCCAGCACCTGTGCTTGTCCATTAAGGCTATGAGCGACGAACCAGTTGCGCAAACGCTGGGCGCTGCGCTTACACCGCCAGACACCCAATCCGTCGCTGCGGCGCTTGACGAGCTTCGCGCCCTTCGCGCTTTTGATGCTGACGAACGTCTTACTCCTTTGGGTCAGCATTTGGCCCAAATGCCCGTAGATGCGCGAGTTGGTAAAATGTTGCTCTTCGGGGCGCTGCTTGGGTGCTTAGATCCGATTCTTACAATCGCTGGTTCAATGAGCGGGCGGCCCTTGTTTTATTCCCCAAAGGATAACAGAGACGCTGCCGAGCGAGCGAAGCAAAGTCTATCATCGAGCAAGAGTGATCATTTGACCATGGTAAACGCATATAATGGCTGGTTTAAAGCTAAATTTCAAGGTAAGCCGTTCGAGAGACGATATTGCGAAGAGTTCTTCCTCAGCCAACAAGCGCTCGAAGCAGTGCAGTCGAGTCGACTTGATTATGCCTCGATTCTAGCCGACTTGGGCTTCGTTCGTCGAGAGTACATTAACAACTTGCGCCGTTACGGCGTGGGCGGCACGGAGGCCGATTCGAACTCCGAAGTGAAACGCGTCATCAAGGCAGCTCTCGTCGCAGGCTTCTACCCCCATGTGGTGCGTGTGAAGCATCCCGAGACCAAGTACACGCAGACCACGTCTGGCGCCGTTGCAAAGGCGGCGGATAGTCGCGAACTGAAGTACTATTCAAAAGATATCGGCCGTGTGTTTTTGCATCCCTCATCGATTAATTTTCATTGTGGCAAATACGAAAGTCGGTGGTTGGTGTACAGTGAACGTGTGGAGACGGCAAAGGTTTACATCCGAGACAATACGATGGTCGGCGCCTACGCGCTTTTACTATTTGGTGGAGACATTACCGTCGCTCACGATCAAGGTATCGTACGCGTCGATGACTGGGCCACTTTTCAAGCTCCAGCGAGGATAGGAGTGTTGATTAAAGAGCTTCGCGCGCGCGTGGACCAACTTTTACTAGATCGAATAAATCATCCGAGCGCGACGCTAGCGTCGACGCCAGTTGTGCGAGCACTTCTAGAGCTACTCGCCAGCGAAGGACATTAATAGCTTAAGTACTGTAGTCAATTGATTTTTTAACATCTGGTGAGTACCACCACTAAATTTATAAACTAATCACAGTCATAAAAGTGCACACTATTTTCATCATTCATTTCGCCGAGACTTCAACATGAGCTTTGGTTTCTGGAACTTGAGCCGCCGCTACGGATTTGGCATCATCCTCCACACCATTGTGTATGTTTGCTATAACTCGGCCCTTATCCATTTTCTCCGTCGCGCCTTCCTCCTTGATACTGCGGGCACGGTTGTGCTCAGGCGGTTGCGCCGCCACCGCTGCTTGGTGCATCATCATCTCCATCATCACCTGCGGAGGTATCCCCGCCATCATCATGGCAGCCATGGGATTATTAGGACCCATCATCGGCGGCGGAAAGAAAGCAGGCTGATAACCGAGCTCACCGGACAGTTGAGGTGGAGGCGGCATCGCTCCCAGTGGAAACATCGGAAAGGGGCTCATCCCACTCGGGAGCGCCCCAGGGAACGCCCCTGGAAACGCAAACTGCGCCTGTGCCTGATGCATCATAAATGCTAAAAACTGGCTCATTTGCGCCTGCATTTCCACGTTCACTGTACCGTCGCTGTTTGTCGGCGGCGCGAATTGCATCATCGCTGCGACTAAGTGCGGATTCATCATGGGCGGAAATACTCCCATGGGTGGCATAAACTGACCCATACCCGATGTCCCAAGTCCTTCGGTGCTTCCGCGGCCTTGACCATCACCGTCAGCCCCTTGCGCGGCGCCCGCAAAGTAGGCCGCCGCCGCCGGAGCGGTGCTGCCACCAAACCCAAGCTGCGGAGCTTGCTCTTGCTGTATCATCGCTTGACGAGACTCCTGCTGCGTGAAATCGATGAAGTGTGCGATATATACGTGCATAGCGCAATTCTGATACGGCTTGCGCGCGGGCACATGGAACTGATCCAAGCTCGGCGCGTGCAACCACTGCGGCTGCGCAAACTGATCTGGCGTGTAATACTGTCCCGCCATGTTCATCATGCCAGGCGGAAAGAGTCCCAGTGGAAATCCCATGGGCATTTGATGCGCTGGCGAGTACATCGCTGCATTCGCCGCCGTAGCCGCCGCGTTCGCACCTGCCAAGCGTGCCTCTTTCGCGACCTTTTTTGGCGGCGCCCGAGGTCGCTTTCGCTTACCCTTCTCCTCTTCCTCTCTATCTACATCCGCCGCGAGCGTAGCGAGGTCAAAAAGCGCATCCGCAACTTCGTTCTCGTTATCATCCGCTTTCGATGGACGCGGCTTGCTTCGCGCAGTCGGCTTCGTGGCCTACGGAGGGTGGAACGCGCGAGGGTTAGTCTGTGGGTCACTTTCTTGAGTCGTGAATATAGAATCAATCTCCAAAGATTTTTTCAAGCGCCCGCGTCGCGCGCCTTAGCGTCGACGCGACAGCCGCGCGTGCGTTCGACGCAAAAGAAAGTACAAAAAGCTTTTTGTATCGCCCCGCGAGCGCATGAATCAGTCGCCGTCGCCGTCGCTGGACGCACCTTGACGCTCGTTTTCTTCCCCTCCCGCGCCGACGCCGACGCCGCGCCTCCGCGCGCGGACCCGCGCGCCTCGGCGTCGCCTGTAATCCTCTCATCCCCCGCACTCACACCCCCATCGCTCTTCTCGTTCAATTTCTCCACCGCATTCGCCGTCACCCCGGTGACGACGCCCGGAACGCTCACTCGCGTCGCCGGCGCGCGTCGAGTCGCTATCGCCCAAAAAATCAACCGCGCGTCGTCAGTCCGCGCGTTCACGAAATCCCGTTCGAAATCCTCTTCTTTTCGCATCTCCGCGCGTGTCGCCCATGAGCGATATCATTCCCATCGCCTCCGCGCGCGTGCGTTGTCCGCGCACTTTGCGCGTCGCCCGATCGTCCCGGCGCGCGCGCGCCTCGACGCCGCTCGCGCGCGACCGGGCGACCCCGCGCGCGCGCGACCCGCGCGCGCCTCCTCAACCTCCTCCATCGCCCTTCCCTTTCGTCGACGTTCGCGCGGTCGAGGAATGATTGAAACAAAATATCGCCAGCATCCCATTCGCATTCGCCATTGGACGACGCATTCGCGTCGTCGTCGTCCTCCGTTCGCGACCCATCGTTCACGCGACGCGTCCTCGACGACGCCGCGGGGTGGACGATCCCCAATCATCCAATCCCGAATCGCGCGCGCCGGGATGACGAACACAAACCAAAACGCACCCGTTCGCGCTTTTCTCGGCACATTAACTTCAGGCGACGCGTTCGTCATCGCATTCGTCGCATCGAGCGCGTTCGTCACCGCATTCGTCTTAAGCGCGATCGCCGATGCGCGTCGCGTGCGTCGCGCGTCATTCCCATCGACTTTTTCACGACCTCGTCGCCTCGTTGCCTGCTGCCGAGACGAAACGACACCGAGCGAGGTTAATACAAAAAAAAATCATTCCATCCGTGCGCGTGACGATCGCATTCGCGCGTTCGTCGTCGTCCTAACGCCGAACGCCGAACGCCGAACGCCGTCGTCGTTCACCGCTAAAACGTTCGCGCGCGACCGCGATCGGCGATCCGCGCGATTCGCGATCTCGCCCGTCGTCCACGCGCGATCGCCTTCGCGACGTCGTTTTCAGAATCGAATGAATGAAAATCTCCTTTTCCTCGTCGTCATAGCCGTCGTCTCTTCTCTACTCCTCTTTCGTCGTTCGATTCGATTCAATGCGATGCGATTCCATTCCAATCGCGCTCGCGATCGCGACGTCGACGACGCACCTCGATCGCCATCGTCGACGCGACCGTCGCGCGATGACGCGCGAAAAGCGCGCGAGCGGCGATCGGGGGGGGGAGATCTGAGGAGACCGACCGTGTGGAGACCGACCGACGTGTCGCGTCGACCGACCGATGTCGACCGACCGACCGAGACCGACGCGCGCGACCGCGCGATCGACCGATCGACGTCGAATCGCGCGCGCATTCATTCGCGCGCGCGCGTCGAAGCGTCGAACCGATCGATCGATCGAGGACGTCGTCCGAAAGCGAAATCGTCCATTCGATCACGCGCGTTTGAACGCGCGCGTACGCGTCGATTTCGATTTCGATTCCGTTTTCGATTCCGTTTCCGTTTCTGTTTCGAGTCGATTCGTGAACGACTCCGAGCGAAGTAGGGTTGGTTCGATCGCGATCGCTCATCATGGATGAGGATAAAGAGGAGAATGAGTTCGTCACCGGACCGCTGAGCGTGCTCACGGCGAGCGTGCGAGCGAACACGCAGGTGCTGATCAATTGCCGGAATAATCGAAAGCTTTTGGCGCGCGTGAAGGCGTTTGATAGGCACTGTAACATGGTTTTGGAAAACGTGAAGGAGATCTGGACGGAGGTGCCGAAGACGGGGAAAGGCGCGGCGAAAGCGAAAGCGGTGAATAAGGATAGGTTTATATCGAAGATGTTTTTGAGAGGGGATTCGGTGATTTTGGTGCTGAGGAATCCAAAGTAGAGGTGTAATGAGAAAAATGAATTGTAGGTGGATGGATTCGTTTGGAGCTGGCCGCGCGCGCTCGCGTCGACGGACGCGCTCGATCGATGATTGGAGTCGCGCGGCGTGAACTACTTGTGCTGGTTGTATTAAGACTACTAGTATATTACGTCGAGTTCACTCCAACGCTTGACGAGACAACATGGCGTGCATGAAGTGCGGGCACAGCGAAATAAGCGGCGGGAGCTCGTGCGACGGGGCGTCGAATAACGCGCCCCACGGCGCATTGCCCGCTCCGCCGCCGCCGCCGCCAATTATTCGGTCGCTCGAGGGAATATCTTGCTCGTCTTGATTAATGTTCAAAGCCTTTACCGAAGCTTGCGCGGCGGCGAGGTATTCCTTGAGTTTTGGATTCATCGGCGCGCCGCTACCGACCACGGCTCCCGACAAGTATTTGGTCACCGGTAAAATATCGACATCCATGTCGTCGCGAACGCGCGCTTCTCTGTTTGTTTCCACGCCGACGCGAATGATTTGTCTATCGCGCGTGACGATAAGCATCGATGCCGCTTCCGGGGTCGATGATTCCTCAAGCGCGCGATTTCCAGGAGGGAAGAGCACCGCTTGCGGCGCGCCACCCTCGACGGCGTACATGCCGGCTGGCTCGGCGTCGCTGCCGACGAATCGTACGACAAAACATTTACCATCTGACCCTGCTGTTGCGTCGGCATCGCCAGTGTCTCCATATGCGAAGGTCGCGGTAAACATGGGAAGCGTTGGGTGAGCGTGCAAGTCCACGCAAGGCATCGCAAAGATGCGCCACGGCTGCAACGTTTGCAAATTCCAAATCACGAGCGTGTTACCATCAGCGGCGGCAAATAACGGTTCGCCAGCGACGAATGCCACGGACTTGATGCTCGACGTTGGTTTATCTATGGTGGATGATTTCGGCATCGTCAACGTCGCGAGCTTGGTGTTTGACACGGGATCCCAAAGCACAATTTCGCTCGCCGCCGAAGCTACGATTGAACCATCCGAGCTAAACGCGCCTGCAGTGATCGCTTGACCGCTCGGATGCGCCGCACTCGAGCGACATCGCCATCCAGCATGCTCGCCCCCACGAGAAACTTTGCCGTTCGGGACCCAAATCTTGAATTCCCCGTCGGTGCCGCCCGTGAACACCATGGCGTCTTCAACGGTGTGCGCGCTCGGTCGCACGCCGGCGCAAGTAATCAACCCGGCGTGAGGTAACTCACATTGTGCGACGCATGTGAATGCCCCACCCGGGGCGCTCACCGAGGGACGCTCGTCGTTATCGCCGTCGCCGTCCTCATCGCTATCATCACCAACGTTGGGGTCAATGCGCTCCCAAATCTTCAACGTTTCCTCTATGGCGTGCGTCATTTCAAGCGGTTGATCTGACCGACGATCGACGGTGATCAACACACGCCCATCTCGAGAGAATGACGCGTGAGCGACGTGCGACTCCATGGGAGAATCCACCTCGTCGCTCGTGTTCACGTAGTTTCTTGGCGCGACAGCGAGATCGGCGATGTGGTCGTCGCGAGCGTAATCGTAAAATTGCAGCGCGGCGCCCGCCGCAGAGAGCGCAACGACATCCGCGCGCGGATCGTACGCCACCGCGGCGGCGTAAGCGTCGCGCTTGCTGTCCAGTACCGTCGGTCGCACGCCCTGGATCGTGCCTTCGACGATCAGAGCACCGACATCCACCAATCGCACCGAGTTGTCCGAGCCGAAGAGCGCCAGCCGCGATGGATCGCCGCGTTGCGCCGCGATACTCTTCAACGGCGCGCCTAATCGCGGTAAATACGTCTTCTTACCGTCTCGTAAATTCCATATCACTAGAACGGCCTCCTCTCCGCCCGAAAACAAATGCGCACCATCGGCGGAGAAATGCAAGCATCCCACGGCGCGCGAGTGCCAATGCATCGTCGTCGACGGCAACGCGTCCCCGTTCACCTCAGTCTTCTCTCCTTGCGCCTCGTTTTGTAAACTTTTCACCGCTCGCGCAAACCCATGAAAAAGCTCAATCCTTCCACTGGCATCCCCAACCGCTAAACTCTCGTCGTCGTGAGAAAACGCAATGGCGGTGATATCTTTCGTTCGATGCATCTTCAACGCTCTCGCGGCGTTCGCTCCGCGCTCCTTCCCGACCCCCCACACGTACACCGTCCGTCGCTCGGCGCACGCCAAATACGCCCCCGATGCGCTCGTCACCAACGCGCACGGCGCATTCGTCTTCCCCAAAATCTCCACAATCTTCCCTTTACTCAGCGACACCCTCACGACTCGCCCGCCGCCGTCTTCGCGCGCCTTGACGCTCGCGTACACGCAATCCTTCCCACTCTCCCCTCCCGGGTACGCCACGTCCGCGATCGCGCACCCTAAATCATACGTCCTCGACACCGTTCCGCTGTCGCAATTCCAAACAACCATCGTTCCATCCTCGCGCGCGCTCACGACGACGGCGCTCGCGTACGGGCTCGCGCGCGCGCACCGCGCGCCGCCGAGCGCGCGCACCGTCGCGCGATTGCGACGCAAATCGTACGCTCGTAAACCTCGCGACGAGTTCATGATCAGCACTTCATCGTTTGACGCGTACGTCATCGTCGACGTGAGCGACAAAGCGCCGCCGAACGCGCGCACGTCGCCCGACGATGCGCCGCCACTCGGGCGATGTCGCGCGTCATCGGCGTCGGTGACGCGCGCGCGATCGCGCATCGCGCGAACGCCTTCGCGAACTTTCGCGCGGTGCGACGAAAGGTGTGAAATAAAATCAAATTGATTTCGCTCTCTCTCGCGCGCGAAAGGCGCGAACGAACGCGCACGTTCGACGAACGCGAACGCGCGCGAATCGGGAATCGCGGCGCGTCGCGCGCGATCGTCCGTCGTCGCGCGCGCGCGCGAGCGCTGTCGTCACGCGCGCGGACGATCGCCCGAGCGCGCGCGCGCGTTCTTAGGCGCATCGACGCTTGAAAGCGAGGGTGGACCCTACCTACACGTGCATAAATATATTTATGGAGGAAAGTCGGACATTTGAGTCAATGGAAAGGGATGGGCGCGCGCGCGCCGATCGAACGCGCGTCACGTCGACGCGCGCGCGTTCGCGAACGAGCGCGCGCGTCGTAGACGCGAGATGAGCGCGGCGCGAAAGCCCGCGATCGCGCTCGTGCGTTTGGTGATCCCAGCGGGGGCGGCGAAACCGTCGCCCCCCGTGGGGCCGGCGCTCGGGCAGCACGGGGT
>Ga0222712_10004182_pt1 | contig 15247 bp, 9 predicted proteins | sample C33_657DmetaG_FD_165043 | JGI IMG/M metagenome (GOLD analysis project Ga0222712, IMG submission 165043) | Estuarine water microbial communities from San Francisco Bay, California, United States - C33_657D | ecosystem: Environmental > Aquatic > Marine > Unclassified | place: USA: California... | reverse complement strand
TTTTCAACATCGATTTTTTGGCTGGCTAATCAACCGCTGTAGTAGTAAAGTAATTGCGGTATCAAAAGCAGTCTATGACAATTGGAGTAGCAAGATTAGTGTAGATAAACTAGTGTTAGTTTACAATGGAATTGATTTTCCTAATTTGAGTAATCAAGCAACTGAATTGGGGGCCTCATTAGGCCTGCCTTCACAAAAAATATTAGTGGGCATGATTGGTCGCGTAAATCTTTATAAGGGGCAGGAATATTTTTTAGAGATTGTGGCCGAAATAAATAAGCATCCGCATAATTGTCATTTTGTAATGGTGGGTGATGCCTACAAAGGCTATGAATATTTATACGACGAATTATCAGCACAAAAAAAACGATTGGGAATTGAAGCGGTTGTCACCGATCTAGGATATAGAACCGACATTGCTTCGATCATGAATGCGCTCGATATTTTTGTACTTCCTTCCATTAAGCCTGATCCCTTTCCAACAGTAATTTTAGAGGCGATGGCTGCACAAAAACCAGTGGTGGCAACTCAACAGGGCGGTGCTTGTGAATCAGTAGTGCATGGGCTTACTGGCTATTTAGTACCTTTACAAGATCCAGCAACGGTGGCAGCGCATATCCTTGCGCTTGCTCAAAATGAAAGCTTAAGAAATGAAATGGGGTTAGCAGGGTACCAAAGATTTCAAAATCTTTATTCTTTCGAAAACTTTGAAACTAACATTGCTGCAGCATTTGAATCAATAGCAGTATAAATTGCAATGAAAAAAATAATTACAATAGGAGTTGATTGCAGGGACTTACTAAAAGCTACCACTGGCACCAAAACCTATTTGTATGAATTAACAGAACAATTTAAGCAGACACCTTCTACCACTGTTCGATTTGTTTATTTACACGATCCTTTTCCAGTAACAAAAGGAAGGACTTATTTTCATAAATTTTTAGAACATATTTTATTCTTTACTTGGAAGCAACTAGTATTGCCGGTAAAGGCTTCTTTAAAGGGTTGTGATATCGTTTTTTGTACAGATTATTTTCTTCCGCTAGTCAGGTTAGGATTTAAAACGGTAGTGGTATTTCACGATGCTTTTTTTTGGGAATACCCTGCTCATTACAATAAAATATGGCTACGTCTATTTCACCTCATTGCTGTGAGAGGAGCAAAAAAATCAAATCGAATTATTGTGCCTTCTAATTACTCGCTCAGTACTATTTCAAAATATCTTCAACTGCCGAAAGATCGTTTTACTGTAGTGTATGAAGCAGGGAAAAAATTAGAAGAAAAAACACAAGGACAAGAAAACGGTTTACTCAAAGAATTAAATGGAGATCCCTACTTTTTACATGTGGGCGCATTTAATAAACACAAAAATCTAGTTCGATTAATTGAAGCATTTCAATTAGTCAAAAAATCAAATCCAACACAATCCATTTATTTAATTCTTGCTGGCCAAGCAGGAGGATCCGTTTTTAGTGATGACAGCACTCCCATCAAAGAGGCTATTGAAAAATATGGATTAAAGAGCAATGTCATCTTAACCGGCTATATCAGTAATGAGGATTTAATAGATCTTTACAAAAATGCATTGGCTTATGTTTTCCCCTCCTTTAATGAGGGCTTTGGTTTGCCTGCACTTGAAGCAATGGCTTTTCAACTGCCTGTGATTGCTGCCAACAATACTTGTTTACCTGAGATTTGTAAAGAAGGTGCTATTTATTTTGATCCATTAAATACCACAGAAATGGCGACTCAGATGAGTTTGCTTTTAAATAATGAATCAGAAAGAAAACGAATCATTGAAAAGCAACAGTCTGTAATCAGCCTTTATGACTGGAAAAATTCTGCCAATGAGATTATGCAAGTGTTTACAGAAATTACTGATTCTTAGCAGTGTTACTTCCGAATAATTTGTTCTTCGTTTGCACTAGAAAATTATAGTTTTTAGCTAACTGCTTTTTCAAAAAGGAAGCATCGTCTTTTGGAAACCAATCGGTGGTTCTTGGTTTTTCAAGATGCCTTTTATGAATTTGATAAGCGTAGGTTGCAATGGATGTCCTGAATTTCCCTTCAGGGAAATTAGTCATGTCATAGCCATGAAGTGCATAAGGAGCGCACTGTTGAATAATCAATCTGTTAAAGGGAACATCTATTTCAAGTTGATCATCTGTTCTTAAATCTTTTATAGCCAGTTCCCCTTTATACTCTTTTTTCCAATCTTTATTTAGATAAAGTAAAATATTCAATTCTCTATACCAATCCTTATGAACAGGGTGATAATTAAAATCTAAATGCATATCAAGGAAACTATTCTTTTTTCCTTGATGCAATCCGCCGCCATGATTTTTTGGATCAACGAATACTTTTTTTGCGACAATATGAGAGAGAATTTTATTGAATCGATCAGATGATAAATCTTCATAGAGTTCGTTTAATTCTGGGGCAATGACTTTATAATTAGACTTCTCAAATTTATTATTGGCAAAAGCGTAGTCTCTACTTTTATTATCTAGTTCAGGAATGGCGGCGTAAGCCCTATTTAATTTTTCTTCCTCACAAAAACCATCAATTACCAAATGAGGAAAGGGTTGGGCGGAAAGATATTGAGTCCTTAGGGTATCTAAATTATTTTCTAAGGCGTCGAAATTAATCATGGGTTGGGAGCTTGAATTAAATTATGCTTAATCTCAAAATTAATGAGATTTTAAAGAAAAATGGATTTCTTCCATTTTTAGAGGCTTAGCTATTTTGTTGGACTTTATTTTACCCATCAATGAGCCCTGCAATTTATTTCTCTAAAATTCGCCTTAAAAGGAGCTTTTTTACCCCTTTATGTACTAAATCTAAGCCTTCAAATTAAAAGGGCAGGTGCCGTTATAGCTGGGATAAATTGATTAAATTGCAAATTCTTGAACCATCAACCCTAATGAACCAAAGAATCATTCTCCGACTGCACGAAAAACGAAGAATCATTGATGCGTTTTTATTGGTATTATCTTTTGAGATGGTGCAAGTTTTCCCTTTTGGATTACTAGAAACACCCATAACTAATGCTATTCTTTTATTAGCCGTCCTGCTTTTTTCCTGGTTTATTGCGGCATCTAATACCAAACTTTACAAGGATAGGATTTCTAACAAATATGTTGAAGAAATTGTATATGTTTTTAATACACTCACCATTCAGTTTGTTTTAATCGCTGCCTTCTTATACGCTTACAATAAAAAAATAGCTCTTCCGCTCATTTTTCTGATTTACTTGCAGATCGTTTTTGGATTGATTCAGCTTTCTATCAAATACTTGATCAGAAAAAAAATCCATTACGACTACTTACATGATAGTTCGATGTTGCAAAAGTTATTGATTGTAGGCTCCGCAGAAAGTACAGAAAAGTTAAACCAGACCATTAAAGCGAATTTTTTTTACGGATACAATTGCATCGGATATTTAAGTGAAGAAGATAGGAAAATTGCTGAGGTTAATTATTTAGGACATCCCGATGAACTGGCTGAAGTTTTAAAAAAACATCAGATAGAAAAAGTGATTGTGGCTTTGCCTTCCATCAGTGAGTCACTGATCCGTTATTTCTTAGAAACCTGTGATGCCCATGGTATCAAGACTTTCATTGTACCGAACTATTACCAATACACATCTACTTCTTTTGAGATCAATCAGATTGGTTTGATTCCAGTGATTAACTTAAGAGCATTGCCTTTGGATAAATCGGAAAATAAATTTTTAAAAAGAGCCTTCGATATTATTTTTAGTTCCTTGTTTTTACTACTTATTGGATCTTGGTTATTTCCCTTATTGGCCATATTGATTAAATTAAATTCCAAGGGGCCTGTATTTTTTAAACAAGAAAGATGGGGTATCAATAATAAGAAAATGAATTGCTATAAATTCAGAACAATGTATCATCAAAAGGCCGGAGAAAGTGAATTTGTGCAAGCCACCAAAAATGATCCTCGCGTAACTTCTGTTGGCAAGTGGCTTAGAAGTCTGAGTATTGATGAAACGCCTCAGTTTTGGAATGTACTGATTGATAATATGTCGGTGGTAGGGCCAAGGCCGCATGTAACGCCGCAAAATTTAGAGTATAGTGAAAAAATTGAGAGCTACAGATTACGTCACCAGGTTAAACCAGGATTAACCGGTTGGGCGCAGGTAAATGGGGCAAGAGGAGAAACCCCCGACATTGAACATATGCAAGCCAGAGTAAATTATGATCTTTACTATGTTCATCAATGGAATTTTTGGCTCGATATTCAAATAGTACTGCAAACCATTGTTAATGTTTTTAAAGTGGACAAACATGCGTATTAAAAATCTGCTGATACTTTTTATTGTCACATTGGTGATACAACAAAATTTGACTGCTCAAATTATTTGGGAAGACAACCGGTCTATGATCTATCCTTTTTTAGATAGAATGGCTGACAAGGGAATCATTGAATTGAATGATGTGGTACAACCCATCAGCCACCAGCAAATTATTAGCTGCTTAGATTCTTTGCGAAAAAAGTCATCTCAACTTTCTGTTTTAGAAAAAAAAGAATTGGATTTTTATTGGAGAGAATTCCAAAGTCCATTAAACTATATTGATTCAACTAATCAGCGATTAAGGATTTTAAAAAAAGATTTTAATCAACGTTTACGCGGTGCTACGGTAGGAAATAATAAATTTTACCTACAAATGGATCCGATATCAGGCGCTAAATTTATTGAAGGTACGCATGAGACAGTCACTCAATATGGTTCAGGGATTGATGTAAAAGGTTTTGCTGGTAAACGCCTCTCCTTTCAATTTAATTGGAGAGATATCACTGAGACAGGCAGAGGAATTGATTTTGATAAAACAGGTAATGCCGAACCAGGAATGGTTAGAAAAGATAACGCCCTTAACACTTCATTAAATTACAGCAATTTTAAAGGAGCGATAGGCTATCAATTTAAATGCGGCAGCATTTCAGTTGGGCAGGATCAACTCACTTTTGGATATGGCAATCATGGGCGCATTGTGCTGTCGGACAAATCGCCTTCTTATCCTTATGTTCGCCTAGACCTTCATCCTATTTCTTGGTTACATTTTAACTATGCCCATACTTGGTTACAATCGAATGTAATTGATAGTTCAAGATCCAATTATTTAGGCAATACGATTTATGGAGGTATGCAACATTTTTACATGCCTAAGTTTATGGTCATCCATTCCATACAGGTAATTCCAGGTAAAGGATTTAGTGTAAGCTTGGGAGAATCGGTTATTTATAATGGCCAGCTTTATGCACCTTACCTTATTCCTTTGATGTACTTTAAGGCGCTGGATAATTACAATAGCATGGGTGATAACAATCAAGCGAGTGCCAACAGTCAAATTTTTGGACAAATCAGCGTACGTAATTTGGTGCCTAGGGCTCATTTATATGGAACCTTATTTATAGATGAGTTAAGGATAAGCAAGATTTTCGATCGAAATAAAAGAAGGAATCAACTTGGCTATACATTGGGTATTGAAAAGCAGGATTTCCCTTTTAACAATGCAAGTGTGGGAGTAGAATATACCCGAGTAAATCCTTTCGTGTATGAAAATTTTATCGGTGCCCAAAGGTATACCCATGCAAAATATAATCTAGGCGACTGGATGGGGAATAATTTTGACAGATGTACCGTTTTCTTTACTTATAAACCGAAGCCTAGACTCTTAATCAACGGCCGAGGAGAATGGATTAGAAAGGGTGGATCGGGTACATTAAATCAGCAGTATTTTGCCGAGCCACAACCCGCATTTTTATATGATCAACAGTGGAAATCGGCTGAATTTTTTATCCAAGCTCGTTATGAAATGATCCACCATGTTTATTTAATGGCAAATTATGCCATTAGACATCAGTCATTTTATGCTAATACCCCTTCTTTCATGACTCAACAAACCCAAATTGGCTTTAATTTAGGATGGTAAAAGACAATTAAAGTTTAATTTCACTTTTTTTTAAAGGAACTCATTATGCGAAAACACTTATTCTATCTATTTATATTGCTACTAAGCGTTAACGTTAGTATGGCCCAATTTAAAAAACCAAGCAATTCGGCAAGTTTCAATATTAATACTGTTGGCGAATCGCAATTGTTTCAACTATGGCGTAATGCCAATAGCATGGGGATGCCTGAGTCAGAAATTCTCAAATTATTTACCCAGATGGGTGTGAATGGCGGACAATACCTACAACTCAAAAAAAGATTTGACAAAAAAGTAGAAGAGACCAGTGAATCTGATTTGGAAGAAGAGGCAGAAGACTTAAATGCAATGGGATCTGATACGAGTATGATCAAACAGATGCCCCTTAGAAAAAATTCACCCATCTTCGGAATGCGTTTTTTCTCTAATCCTAAAAACACCTTTACTCCAAATATTAAATTAGCCGCACCGCAGAATTATATTTTAGGGCCAGATGATCAATTACAATTGATTTTAACAGGCGTTAATGAAAGTACGCAATTGCTAAAAATAAATGCGGACGGTTTTATCAATATCAAATACGCAGGTATCGTTACCTTAAGTGGGTTAACAATTGAAGCTGCAAAAAATCAGATCATCAGAAAAATGCAATTGGTCTATCCGAATTTAAGAACGGGTAGAACCAATTTAACTGTTTTACTCAGCAAATACAGAACTATCAGAGTATCTGTAGCTGGAGAAGCTTACCGTCCGGGTAACTATCAAATACCGGGGATTTCTACCATATTTAATTTGTTGTATTTAACAGGAGGGCCAACAGAGAAAGGTACTTTACGCAATATTCAACTGATAAGAAACAACAAGAAGATTGCAACGATTGATTTTTATCAATTTCTATTGCAAGGTAGTTTTGAAAACGATATTCGATTAGAAGATCAGGATGTAATTTATTTTCCATTTTATCAAAAGCATGTCTATTTAGCAGGAGCTGTAAAAAGACCCGCTATTTACGAACTAATGCAAAGCGATGTACTTGCTAATTTGCTGACTATGGCAGGTGGATTTGGTGATACAGCTTATAAAGAGCGAGTAAAAATATTTCAACTAGGTACTGAGCAAAGAACCATGCGCGATATTAGCAAGACTGATTTTGTGAGTTACCTTCCGCAAAATGGAGACTCCATTCAGGTAGATAAAATTAATGAGACCTATGCTAACAAAGTCTACATCAATGGTGCTGTAGTAATGCCAGGCAACTATGAATTGACCAATGAACTGAGTTTAAAAAAGTTGATTGAAAAAGCTGGAGGCATTAAAGAAACCGCTTTTTTAACCAGAGGATATATCAACCGGATTAATACTAGTTTCGAAAAACAATTAATCAGTTTCGATCTCACGGAATTACAAAAAAGAAATGAATTAGATATTCTGCTTACCAAAAATGATTCAGTTTTTATTCCTACTGCAGAGAGTTTGCGTGAATCTTTGATGGTTGAAATTGAAGGCGCTGTAAAAAATCCTGGAGTCTATGAATTTAGGGAAGGGATGAAAATTGAAGATGCCTTGCTGTTAGCTGGTGGATTAACTAACAACGCAGACTTTAAGAAAATAATTGTGCTTAGGCATCCAAAAAATACCGCAGACACCATTGCTAACAAAGTATTAGATGAATACACCCTAACGGTTGCCCCCAATCTAAAAAGCAATAATGCTAATTTTAGTCTGAGTGCAAAAGACAAAATTATAGTGACCTCTTTTTTAAATAACCAATCTATAGGTAATGTAAAAATTGCTGGGGAAGTACTTTATCCAGGAAGGTACCCGATTGAACATAGAGAAGAGACTGCTATGGACATTTTAAAAAGAGCGGGCGGCCTTACTCCTTTTGGAAATATGGCACAAATAAAAATTTACAGATCAGGAATTTTAGTAGGCTTAAATTTTGGTGAAAACACATATCGCATTTCAGCAAATGATAGTTTGTATATTCCGAAAACAGAGCCGTTGGTTGAAGTGACTGGTGCAGTATCTAATCAACAGTTTGTACTCTATAGCTCTAATAAATTGAAGTATTATATTTTAGCCGCTGGTGGAATCACCGACAAGGCCTCCCTTAAAAAATCATACGTTCAATATGCCAATGGATTAAATAAAAAAACAAGACGGTTTTTATTCTTTCGTTCCTACCCCACTATCAAACCTGGATCAAAGATAGTAGTGCCGGCAGTAGAGAGCAGCATGGCTAAATTAATTTCCACCAATAATGTCTCAGCTATTCTAACTTCTTTGACTGCATTGATCAGTTTAATTGTATTATTAAAAAAGTAGAAAAATGATTTCTAATAAAGAAAATAATCAAGCTTTAAGTCAAGAAGAAACACCCTATACTTTCAGGTTGCCTATTGTCAATTTTGTACAATCATTATTGCAATCGGCCAAAGAAAATTTTATAAAAATTGTTGGGGTTGGCCTCTTAGGAGGATTATTAGGATTGCTGGTAGCTTACTTAAAACCGGTGACCTACCAAGCTGAAATTAATTTCTTTGTAGAAGATAGCAAAGCAGGTGGAAGCTCTTTAATGTCGATGGTAGCCGGTCAATTTGGATTAGATGTAGGATCGCTTACAGGAGGAAATGGAGTGCTAGGAGGTGATAATGTATTGGAATTATCCAAGAGTAAACAATTGCTTCAAAAGGCAATGATGAATAGCTCTTTTCCTGAAGCTGGAAAAGATAGTAGCTATAGTTTGGCAGATAAATATGCCGATGTAATGAAGTGGAAAGAAAAATGGAAGAAGAGTAAGTATGTGGGATATGAAGTATCCTTTGCTGTTGGCAAAACAAATTATACCAGGATAGAAGATAGTCTTATACAAGTGATGATGAAAAGGATTGTAGAAAAAGAATTGGCAGTAAGCAAACCAGACAAAAAATTAGGATTTTATACTATCCAGTTAGAAACAAGAAATGAATTATTAAGTAAGTTAATCAGTCAGAAGATTCTAAGTACTACCTCCAATTTTTATATTGATGGTAAAACAGGTAGACTAAGAAAAAATTTAGAAAGATTACAGAAAAGAGTAGATAGTTTGGGTAAAATGGTGAATGAAAAAACATTCGCCTCTGCTTATTCAAATTTAGATATTATGATTGATGCCAATCAGGCGATGGCTGAATCAAATGCCAGCGCAGAAATTAAATCTAAAGACAAAACAGTTGCAAATATTGTCTATGGTGAATTATTGAAAAATTTAGAAGTAGCTAAAACCTCCTTAATTCAAGAAACTCCTTCCATTATTGTAGTAGATGAGACTAAGCTGCCTATAAAAAATGAATTGAAATGGTATTGGGCAATTTTTTGGGGCGGATCCTTTGGAGGTATAATTGCACTGTTTTTATTTAACAAAAGAAAGCTAGCCTAATCAAAGATTGCCGGAGAATTAACTTTTCGTATGTCCGATGATAAACGCTGATTTTTAAAATTATTTTCTAGCTGTTTTTCTTCTAAAATCTAAACGATAATTACAATAGATCTGGCCTTGGAAGGTGATATAATCTAAACCATTTTTAAAGTAGTTGGAGCCGTCTGGTGTAAAATCCTCATATTCCATATACCACCATTGGTAATTAAGGCTTCTCACCATCGTTAATCCTCCTCCAAATAGAAAGTTTTTATATTGTCTATCTACTTTAATATTACATATAGCATCTACCCAGTGACGTCTAAAATCTTTAATGCGGTCAAAGGTGTAATAATAAAAATCATTGTTGTGTATCCGGCGCTCTACCTGAAGCGCAATTCTATTGATGCCATTATTCCAAGCTATTTCCATCAATTGACTATTGCCACCAGGACCAATACCTGAACCAATTACTTTTCCATTATTGGTATATCCCTGCCTAACAAAATTACCTAGGTACCAACTTTTTACATCATTGATTAAGCTAGCTCTGTTTAAACTTAACTGTGTAAACTCTAAGCCAAGTTCTATATTGGAACGATGCGCCCTTAAAGGAAATAGTTTTCTAAAGCCCGCAACGAAAGCGGTGGGTACTGTTAGTTCATCCATAAAAAACAATGGCACCATTGGTTTATCATTTCTTCCAAACTCTGCATATATTTCCGCTTTTTCTTTTTCCATTTGATAGCGTAAAAATATACTTCCTAACATTTGTTTACGATTCGCTTTTTCTGCAGCGGTAGTTTTAATTCCGAAAAAACCAAATAAGGGTAAATAGTCAAGCGGTGAATTAGCATCTGCCTGATACAAATAAGCCATTTTAGCAAATCCAATATGCAAGCCTTTTAAAAAAGATGGCTGCAGGCTCAACATCATTCCACTTATAAAACGATTGTCATTATTTTTTGGTTCATATAAAAAGTGCGTATCATAAACCCTTCTAGGTTCTATTGGCTCGACACCAGAATTTTTCAATTTTCCAGAAATCAATTGCCATTCTACTGAACCGAATCTAGTTCGAAGCGGTCGTAAACTTTGATAAGTAAGATGCGGAAAACCAGCTGCATTATTGGTCATCAGTAAGGATTGATTATAGCCTGGCCCCCACCAAATATTCTCCGTTGAAATACCGATGCTAGAAGATCTAAGATTGTATCTGATAGCAGATTGACCCATCAAAACCTGATTCACAGGATTATTACCAAATCGTTCAGGCATATCAATTCGATTGATCCATTGATAATAATCTTGCCAAGTCATATCCGCATGATTGGTATAGAATGTCTGATAAGGTCTATTTTCAGCAAACTGAAAAGCAGGACGAAACTGTAGCGACCATTTTTTATGAGACAAAAATACTCCCCCACTAATCTGGGTTTGATAACCAACATTTGGAGTTAAAGAGCCATCATTGATGGTAACAATATGATGCGTATTGTATACATCTAATTTTTGAATAGGTAAAATACGTAATTGATATTGGTTGGAATCCAATCCTTTTACTGCTATTTTATCTCCGAATGAAAACTGCTGAACAATCTCAGGAAGGTCAACACTAGAATTAAAAAAAGCTCTTTGTTGAAAGCTAAACTCACTATTAAACTTACCATCTAATTGCAAGCGACGCAAATACAATACTTGTTGCTGGTCGGTGACAGATTGCGCAGTGGTGTTCTCAATAAATGAGACCAGTATCAATAAAAACACCAACAATTTATTCGCACAGCGCATAGCTATCAATTTATAAAAAATATTTAATTCCTACAGTTGCAAAAATATTAGTCTGTAAGTTATCTTGCTGCCATCCGTAATTTTTTTCTTTCACCCACTTCAACTGGGTCTGCAGCACCCAATGCTTATAATTGTAATCGGTGCCAGCAGTAATCACCATTTGAGTCCACTTAGCAGAATAGTACAATGGGTCTTGCTGCAGTTTTTCTAAACCAAATAAATATCTTTTCCAGCCTTTATTCCAACTGCAAATTAAGTTAAATACATTATTTCCAGGGCCAATAGCTGAACCCAACAGCTGATTGAATTGGGTAAAAGACTGCAATGATCCATGTCGGTTCCAATTTCCTGCATCTCTAACCATATATTCTGGCAATTGCTCTGTGCGCATATATTCCGCCTGAAAGCTAAAATAACTTTCCTTTTTCATGGGTACTATTTTTTTCATCCCCACCAAATAAGCGGAAGAGTGAGCAGGCCCCATATAAAAGTCTCTTATATTCAGACTATGGTCATTCCATCCATATTCTCCATACCACTCCATATGTTCCTGTGGCAATACCCATCTCATAAACAAAGATATCTGTTGATCCCTCGCTTTTTGATCTTCTACCAATAGGATATTTTGCTTTTGTACAACGGTAAATACTGGAAGGTATTTATCTGTGAAACTGCTGTTATCATAGGCTGCAGTCTCTAAACTAGGTTCGGGCACCACAAAAGCCCTTGAAAATCCAACATGTAAACCATTCAACCATTTTGGGTGATAAGAAAAAACCATCCCATTATAATACATGGTTCTTTGAGGATAAGCATAGCGATGCAAATTGCTATTTTCATAGGCAAAGGTAGAGTCTTCAGATAATCTACCTGCCAGCAAAGACCATTCAAAAGAACCAATTGCAGTTCTCAATGGACGATGGGTACCAAAATAAAAATGAGCAAAACCAGGCGCATTGTAGCTCATCAGTAAACTATTGTTGATACCTGGTCCATACCAATGGTTTTGGGTAGAAACACCCACCGATAAGGCATTTAAATTTAAGCTTATACTCGATTGACCAAGATATTGTAGACTTTGAGGACCAATATTAGCACTACCATATTCACCAGTAATAGGGTAATTACTATTTTGAGCATATACCCACTCTGGCTGCAGCTGAATTTGCAAAGGTCCAGCGGAAGCGAATATCCCGGCACGAGCTATTTGCTGATATCCACTTGCTTTCGGCAGACTACCATTGTTATAACCGTAAGGGGTATTCGAATTGTATTGTTGCAGTAAATCAATCGGTAAAATTTGAAGGGAAGCCCATTTCTTTTTTACGATATGATGATGCAATTTTTGTTGATCAAAAAAGCTGCTATCCATCCAACGATAAATAGAATCGATGGGTATTGATTTAGAAGCATGAAAAGGTCGGTTATTAAAAGAATAATCAGCAGGTATTTTACCGAGCAATTGAAAATCTCTCGTAGATTCTTCTAAGCGAATAGATCCCAAGGCTACTGATTGGGCGAAGGCGCCAATCGAGTAGGTGGAGGCTATGAATAGAAATAGAAGTAGTTTTCGGGTCATTCTTACGGTTCACTTGCTGTATTGATATTACAAAGGTAAATGATTGGGGTCAATGGGCAATGGTGAATGGTGAATGGTGAATGGTGAATGGTGAAATGTAAATAGAGAATAATTATTGCTAATCAATTAAAATAAATCCAATTTATTCTTACCCAACTATTTGAAAGAAATTGAATTAATACAACCGCTCCGCAGGATCCTTATCAACCAACTTCCCATCTTGCTTCACATTCAGCTTTCCATTTTGGCTATTGTCTAGCTCCTCGTAAATAGAGTTATTACTTTTAAACTCCGGCACCAACTGCTTCATTTTAATAACCACCTGACGATCATTGAAACCACTGCTTAAGTGAATCAATTCATCAATCATCTCTTTCACTTTCATAAATGCATACTCTCGTACTTTCGCTACCATTATTTTTTCGTGGTGAGTAGGCACTGCTAATTCTTTGTCATTCAACAACTCTTCGTACAATTTTTCGCCAGGACGCAAACCGCTAAATTCGATAGCAATATCCTGATTGGGTATTAGTCCAGAAAGGCGAATCATTTTTTTAGCCAACTCAACAATGCGAACACTTTTTCCCATATCAAAAATAAAAATCTCTCCTCCTTTACCCATTGAGCCCGCCTCTAATACCAAGCGGCAAGCCTCGGGGATAGTCATAAAAAAACGAGTGATTTCAGGATGAGTCACCGTAATTGGACCACCTCTCTCAATTTGAGCTTTAAAGCGCGGAATTACCGAGCCACTTGAACCTAATACATTTCCGAAGCGGGTAGTAACAAATTTAGTCCCCAATATTTCTTGTTGAGTGGTAGATGAGTCACTAAAATTTTGAAGATTTTTTTGATGTTGGTAATGAAAAAGAGATTGAACATAAATCTCAGCAATACGCTTGGTAGCACCCATCACATTGGTAGGATTTACTGCCTTATCGGTGGAGATCATTACAAATTTTTCAACTCCGTATTTAACCGCTAGGTCGGCAATAATTTTTGTACCCAACACATTGGTTCTTACTCCCTCGGCAGGACTATGTTCCATCAGGGGAACATGCTTGTAAGCAGCAGCGTGGTATACATAATGGGGCTTAAAGGATTTGAAAAGTTGTTCCATCCGAGCATCATCTCTCACATCACCAATAAATGCATGAAAAGTGCGGTTGGGGTTTGCTTCCATTAACTCCATGTGTATTTCATATAAAGGAGTTTCTGCCTGATCGCAGAGGATAATCATTTGAGGAAAAAACTTAATCAGCTGTCTAACAATTTCGCTGCCAATAGAACCAGCTGCACCGGTTACCAATATTCTTTTGCCAATCAACTGTTGATTGATTGCCTCATTATTTATTTGAATGGGTAATCTTTCCAATAGGTCCTCGATGTTGATTTCCTTAATTTGTTTTGAACTAATCTGCCCATTGATCCAGGTTTCTATTGGCGGCAGCGTTAGCACTTTAATATTTCGTTGTAGGCAAAGATCTACTACCATTTCCTTTTTTTCAGGAGGAATGCCCATACTAGCTATGATGATATCGTCAATATGATCACCTGTGATTAGCCATTCTAATTCGCTTGCTGCATAAATTTTTATTCCATCAATTACTTTGTTCACCTTGCGTTCGTCATCATCGATAAAAGCAACCAATTGCATGGATACTTTAGGGTCGTGCTCTAGTGTTCTTTTAGCTGCAATACCCACCTCACCTGCCCCATAGATGATTACTCTTCTTTTTTCAGTATTGATATTTTTAATGTACAAGAAGAAATTTTTGACCATCACCCGGTAGGTAATCAGTATCAAAAAACAGCAAAGGCCATTGATCACTAAAACGGAGGAATTAATAGCAATGGGACTGCCGAAATTGTACATTAGCAATTTTATCAGAAAAAAACTGATATTACTCAACGAAATAGCTAATAAAACATGGAGCATATCCTGAGCACTTGTATAGCGGATTATGCCGGAATAAGTTTTAAGAAGATAAAATGTGACTGAGTTTACCAATAGAAAGATGATTGAATTGGCAATCATCTCTTTTATTTCAAGGAGGTTCAGCTCAAAATTAAAACTAATTATATAGGCTATAAAAAGGGAGAATGCACAAAAAATCAGATCCAGTAAAAAAATTATCCAGCGGGGTACAATTTCTAGGCGTGTAAACATGTAGGGTACTTTATGAGCGCTAAAGTTATGATTTTTTTAAATATCAGGCTATTTTTAGGGTGTTTTAAACTGATTCTCAATAAAAATCCTAGTGTAGGAGGTATTTAAGCTAGCTTATTGAATTACATTTTTTTCAGGAGGGGTTTCCATAAAAAAAATTAAATATTGAATGCTCATCAAATTAAGCACACAAATAAAGATTCTATATCATCTTAAAACGCCATTACAGGTGCATTATTTCGTTAAGATTTGACTTTAATGATGATTTAAATTCACTTAAGGTTATATAGAGTGAAAAGGAGATGGTGTGGACCATGCTAATATACCGATATAACTAATTGATTATCATTTAT
>Ga0222712_10004181_pt1 | contig 15247 bp, 17 predicted proteins | sample C33_657DmetaG_FD_165043 | JGI IMG/M metagenome (GOLD analysis project Ga0222712, IMG submission 165043) | Estuarine water microbial communities from San Francisco Bay, California, United States - C33_657D | ecosystem: Environmental > Aquatic > Marine > Unclassified | place: USA: California... | reverse complement strand
CCCAGGGCCACGGTTGAACCCAACTTGGCGCGCCGTGCCACAAAGAGCACCAGAACAGCAACGGTCGCGAGCACGAAGGCCACCGCAAAAGCAATCAGCGGATGCTGCCACCCAAACCATGACAACGCTGCCGTCATGAGAGCCATGAGTTTCACGTCGCCCATACCGAGCGCTCCGAAGTAGTTGGCGACCGCCGCAAGCGCAAACACGGTCACGGCGGTAGTCCACGCGACTGCGAGTTGTTGCCACTGCGCCCCGGCTAACACCGAAAGCACCTGCCCCACCAAAGTAATCGCGAGCCCAGGCAGCACGATTTTATTGGGCAGCCTGCGTTGCCGAATGTCGATAAACGCCAGCGGCAAAGTCATCAGCAACAGATAAACGGGGCCGATCCAGGCGAGGGCAACTTGTGGTTGAAGCATCCACCGAAATTACCCATGCGGCCAAAAACTCGCCGCGGTTATGCACAGCTAGTTGTCGAGCAGGTCGGTAACCATCGCCGCGATGGCCGAACGCTCCGAGCGAGTTAGCGTGACGTGGCCGAACAGTGACTGACCCTTCAGCGCCTCAATGACCGCCGCGATTCCGTCATGGCGACCGACTCGCAAGTTGTCGCGCTGAGCCACGTCGTGAGTTAGAACCACACGAGAGTTTTGCCCGATGCGCGAGAGCACTGTCAACAGCACGTTGCGTTCGAGCGATTGCGCTTCATCCACGATTACAAACGCGTCGTGTAGCGAACGACCGCGGATGTGCGTGAGGGGCAGCACCTCGAGAAGCCCGCGATCGACAACGTGGTCGATTGCCTCTTTCGAAACCAAGGCGCCCAGGGTGTCGAAAATCGCTTGACCCCACGGGTTCATCTTTTCGCTCTCGCTGCCAGGCAGGTAACCGAGCTCTTGGCCACCGACCGCATAAATCGGGCGGAACACCATGATTTTCTTGTGCGCACGACGCTCAAGAACTGCCTCGAGACCGGCACAGAGGGCGAGAGCGGACTTTCCGGTACCGGCACGACCACCGAGCGACACAATGCCAATCTCAGGGTCTAGTAAAAGGTCGATGGCGAGGCGCTGTTCGGCAGAACGGCCGTGCACGCCAAACACCTCACGGTCGCCGCGAACCAACTTGACCTGCTTGTCAGCGGTAACTCGACCCAGTGCGTGCCCGCGTTCGCTGGTGATTACCAGCCCCGTGTTGACCGGGTATTCAGCGACATCCTTGTGCTTCAAAATCTCGGCGTCATAGAGGTCGCTCATCTCGTCGGCGTTGAGAGCCAAGTCGGCAAGCCCGGTCCAGCCAGAGTCGACCGCCATGTTGTTGCGATACTCCTCGGCACGCATACCGAGCGCGGCCACCTTCACACGCATCGGCAGGTCTTGCGAAACGACCGTTACATCGAGCCCTTCATTCGCTAGGTTGAAAGCCACCGCGAGGATGCGCGAATCATTGTCACCGAGCTGAAAGCCAACCGGCAGAACCGACTGGTCGATGTGATTAAGTTCAACGCGCAGGGTGCCGCCCTCGCCGACCTCGATCGGAAAGTCGAGTCGTTCGTGCTGACGGCGCATGTCGTCGAGGTAGCGCAGGGTTTGGCGCGCAAAGAACCCAATCTCTGGGTCGTGACGCTTTTTCTCAAGCTCGTTGATCACGATGATTGGAATGACCACCGACTGCTCTTTGAATCGAAACAGCGCCTTTGGGTCACTGAGCAAAACCGAGGTGTCGAGCACGTAGGTTCGAAGGGCATTTGCCTGCTCTATCGGCGGCTTGGCTGCATCCTTGGGTTTTGTCTTCTGGCCCGTTTCGGCCTTGGTTGACTTTGAACCGGATGCTGCCACTCGTGCCATTCGAGCTCCTAAAGTTTTATAGCTTGGCACGAGACTAAAACTTGAACTACAAGAATTGCGTTCGCGACACGCCCGAATCACTGCACCGTAATGAAGTGTTTACCTCAGGCGCCGAATCGGCGGTGGCGACGAGCGAAAGCGCGCAGGGCACGCAAGAAATCAACGCGCCTAAAGTCAGGCCACAACGCCTCTTCGAAGTAGAACTCAGAGTGGGCGCTTTGCCAGAGCAAAAAGTCGCTGATGCGTTGTTCGCCGGATGTTCGAATCACAAGATCTGGGTCGGGCTGGCCGCCCGTGTACAGGTGCTTCGAAATCAACTCTGGGGTCAGGGCCTCGGCTAACACTTCAAGCGAAGCACCCTTCTTCGCATGCTTCTGAACAATGGCTTTCATAGCATCGGCGATTTCTTTTCGTCCACCGTAGCCAACCGCGAGGTTAATGTGTAACCCCGTCAAGTGTTTGGTTGAGCGCTCGGCATCTTTGAGAGCCGCGATGAGTTTAGGGTCGAGCCCGGTGGCATCGCCAACCCACTTGATGCGCCAGCGACCCTCGGTCGCAAACCGCGTCGCCAGGTCGGCAATAATCTGCAGCAACTCGTCGAGCTCGGCCGACTTGCGACCGGTGAGGTTGTTGGTAGACAAAAGGTAGAGGGTTACGACGTCGATGCCGAGATCGTCGCACCATCCCATGAACTCAAAAATCTTGGCGGCACCAGCTGCATGGCCTTCTCGAGTGGTGGCACCTGGCTTGCGCTCTGCCCAGCGGCGATTTCCGTCGAGAATGACGCCAACATGCTTGGGCAACGCAGCGCCCGAGAGTTGCCGACCTAGTCGACCCTCGTAAACGCGATAGATGAGGTTGCGCACGCTTCAAGGCTACTAACCTTTGAGTATGGATAAATCGCAAAACTTTGAAGAAACCCAGTCGATTTATCTGCCGGTATCAAACGGCTTCACGGCCGACGAGCGACCAACCTGGCGAGGCTGGATTCACACTGGCGTTTTGCCGCTTGTGATTGCCGCCGGTGTATTGCTAATCATTTTTGCCAACGGTGGAGCGGCCGGCAAGGTTGCCGCATCGCTGTTTTTCGCATCCTCGTTCTTGTTATTCGGCAACTCGGCGCTCTATCACCGCTTCAACTGGAGCCCGAGGGTGAAGATGGTGCTCAAGCGCATCGATCACGCCAACATCGTGCTTCTCATCGCCGGCTCATACACGCCTATGGCCATGCTCGCCCTGCCTGCCGAACAGGGTCTGCCACTTCTGATCACGGTATGGGCAACGGCAATTTTCGGTATGGCATTCAGAGTGATCTGGGTTTCGGCTCCGCGTTGGCTCTATGTGCCGATTTACATCGCGATGGGCGCCAGTGCGCTGATTTACGTGGTCGATTTCTACCGAGTCAACGCCTGGATGATGTCGCTGATCGCGATTGGTGGGTTGTTCTACATTCTCGGAGCGGTTGTTTACGGGCTTAAAAAGCCGAACCCGAGCCCGAAACACTTTGGCTTTCACGAGATTTTTCACACCTTCACGGTGATCGCGTTTTTGTGCCACTGGACGGCAGCGCTGCTTATCTGCCTAAACCCACTGGCCGGCAGCCTAGCTGGTTAGTCGGTTTCTTTTGACTGCTGCTCGGCAGCGAGTTTTTCTTGAATTTCAGCGCGGTAGCGCACGCGACGAACGCGGCGAACCATGTCGAGAATCAGCAAGACTGCTGAACCTGCCACGAAGAAAGTCAGCAAGAAACCAACGGTTCCGGGTGAATACCAAGTCTCGGCTGGGTCGACTTCTGGAGTGGGGGTTGCTGCAAGTAGCGCCACAAGATTCTTCATTCCTTAATTATGCGCTCGTGAAGTTACCCTTAAGACGATGAGCAACGAAAAACTGATGCAAGAGCGCTACGGGCGGGCGAGCAAGCCGAGCCGCGGCAGGGTCATTGCCCTCGCATCCGTGTTGTTTGCCGTCTTTATCAGCTGGTCAATCTGGGTGTCATTTTTCTCGCCGCAGAGCGCAAAGCCGACGGTGCAGGGTTACGAGGTTGTCGATGAGTCGAGCACAGTTGTGCGCTTTCGCGTGGTGAAGCCTGCCGAGGCTACTGCCGTGTGCGCCGTAGAGGTGCTCTCGAAGTCTTACGCGGTGGTTGGCTACCGCGAAGTTGTGATTGGCCCCGAAACCAGCGCGGATGCCCTGATTGAAGCAACCGTAAACACCACGTCTCTGGGAGTTACGGGGCTAGTCGAAAAGTGTTCGCTGAAGTAAAATAATGGGGAGCTCGGCAAGCACATCTGCCGGGTCTTTTATTTTCTAAACCCAAAGGTTCTTTCATGTCTGACGCGCAACCAACCTGGTTAACCCAAGAGGCCTACGACCGCCTTGCGAGCGAACTCGAGCAACTTCTAACCGTTGCCCGCGCCGACATTGCCAAGCGCATCCAAGAGGCGCGCGAAGAAGGCGACCTAAAAGAAAACGGCGGCTACCACGCAGCCAAAGATGAGCAGGGAAAGATCGAGGCGCGCATTAACCGCCTTGAGAACATCCTCGCCAGCTCTGTTGTTGGAGATGCGCCGGCTACTCACGGAGTAGTTGAACAGGGCACAGTCATTACGCTCACCCTGAATGGTTCAGAGAACAAGTTTTTGCTCGGTTCGGCCGAAATCGCCGGTGGCACCGACCTAACCGTTTACAGCCCAGAAAGCCCAATCGGCAAGGCCATTTTGGGCCAGAAGATTGGTGACGAAGTTTCTTTTGTTGCGCCAAACGGTCGCATCATCGAGGTCAAGATTCTGGCCGTCGAGCACTTCAACGGATAGTTTTTAGCGCGTCTAGTTTTTAGCGACTCGCGCTTTCAAACCTGCATCATTTAGAGCTTTTAGCACACGCCGACTGTGTTCGGCACCGGTCGTCTCAACACTCACGCGCAACTCAACCTCGCTGATGTCGAAATCGTCACCGTGACGGGTATGCAGCACCTCAACCACGTTTCCGTGAGCCGATGCGATGGCTTCGGCGGTCTTCACCAGCATGCCTGGGCGGTCTGGCAACATCACCGAAATAGTTACGTAGCGGTCTGAGGCGACGAGTCCGTGGCCAATTACTTTTTGCATGAGAAGCGGGTCGAAATTGCCGCCCGATAGAACAGCGACGGTGCGACCCTTCGGCTTGAATGCGCCGGTCATAAGTGCAGCAACGGTGACGGCTCCAGCAGGCTCGACAACGAGCTTTGAACGCTCCAGCAGGGTGACAATCGCCTTGGCAATGTCGTCGTCTGTGACGGTCACCACCTTGTCGATGTGGGTCTTGATCAGCTCGAACGGAATCTGGCCCGGCTTGGCCACCGCGATGCCGTCGGCGATGGTTGGCTTGGTGGCGATTTGAGTCACTTTGCCCGACTTGATTGACGGCACGTATGAGGCGGCATTGGCCGACTGCACGCCGATGATCTTGATTTTGCGGCCCTGCGCCTGAGCCTTCAGCTTGGCAGCCACGGCTACACCTGCGGCCAACCCTCCGCCGCCGATTGCAACGAGAATGCTGTCGACACCTTCGAGTTGGTCGAGAATCTCGAGGCCTACGGTGCCCTGCCCGAGAACCACGTCGCGGTTGTCGTAAGGCGGAATGAAAATCGCACCCTTTTTGGCGGCGTACTCCTGCGCTGCCTTAAGGGCTTCGGCAAACACCGCTCCCTCGAGCACAACCTCAGCCCCGTAGTTCTGGGTTGCCAAAAACTTAGGCAGCGATGCGCCGATGGGCATGAAGACGGTGGCCTTGATGCCAAGCTTCTTGGCGGCGAGAGCCACGCCCTGAGCGTGGTTACCAGCGGATGCTGCGACGACGCCCTTTTTGCGCTCAGCCGCCGTGAGTTTGCTCATGCGGTGGTAAGCCCCGCGCACCTTGTAGGCTCCGGTGCGCTGCAGGGTTTCGGCCTTTAGCCAAACATCCGCCCCAGTTAGCTTGCTCAAGTAATTGCTGTGCAGCACCGGAGTTTCGATAGCCACCTGAGCCACAATCGCGTGGGCGGCCTCGAACTCGGCAAGAGTAGGCGTCACCACGGGGCTCTGGTTAGGCATTTGTTGCTCCTTTTACATACGCTGGTAAGAGTTTAGTTGCGAAGGGGCCTAATGGCGGTGGAGTTGAGCGCTAGTCAGGCGCGCGTGCTGAGCCTAAGACAGGTCGGTGTTGACTCAGATAGTGACGATTCGGTGATGGCTGTGGTCGACCGCCTGGGGCTGCTGCAGGTTGATTCGGTGAACGTTTTTGAGCGTGCCCACTACATGCCGCTGTTCTCGAGACTCGGAAAATTCGACAAAAGCGAACTCGAGTCGGCCATGGGAGGCTTTCACCCGCAACTCATCGAATACTGGGCTCACGAAGCATCGATTGTGCGAATCGAAAACTGGCCACTCTACCGCTGGCGAATGAATGCCTACCGCGACAAGTACTCGACCAAATGGGGCATGGAAGCCGGCAACAAAAAGCTCGTCGAGCAAATCACCTCGCAGCTTCGTGCCAATGGACCGATGACCACCGGCCGGTTCGAAACCGAAGCGAACGTGCGCAAGGGTTCTTGGTGGGGTTGGAGCGATCTCAAGCAAGCGCTCGAATACATGTTCTTGGTTGGCGACCTGGTGTCTGGCGGCCGCGACTCGTTCAAGCGCCTATACGCGCTGCCCGAGCAGGTGCTTCCGCAGTACATCCTCGATCACACACCCAGCGACGCGGATGCTAAAAAGAAGCTCTTCTTGCAGGCCGCCACCGCAACCGGGGTTGGTACCTACACCGACATCGCCGACTGGCATCGCATGAGCCCAACCACCAACAAAAAGCTCTTTACCGAACTGGTCGAAACTGGTGAACTGCTCGAAGTGCAGGTCGATGGCTGGGATCAGCCGGCCTACGTCAACGCCTCCACCAACCTCGAAGGCCTAGACGCCAAAGCGCCAGGTGCTCGAACCACAATATTGAGCCCGTTTGACCCGGTTTGCTGGAAGCGCGATCGAATCGAGCGGATGTTCGGCTTCGAGTACCGCATCGAGATTTACACCCCCGAACCAAAGCGTCAGTTTGGCTATTACACGCTACCGATTTTGCACAACCGAGACTTGGTGGGCCGAATCGACCTAAAGAGCGATAGGCACGGCCGGCAGCTTTTGGCACAGGCCTCATGGCACGAGCCTAAGTTGAACGATCGCGGAGTTGCGTCGCTTGCCAAGGCTCTGAACAAGCACTTAAGAGAGGTTCAAAGCTGGCAGGGGTTGAACGAAACCGTGGTCATACAGAAGGGCAACCTAGCCGAACTGCTTGGCTAACCGCGCGCCACACTCGTCACGCAAGCGCAAAAGCCTAAAGCTTGTCGCCCATCTGCATGATGCGGGCGATGCGCTTTGGAATCGGTGGGTGGGTCGAAAACATGCGCTCGACCATTCCCGGCTTCGATGGGTCACTGATATACATGTGGGCCATCGACGAGGATGCTCGACGCATTGGCTTGCCATAGGTGCCGAGTTTGTGCAGCGCCCTCGCCAACCCATCGGGGTAACGCGTCGACTCAACTCCGGTTGCGTCGGCTAGGTATTCACGCTGACGTGAAATCGCCGCGCTAACCAGAGGGCCGATTAAAAACGCCACGATGCTTCCCACTAGTCCGACCAACAACAGAATCAAGCCAAGTTGGTTGTTGTTACTGTTGCGGTTGCCGCCGTGATTTGCCCAGAAGGCCATACGAAGTGCGAAGTCGGCCAGGATGCCGATCGCGCTAATCAAACCAAACACGAGCGTAGATACGCGAATGTCGTAGTTTTTGACGTGACCCATCTCGTGTGCCATAACACCTTCGAGTTCTTGGTCATCCATGATGTCGAGCAGCCCTGAGGTTGCAGCAACTACCGCATGCTTTGGGTCTCGACCGGTGGCGAATGCATTGGGTGCTTCATCGGGAATGATGTAAACCTTTGGCATCGGCATTCCCTCGCGAATCGCGAGGTTCTCAACAGTGTTCCAGAGCCTTGGATTATCGGCTTTGGTGATCTGTATTGCACCAGACATCGCAATGGCGATGCTCGAAGCCGCGTAGTACTGAAAAACGGTATACAGCCCAACAAAAATCAGAATCGGAATCACGCTCGAGCCGTTGCCAGAAGCTACTCCCCAGGCATAGGCTAGGCCGCCGAGCAGAGCAACGAACAGGCCAATAATGATGATGGTGTTTCGCTTATTGGCCGCTATCGCCGAATACATCGATGACTAACCGTTCTTCTCTGGTGAATTCGCGCAGAGAGTTTAGAACTTGACCTGAGGTGGCTCTGCGATTGCAGCAGCGTCGGCTACCTCGAAGTATTCACGAGGCTTGAAGCCGAAACCGCCGAAGATAACCTGCGGAAACTGCTTGACCTTGATGTTCAGCTCGCGTGCGCCACCGTTGTAGAAACGACGTGATGCCATGATCTTGTCTTCGGTGTCGCTGAGCTCAGCCTGTAGTGCCAAGAAGTTCTGGTTTGCCTGCAGCTGAGGGTAAGCCTCGGCCACAGCGAACAAGGTCTTGAGTGCGCCCTCAAAACCCGCGTCTGCGGCAGCTGCTGCTGCGGGGCTAGCCATGGCAGCCGGCGATACGGTTGCGGCACGAGCCTTGGTTACGTTCTCGAAAACTTCTTTTTCGTGAGTGGCATAACCCTTCACGGTTTCGATGATGTTTGGAATCAGGTCGGCACGACGCTTGAGCTGAACGGTGATATCGCTCCACGCTTCGTTCACGCGCTCGTTCAAAGTGACTAGGCCGTTGTAGGTGGCCCAGACCCAGAGGCCGAGCAATGCAACAACACCAATAGCGATCCAGATTTCCATGTTTCTCCTCGTCGGCAGACAAACGCTGCGCTTGAGTCAACTTTAGAACGATGGATGTCGCAACCGAGTGTTTTTCAGCATTCACACAGCAACGCCTCAAGCGAACAGTCTGCGCGAGTGACGTTCATGTCAGTTGTTGAATGTAACCCAGCGTTCCACATATGAAAGCTGCCCGTAGGTCCGCACATGCGCCTGATCAGCAACCTGTTGCATTGTTGGTGAGCGAGTGCGAACGATGAAGTGGTACGAATCCTGCTCATCGATTTCGATTTCATAGCCGGCGTAACCATCACGCACCGGCTGAACTAGGGGGATCCCTGAATCGGCAAACCCCCAACCCTTATCTAAGTCAGAAGCAAACAAAACCCCGTCTCTGACTTCATAGGGCGCTCTGTAGGCTGAGATTTCCTCCAAGGCCATCGCCAACTCGAATCCTCCGCCCGAAGTAACCACGCTGGTGTAAAAAAGATAGGCAGCGAGTGCAACTCTAAGGTATTGTTCTGGAGTTGCAGAAATCACAGCACAATCGGGGCTGAACCATGTATCCCAATTGAAGAGGGACCAGTTTAGGCGACAGACACCGGGCTTGAAACCGACCAGCCAAGAGTTCCAATCAGCCGTCATAGAGTAGCTGAGCTCGCTCTTATCAACTTCAACACCCCAGGCCCCCCTACCTGAGAGTTTTGACTCGTGGTTGAGCACTTGCACATCTGCATAGCGAGTGAATTCCAGAACATCGTTCAGCATTTTCCCTGCAGTAACAGTAACTGACGAGGCTCCGCCATCTTTGAGTTGGTCAAGTAACTTATTGGCTCGATAAATGCTTGGCTCAAGTAGACCATGCACTTGATTTAGCGTCTCTTGGGGCCACTCGAGGCCTTCTGGCACAAAGTCGTCAAATTTGGAGTCTTCGATGTATTCAACTTCATGGCGAGTTGCCACGCTCACCGGAACGGCCATCGAACCCAATGAAGGCGTGAAACTCAAAGTCAGAGTTAGAAAGAAGGCGCTTACAACGTGCCAGTAATTTGTTTTCATGGTTTTCCCCAATCCCCTCAACGCCCTCAACCCTAGCGCCTACTCTAAGTCAAGCAGTTCGGACAGAGCCTCTTCAAATTCTGTGTGTTCGAACTCAAAACCAGCCGCCAGCAGTTTCGAAGGAACCGACCTGCGGCCAGTCAAGGCAAGCTGAGGGTCCGTTCTAAACAAGATCCAAGAACCCAACGTGATGGCAAATCGCGGCGTCGGAGGTGACCAAGGTCGCCCCAATACTCGACGGAGTGAGCGCATCATGTCGCGATTTGTAGTCGGGTTCGGGCTCGTGACGTTGACGGAACCAGAAATGCCATGGTTGGCAATAATGAAGTCGATAACCCTCAAAAAGTCGGCAATGTGGATCCAAGAGACCCACTGTTGGCCAGACCCGACAGTTCCACCGAGAAAAGCTTTGGTAATCGTGAGAAGACGGTTAAGCGCCGGGGTGTTTTTCTGCAAAACAATTCCAGTGCGCAAAATAACCAGACGCCCTGCTGGTGCGTCGCGAACCGCTGCCTCCCACGCCTTGGCGACTCCAGCCATTTGTCGAGGGCCATCAGCGGCAGGTGCGTCGTCATCCAATACAACTTCTTTACCGTCGCCATAAATAGCCAAAGTACTCATCTGTAGCCACAGCGACGGTGCTCCATAAACTTTAGAAGCCTCGACAAGTGCCAAGGTTGGCTCTACGCGAGAACGCTCAAGCAAGTCGATGTTGCGCTTAGTTGGAACCCGGTCAACGAGTTCACCGGCAAGGTTAATCAGCATCGAGCCGGCCAACTCTCTGGCCCATGCTTGGTCGACGGTTCGACCATCCCAGTGAATTTGATCAAAACCAAGTTCTGCGCGAACCCTGCGGGTCAATAGAACAATCTCGTGACCCTGGTTAGCAAGATGCTTCGCGATTGCGCGACCCACCGAACCCGTGCCGCCAGCAATGACTACTCGCACTGCTCCCCCTAACGGTTTATTGGTGCCCCTTGTGGGACTCGAACCCACACTGTGACGATTTTAAGTCGTCTGCCTCTGCCATTGGGCTAAAGGGGCGAAAAGCGAAAGGGCCCAGATTGCTCTGAGCCCTTCCAAGTCAATGCGTTACTTCTTTGACTTGGCGGCCCAAGTTTCGAACGATAATCGCGGCAACTTGTTCGCGGCGGTCGAAACAATGTCGCGACGTAGCAAGAAGTTGAACACCCAACCGGTGAATACGCGAATCTTGCGCTCCCAGGTTGGAATGGCTAGGCCGTGGTAACCGCGGTGCATGAACCAAGCGAGAAGACCTGTGATGCCGAGCTTCTTGTACTGGAAAACACCGACACCGATGCCTAGACCCGCCACAGCGCCAAGCGGCTTGTGGAAGTAGTCTTTGACACCCTCGCCGCGAAGCGAAGCAACTACGTTCTTGGCAAGCAGCTTGCCCTGGCGAACAGCGTGCTGTGCGTTTGGCACGCAGAAGCCGCCGACACCGAAACCGCTGAGGTCTGGCACGGCCGATACGTCGCCTGCGGTCCAAGCATCCGGCACAATATTGCCTTCTGCATCGACACAACGAAGCGACGGATGCGCAGCCAAACGGCCACGGTCTTCAACATGTAGATCGGTGTTGCGCACGTATGGGTGAGCCATAACACCGGCGGTCCAGACGATTACGTCAGACTCGAAAGATTCGCCGCTCGAAAGCTCGAGCTTTCCGCCAACGGCCGACAGCAACTGGGTGTTCAGGTGAACCTTCGCACCGCGCTGGTCGAGGTTAGCGACAACCCAGTCAGCAGTCTTTGCCGAAACCTCAGGCATGATGCGACCCATCGCCTCGATGAGGTGAAAGTGAACGTCGTCAAAAGTGAGCGTTGGGTAGTAACGCAGCAGGTAACTTGCGAGCGAGCGCATTTCGGCGAAGGCTTCGATTCCGGCGAATCCGCCACCGACAACAACGAAGGTGAGCAGACGGTCGCGCTCGGCACCGGCAGACATGTTGGCAGCCTTGTCGAAGTTAACGAGGATGCGGTTACGCACCTCTGTCGCCTCTTCGATGTTCTTCAGACCGATGGCCTGATCAGCGACACCCGGAATCGGGAAGGTGCGAGAAACCGCACCCGCAGTCACGATGACCTGGTCATACTTAAACTTCTTGCCACCCTTGATGCCCGCATATTCGATGGTTGCGGTCTTCTTCTTGTGTTCGACGGTTAGCACCCTGCCAGCAACGATCTTGGTCTTGCGCAGGTGGCGGCGGTGCGAAACAACTGCGTGGCGTGCCTCGATCGAGCCAGCCACAACCTCAGGCAAGAAAGGCTGATAGGTCATGTATGGCAGTGGGTCGACCAGGGTCACTTCGGCTTCACCGTTGGCAAGATGCTTCTCGAGCTTCCATGCGGTGTAGAAGCCGGCGTAACCGCCGCCGACGATGAGAATCTTAGGCGCGGTGGGTTCAGCTGATTTTGCAGGCATGATGACTAATTTACTACTTTCGTTATATCGATTTGTTCCAGAAAGGTCATTTGGATGCGCTCGACCCTGGGTCGGCACACACGCAACGGGTCGGGCTCCAGCTACAAGCATCCAAGGCTAAATCGCCAATCGGGTTAACGCCCGGTCCGGCGGCAAGCGAATGACCAGCCAGAGCGTGCAGGCATTTGACTCGAACAGGCATTCCACCGGCCGAGATTCCGGCAATTTCTGGAACTTCGCCGGTGCTCTTTTCGAGCTCGGCTCGGTCTGCGAGATAGGCCTCGTGCGCCTTTAGGTAGGCGGCAGCCAGCTCTGACTCGTCGCTCAAGCGCTGCTGAAGTTCGGCCATCAAGCCGCTCGCCTCGAGGGTCGAAAGAGCAGCGGTTGCACCCGGATGCGTTAGGTAATAGGTGGTCGGAAACGGGGTTCCGTCGCCCAAGCGTGGGGCGGTTTGCACAACGGTTGGGTTACCGCAGGCGCAGCGCGCTGCGATGGCGACAATGTCTCTGGCCTGGCGGCCAAGTTGGCTTGAGACCACCTCGATGTCTCGGGCGGTTGCCGTTGAAAGTGGCATTACTTTTTGGCCTCTTTTTCGGGCTGCTCAATGCCGCTGCGCACGACCGTTTCGACCAGTGCGTCGACCCAGTTCGATTTTGCCGAGCGAACCGTGGTGGTGATTTCGCCGTTATTGGTGCGGGCCGCGATCATGGCTCCAACAGTGCCAGAAACATCAGATTCATCAATTCCGGTGGCATCCATCACGAGATACGAAACCTCGCCAGGCATTACGTAATAGAGACGATCGCGAGCCTGCGAGCGAATGTAAACCGGGTCTTCCCAGCGAGTGCGCTCGGCCTTCATTGCCTCGACGTCTGCCTCTGATGCTGCCACCTGAGAGCGGATGTCGGCGAGCTGCTGTTGCTGTTCGATGAGCACCTGAGCCTGAGGCGCAAGCGTGAAAATGCCGAGCACCAAAACGGTGGCGAGAGTGATGGTTCGAACATCGAGACCGATGCCGCGCTTCATTTCGCGAGGCGCAGATGCCGAAGGCATCCGTGTTGATTTCACTCGAGCCTTGCTTGGCTTTAGTGGTTTCATCAGCGGATGCCTTCGTTATCGCGTTATTAGGATTTATGCCTTGTAGCGAGGAAAAGCGTCGCGGCCGGCGTAAACCGCGCGGTCCATCAGCTCTTCTTCGATGCGTAGAAGTTGATTGTATTTTGCAACTCGCTCAGAACGCGCAGGCGCTCCGGTCTTAATTTGACCGGCGTTGGTGGCAACGGCTAGGTCTGCGATGAAGGTGTCTTCGGTCTCACCCGAACGGTGCGAAATGATGGCCTTCATGCCGTGGCTCTGGGCCAGGGCAACCGCGTCGCGGGTTTCGGTCAGGGTTCCGATCTGGTTCACCTTCACGAGAATGGCGTTACCGGCCTTCTCGTCGATGCCCTTCTGCAGGCGGGCAGGGTTGGTTACATAAAGGTCGTCGCCAACGAGCTGAACCTTTTCGCCCAGTAGCGCGGTCATCTTGGTCCAACCAGCCCAGTCATCTTCGGCCAGTGGGTCTTCGATCGAAACCAATGGGTACTTAGCAACAAGGCCGGCGTAGTACTCGATCATTTCGTCGGTGCTGCGTTCTTGGCCTTCGAAAGTGTACTTGCCAGTTTCTTCTGAGTAAAACTCGGTAGCGGCCACGTCGAGTGCAAGAGCGATGTCTTTACCCAACTCGTAACCAGCCTTGGCAACGGCCTCGGCGATTAGGTCTAGTGCAGCAGCGTTGGTTGGAAGCTCGGGAGCGAAGCCACCCTCGTCACCCAAACCGGTCGAAAGACCGCGCGAGTGAAGCAGCGACTTTAGGTTGTGGTAAACCTCAACGCCCCAGCGAAGCGCTTCGGTGAAGGTCTCGGCACCTAGTGGCACGATCATGAATTCTTGGATGTCGACACCGGTGTCAGCGTGAGCGCCACCGTTGATGATGTTCATCAGTGGAACAGGGAGGGTTACACCCTCGTTCTGACCGAGGTATTCGTAAAGCTGAAGTTCTTCAGAATCGGCAGCGGCACGAGCGGTGGCTAGCGAAACACCCAAAATGGCGTTCGCGCCGATGCGCTCTTTGTTTGGGGTGCCGTCAAGTTCGATTAGGGCTGCATCAACTGCGCGCTGGTCGCGTGAGTCAAGGCCGGCTAGTTTTTCGTCGACTTCGTCAAGCACTGCGGTAACGGCGTTTAGAACACCCTTGCCCAGGTAGCGCTTCTTGTCGCCGTCGCGGCTCTCGTGAGCTTCGAAGGCTCCGGTCGATGCGCCTGATGGAACAGCTGCACGGCCGAATGCGTCGTCGGTGAGCAAAACCTCAACCTCGATGGTTGGGTTTCCACGGCTGTCTAGAATTTCGCGCGCGCCGATGGCTTCAATGATTGACAAGGTTTTCTCCTATGTGGATTGCAGATTTTGTGGCGCGAGATTTCGCGCGAAAACGTCGTTGTATGGCTCTAAGTCTAGATGAAACCATTGCGCCAGAGGGTGAACCAAGCCACGCCAAGCCCGAGCGCGATGTAGAAAACTCGCTTTAGCCAAGCCTTGTTCTGGCGATGTACCCACCAAGCGGCGACAAAAATCAGTGGTCCCATTAAAAACAGCGGGCTGAGCGCCCAAGCCGACGCGAAATCCCCTTGGATGAGCGCCTCGCAAGCCCTCGTCGCGCCACAGCCCGGGCACAAATAGCCGGTTGCCATGCGCACCGGGCAGTGCAACTGCAGTTCTTTGGGCCACACGGTCAGGTAAGCGACACCTAGAGGCGCGGCTATGCTCAAGCCAATCAGAGCACGTTTGTGTTTTTCGAGGCGAGCGATCAGCGGGCTGGGCATGCTGACCTCGGTGCTAGCCGATTTCTTTGAGCGCTAGCGCTTCAGCAGTTGTGGTCGATTCGTCGACCAAAGCAAACTTGTCGAAACCCTGCTTGCCCAACGTTTCGAGGAGCAAGTTGAGTTTTTTCGGGCGAAGTTCGAGGCGAACATCCGTGCCGTAATCTTGCAGCTCGCGTTGACGCGCCAAAGCGTTGGCAACCGTGGCAGGCGACT
>Ga0222712_10004180_pt1 | contig 15248 bp, 15 predicted proteins | sample C33_657DmetaG_FD_165043 | JGI IMG/M metagenome (GOLD analysis project Ga0222712, IMG submission 165043) | Estuarine water microbial communities from San Francisco Bay, California, United States - C33_657D | ecosystem: Environmental > Aquatic > Marine > Unclassified | place: USA: California... | reverse complement strand
CTGCCCACAAGCGCGGAGCAGCTTTGCGAACGCGCCTTTATCGCCGAATTCCACACCGTAGGTGTTGACGTTTTGACCGAGCAGGGTGATTTCGATGACACCATCGGCCACGAGAGCCTCGATCTCAGCCAAAATCTCGCCTGGTCGGCGGTCACGCTCTTTACCGCGCAGTGACGGAACGATGCAGAAAGTACACGTGTTGTTGCAACCCACAGAGATCGACACCCAAGCCGCGTATGTGCTGTCGCGTTTGGTAGGAAGGTTGCTCGGGAAGGTTTCGAGTGACTCGACAATCTCAATCGCAGCTTGTTCGTTGTGTCGAGCTCGTTCGAGCAAAGCCGGCAGCGAACCGATGTTGTGTGTGCCAAAAACGACATCAACCCAAGGTGCCTTTTTGAGAATAGTGTCGCGATCTTTTTGAGCTAGGCAGCCACCAACGGCTATCTGCAGATTTGGATTCTCGGTTTTCTTGGGCAAAAGCATGCCTAGGTTTCCGTAAAGTTTGTTGTCGGCGTTCTCGCGCACGGCACAGGTGTTGAACACAATAACGTCGCTAGAACCAGCTTCGCCAACCACGTAGCCAGCATCTTCTAGGATGCCCGCAAGACGTTCAGAATCGTGAACGTTCATCTGGCAACCGTAGGTTCGCACCTCGTATGAGCGCTGGAGTGTGTTGGTGTTCATTAGAACTCCGATTTTACCGCCCCTAGCTCGGCAGCCTTTATGGCGGTGAATACCGCGTGCTGTCCGTAACCTTTGCGTTGCAGGAATCCAACTAGCCTGCGTTTGCGAACTTCGGGTGCGAGTTTGGTCATTGAGCGTGCTCGCCGGACGGCCAAAGACGTTGCCAAGGTGACCTCTTCTTCGGCGGTAATCGACTCGGTTACCTGTTCAATGAGCGCCTCACTTATGCCTTTGGTTCTCAGCTCTCGTTTGATAGACGATGCACTCAAACCCCGACCGGCTCTTCTGCTGGCAACGATGGTCTCGGCAAAGGTCAGATCATTGATCAAGCCCGTCTCTTCGAACCGGTCTAGAAGAGGTTCGTAGATTTCTGGAGGGATTTCTCGTTGAATCATTACCTGGGCCAGTTGGTGTTTCGATTTAGCACTGCGAGCTAACTGGTGTAGCAAGACGTTGCGGGCCCGCTTTTCTAATCGCTCCGGAGAAAGCGGACGAGCCGCATCTTTAGTCTCTGATTGACCAGATGCGGCTCGACGCTTTTGAAAAGCCAATTTAGGCGTTTGCTGCCTTTGGAGCTACTACCTCGGTTACTTCGTCGAGAATGACTTCGTCTTCGATTGGCAGGTCGGCCACTGCACGTGGAACACCGATGCCAAGCTTGGACTTGATCTTCTTCTCGATTTCGTCGGCTACCTTGGCGTTGGCCAGTAGATAGTTTCTTGAATTTTCTTTACCCTGACCAAGCTGGTCGCCTTCGTAGGTGTACCAAGCGCCAGACTTCTTTACGATTTCGTGCTCGACACCAAAGTCGATCAGGCTGCCTTCTCTTGAGATTCCGACGCCATACAGAATGTCGAACTCTGCCTGCTTGAACGGGGCAGCCATCTTGTTCTTGACTACCTTCACGCGTGTGCGGTTACCGACTGCGTCTTGGCCATCTTTCAAGGTTTCAATTCGACGGATGTCTAGACGTACCGATGCATAGAACTTGAGCGCTTTACCACCGGCGGTGGTTTCTGGACTTCCGAAGAAGACACCGATCTTTTCACGTAGCTGGTTGATGAAAATCATGGTGGTGTTGGTGGTGCTCAAAGCGCCGGTTAGCTTGCGAAGTGCCTGCGACATGAGTCTGGCTTGAAGACCGACGTGTGAGTCACCCATCTCGCCTTCAATTTCGGCTCTTGGAACCAGGGCGGCAACCGAGTCGATGACAATCAAGTCGATTGCACCAGAGCGAATAAGCATGTCTGCGATTTCGAGCGCCTGCTCACCAGTATCTGGCTGGCTGACCAAGAGCGCGTCGATGTCGACACCGAGAGCCTTAGCGTATTCAGGGTCGAGTGCGTGCTCGGCATCGATAAAGGCGGCGACTCCGCCGTTACGCTGCGCATTGGCAATTGCGTGCAGGGTGACGGTGGTTTTACCCGAAGATTCTGGGCCGTAGATTTCTACGATTCGGCCACGAGGCAACCCGCCGATACCAAGCGCTGAGTCAAGAGCAATCGACCCGGTGGGGATTACCTCGACCGGTGCGCGCTCGTCTGAGCCGAGTCGCATAACCGAACCCTTACCAAACTGGCGGTCGATTTGAGCTAAGGCAGTGTCTAGAGCCTTTTCACGTTCTGCTGGAGATGGCATTTGATCCTCTTGGTTTCTGACGTTTTCACGTCGCTAGATTCATTTTGCTTTGACACTATGGCTAACTGCTGACATTGAAACACTGTGGCGAAACATCTGTGGAGAACTTTTGCACCGCTTCAGCGATTCAAATCGACTCTTCAGTTGCTCACAAAGCGAGCATACCAATATTCGAACAAGTTTTCGAATAAATTATTCGCGGCGTGTCACTTTTTCGTATTTTTGTTCAAACCGTGCCAGCGCTCAATGGGAACCGATTGCGATTTGCAGATTGCCAGCCACACCTCTCGCAGGTCTTCTCCTGACGCGATGCACTGCTCGGCAGTGCGGTCGCCAAACTCACCGAGAACCAGGTCTCTGGCAACCACCGCGGCGTATTCGACGCCAAACTCATCGGCCATGAGTTCGCGAAATTTACTGAGTCGCATTCGTCAAGGTTAAAGCAAAACCCCGCCACCGAAGTGACGGGGTTTCGAACAGGTTTGGTTAGTTGCTAACCGGCTGAACTTGAGAAGTGTAAGAAATGAGGAACTCTGCTGGAACCGTGTCTGGAATCGAGACATTCTCGATTGCAGCTAGACGGTCGCTTACATCGCGCATGATCTGCGAAATAGGAACATCTAGAGCTTCGGCAATCGAGTAGAGAATCTCGCTCGATGCTTCTTTTTGCCCACGCTCGATTTCGCTTAGATAGCCCAGAGCCACACTGGCTCGGCCTGCTACCTGACGAAGGGTGTGACCCTTCTGAAGGCGAAGCTCTCGCAGTACGTCACCAATTTCTCGACGAACTAAAAGCATGTTGGCCTCCTTATCTGCGGTTGACCTGCAAGTGCAGATCTCGAAGTTTTTTGACTTCGTATGAATAAGATACCCGTTTGGGGTGACACTTATTTCCGTACCAACCTTAGAGTTGGCTGAGAAGAGAGTCGGCTAGCTTCAGCGCTTCAACTGTCGCCTGTTTACGAACCTCGGCGCGATCTCCGGCAAAGTGAAATTCAAGTACTCGGATGCTCTCACCAAGGCACGCCGCAACATAAACGGTTCCGGCCGGCTTGCCATCTTGCGCACCCGGACCAGCTACACCGGTGCTTGAAACACCCAAAACAATGTCTTGCGAAACACCGCAGCTGGTGGCGAAACGTTCGGCGCAAGCGCGAGCCAGCTCGGCAGCGACATCCGCGTCAACTGCGCCACGACTTTCTAGCAGCACGGGCGAGAGTCCGAGCATCCCCGTTTTGGCGGCAGTGGCATAGGCAACCACTCCCCCGAGGAACACATCAGAAGCTCCGGGTACATCGACGATGGTGGATGCGATTTGACCACCGGTGAGCGATTCCGCAACCGCCACCTTTAGGCCGCGTGCGCGCAGGGATTCTATGAGAGAAGCGGCGAGCAGAGGCTCGGTCATTTAGCGCTCTTTCGGGCTGCGACAACCAGATACTGGATGCCCGTGACCAAGGTGACCGCGGTGGTCAGGTAGAGCGCCACCAACTCAATGGGTGCAAGCCAAGCGAAGTAGAGATCGAGTGGCGACAGAAGAAAGCCAAGGGTGATGCCTTGCATGATGGTCTTGGTTTTGCCCCCGGCATTCGCAGCCACGACGCGGTTTTTGAGAACCAGCATGCGGTAGACGGTTATTCCAACCTCGCGACCCATGATGAGCAGGGTGAAAATCCAGTCAACCTCGCCAAGCACCGAGAGCGTGACCAGAGCGCCACCTACGAGAATCTTGTCGGCGATCGGGTCGAGCAGTTTGCCTAGGTCGGTGACCAGACCGCGAGACCTTGCGATTGCTCCGTCAACGCCGTCGGTTGCTATTGCGGCAACAAAAAGTACTACCGCTGCCCAGCGCCAGGGGTTGTCTTTAGAAACTTCGAGAAGCACCCAGACGAAGAATGGAACCGTTGCGACTCTTGCCAGAGTGATCGTGTTTGGCAGATTGAGCCAATCACTTTTCACTAGTTGCGCCCCGTTAGTTGCCAGGCGTCTTCGTCACCTTCGTCGTCATCGGTGCCACTCGGAATGAAATCGTCAAAATCGCCTGCGGCGAGATTGCTCACCGGTGCATCAGCAACCGTGGCAGCGGCCTGCACGGGCTGCGATGACACGGCTCCTGGCTCACCGCGCAACGAAGCTAGAACGGTCGGAAGGTCTTCTGGCTTTACCAAGACGTCGCGAGCCTTTGAACCCTCAGAAGGGCCAACTATGTTGCGCGACTCGAGAAGGTCCATCAGGCGACCGGCCTTGGCAAACCCAACGCGCAACTTTCGCTGCAGCATCGAGGTAGAACCAAACTGTGACGAGACGATTAGTTCGCAAGCCTGAAGCAAAAGTTCGAGATCGTCACCGATATCGGCATCAACCACTTTTTGAATTTGAACCTCTGCGACATCCGCGCGGTATTCAGGTGACATTTGAGCTTTGACATGATCGACAATCTTGTGCAATTCGTCTTCGGCGAGCCAGGCTCCCTGAACACGCATCGGCTTGTTGGTGCCCATCGGAGAAAACAGTGCGTCACCTTGACCGATCAGCTTCTCGGCACCGGGCTGGTCGAGAATCACTCGAGAGTCGGTGACCGAAGAAACAGAGAAGGCCAGGCGGCTCGGTACGTTGGCTTTGATCAAACCGGTGACGACGTCTACCGACGGGCGCTGTGTGGCCAGCACTAGGTGAATACCCGCGGCTCGAGCCAACTGGGTGATGCGAACGATAGAATCTTCGACATCGCGTGGAGCCACGATCATCAGGTCGGCTAGCTCGTCAACGACGACCAGAAGGTAAGGGTATGGCTGCATGACGCGGTTGGTGCCCTCTTTTGCGGTCAAAGTGCCAGCCACGATTGCGCGGTTGAAGTCGTCTACGTGCTTGAACCCGAACGAGGCGAGGTCGTCATAGCGAGCATCCATCTCTTTGACCACCCATTGAAGTGCCTCGGCGGCCTTTTTGGCGTTGGTAATGATTGGAGTGATGAGGTGCGGCACACCTTGGTAGGCGGCAAGCTCGACGCGCTTGGGGTCGATCAGTACGAGACGAACCTCGGCTGGCTTGGCGCGCATCAAAATCGAGGTAATCATCGCGTTGACGAACGAAGACTTACCGGCACCGGTTGCACCGGCTACCAAAAGGTGCGGCATCTTGGCTAGGTTTGCCACCACGTAGCCACCTTCGACATCTTTACCGATGCCGATGGTGAGCGGATGCTGGCTCTGGGTTGCAACTTGCGAACGCAGCACGTCACCAAGTGACACAATCTCGCGGTCGGTGTTCGGAATCTCGATCCCGATGAGCGACTTGCTAGGAATCGGTGCAAGAATGCGCACTTCGTTGCTGGCGACCGCGTACGAAATGTTGCTGGCCAGGCGGGTAACGGCCTCAACCTTTACTCCTGGAGCGAGCTCAACCTCGTAGCGGGTGACTGTTGGCCCACGCGAGAAACCGACCACCGTGGCATCCACGCTGAATTCTTTGAAAACCGAGGTAATGGCGGCAACGATTTGGTCGTTAGCGGCACTCTTTGCTTTTGGCGGCGTACCAGGCGCGAGGATGTTCAGCGGAGGCATTTTGTAAACCCGAGCTGGTCGGGCTGCCGGAGCTGCGGCCGCTGGCTCTTCGCCCGATGGCTCTGGGTCGACCAATGCTGGCGGCGTCACAATGTCGACCGGTTCGGTGAGGTCGAATTCTTCTGAATCGACCGACTCGATGTCTTGGTTCTGGTCTTCGAAAAGGTCTTCTAGCGCTTGCTCACGCTCTTCGGCAGATGCGGTGTCGACCACCGGGGTGTCAAAGGCAGGGTCCTTAGTTTTGTCGCGACGCCACCATGGCACTTTGGTTCCGTCGAACGCATCGAGTACGTCGTCGTCTTCGACAATTCGCTCTGGCTTCTCGGTTGGTTCACCAAATAGGGCTTCACCAAGTTCGCGAAGTCTGGCAGCGATTCGGTTTGGTGCGGTTTTCGTCATGATTAGAAGCGAACCCAAAGTGACCAAAACCAGAGCCGGAATTGCGCCCCAGATGGTCAGCGGCACGAATGGCACCGAAACTAGCCAACCAAAGACACCGCCGGCTGCCGAAAGGGTTTTCTCAAAGCCCGCATCTGATGGAGCTGGAGTGCCGCCGGCCCAGTGAAAGAAGCCAGAAATCGAGACCAAAAGCAAAAGCAGCCCGAGGCCAATGCGGCTGTTGTCTTTTTGACCTGACGGGTGTCGCATCAGGTAGACGCCGAACACAATGAAAATCACCGGCAGAGCAGAGGCTACTTGCCCGAATAGAAGCCCGAACGTCCAGGTGTGACCCAAGTAGGCAGGATTGTCTGGGGTTAGGAACCAGGCAAAAACCGCTCCAACGATGCCTAGAAGAACAAAAGAAAACGGGATGCTGTCGCTACGCTGATCAACGATTTCGTCTTGGCGACCAAAGTACCTGACCGTGTTGCCGAAGCCGGTGGCAAACCAGCGGTAAATGCGCACCAAAAGCGGTGAGTCTGAGCTCGGGGATTCTTTTCGGGCTCGAGGTGCACGTGCCTTTGGCTGGGTGCGAGAAGTTGGGCGCGAAGAAGATTTTCTCGCGCGTGATGTTGCTGGGCGACGCGTAGCCATGCGTCAAAACTAACAGCGACCAGCGACAAGTTCGGGTAGGCACGGCGACCCGATTTGAGCATCCGAGCGGCCGATTACTCGGCGATGACCACCGGAATGATCATTGGGCGACGGCGGTGAGCCTTGTTCACCCAGGTACCGATGGTGCGACGAATAACCTGCTGAAGCGCATACGGGTCACGAACACCCTCACCAGCGGCTTCGGCGAGCGCTCGTTCGATAAGTGGCTTCACATCGTTGAAGACATTGTCTTCTTCGGCAAAGGCTCGAGCACGAATCTCTGGGCCGATCTTTACGCGGCCATCCTTGGCATCGATGACACAGAAGATAGAGATGAAACCCTCTTCGGCCAGCACGCGGCGGTCTTTGAGGTCTTCTTCGGTAACTTTGCCAACGGTTTTGCCATCGACGAACAGCAGTCCGCACTCAACCCCGCCGACAACCTGCGCGATGCCGTCAACCAAGTCGACAACCCAGCCGTCTTCGGTGATGAGCACGCGCTCGTGAGGAACACCGGTTTGCTCGGCTAGCTTTCCGTTGGCAATCAGGTGACGGTATTCACCGTGCACCGGCATCACGTTCTTTGGCTTCAAGATGTTGTAGCAGTAAAGCAGCTCGCCAGCGGCCGCGTGGCCCGAAACGTGAACCTTGGCATTGCCCTTGTGAACCACGTTGGCACCGAGCTTGGTTAGGCCGTCAATCACGCGATAAACCGCGTTTTCGTTACCGGGAATCAAAGACGAAGCCAGGATGACCGTGTCGCCCTCGCCGATCGTAATCTGGTGGTCAAGATTGACCATGCGCGCCAAAACCGCCATCGGTTCACCCTGTGAGCCGGTGCACATGTAGACCAACTTGTTTTCTGGGTAGCTAGTCGCCTTGGCGAGGTCTACGAAAACATCCAGCGGAGCCGTGAGATAACCCATTTCGAGGGCAATCTGCATGTTGCGAACCATGGAGCGACCGACCAAAACAACCTTGCGGTCATTAGCCAGTGCCGCATCGATAACCTGCTGAACGCGGTGCACGTGACTTGAGAACGAAGCCACCACTACTTTGCCCTTAGAACGAGCAATCACATTCTCGATTACCGGGCCGATGTCTTTCTCAAGCGGAGTGAAACCCGGAACATCGGCATTCGTACTGTCGCTCATGAACAGGTCGAGACCCTCTTCGCCAATACGCGCAAAGGCACGTAGGTCGGTCAGGCGACCATCCAAGGGAATTTGATCCATTTTGAAGTCACCCGTGTGAAGCACCGAGCCGGCTTTGGTGCGGATGGCGACGGCCAGCGCATCTGGAATCGAGTGGTTTACCGCAATGAACTCTAGGTTGAAGCCGCCCAGGGTTTCGTGCTGCCCCTCGCTTACCACCATCGAGTAAGGGGTGATGCGGTGTTCCTTTAGTTTTGCCTCGACGAAGGCAAGGGTTAGAGCCGAACCGAGCAGCGGAATCTCGGCTTTGAGCTTGAGTAGATAGGGCACGCCACCAATGTGGTCTTCATGGCCGTGGGTGAGCACCAGGCCAATGATGTCGTCTAGGCGGTCACGCAGGTAACCAAAGTCGGGCAAGATTACGTCGATGCCCGGCTGGTGCTCTTCGGGAAATAGCACACCGCAGTCAACGATGAGTAGCTTGGAGTCGATTTCGAAGACGGTCATGTTTCGACCGATCTCTCCGATTCCACCCAGCGGGATGATGCGAAGCACACCGGGCTTCAGCGGGGCAGGTTGCGGGAGGGTCTGAACCATTGGGCTCTTTTCTAGCGAGTAGTGCCAGCCACCTTCGGCAGAGCACCACCGGCTGCTGCGTTGCGGTCTGGGCGGAAGTTTTCGAATGACAAGCCGGTGATCTGTTTGACCAGGTCAATGTCGGCCTCGATGCGGGCGGCTTCAGATTCTTCTGGGCCGACCAGTGGAAGACGAACGCGCGGGCTGTCGATGAGACCAAGCCCGTGCAAGATGTATTTCGATGCCACGGTGCCTGGCACGTGGTTCATGGCCGCGCGCACCAGTGGCTCGAGAGAGTTGTGCACGTTTAGCGCTTGGTGAAAATCATTACGGTTGGTGGCGTCAACCAATTCACGGTAGGCGGCTGGCGCGATGTTTGCGGTTACGCCGATTAGGCCGGTCGCACCGATCGAAAGGTGCGGTAGAACGTTGCCGTCATCACCCGAGAAGTAAAGCAGGTCGGTTTCGTTCATCACGCGCGAAGCCTGAGCAAAGTCGCCCTTGGCGTCTTTGACCGCGACAATGTTCGGGTGCTTGGCGGCGCGAAGAATGGTTTCGAAGTTGATCGGAATGCCCGCGCGACCTGGGATGTCATAAAGAATCACAGGCAGGTCGGTGGCGTCGGCGATCATTCTGAAGTGGGTGAGCACTCCAGCCTGAGTTGGCTTGTTGTAGTAAGGCGTGACGATCATTACACCGTCTGCTCCGGCCTTTTCAGAAGCCTTGTAGAGCTCCATGGCGTGAGCGGTTTCGTTAGAACCACCGCCCGTGATGATTTTCGCTCGACCAGCGGCAACCGACTTGCCGACCTCGACAAGCTTTAGCTTCTCTTTATCGGTGAGCGTGGATGTTTCGCCTGTGGTTCCGGTAACCACAACGCCATCCGCGCCGTTTGATATCACATAATCGATGTGCTTCTCGGTAGCGGCCCAGTCAACTTCGCCATCGGCGTTCATCGGAGTGACAAGTGCAACTAGCAGTTGTCCGAAGAGATTACGTTGCTGTGACATGGCTTCTTACCTTGAATGCGTGAGCCTTACGGGGCTACGCGACCGTTCTTGTTGAATGCCTCGTACGTGAAAGGCATGAGCTTGGCCCAGGCGTCTTCCATCTTCTCGGCGCACATTTCGATTTCACGCTGTGGGAATGAAGGAAAGTGGGTGCCTTCGCGCTTGGTACGGAGGCTCAAGAAGTTCATCAGCGCACGAGAGTTCATGGTGACGTACATGCTCGAGTAAATGTTTAGGGGCAGCACGATGCGGGCGACCTCGCGGGCGACTCCGGCTTCGAGCATCCGCTGGTATGACTCATAAGCCTGAAGGCTCACGGTGCGGGTTTCTTGCTCAACCAAAGCGGTTTGCTCGGCGGTGCCCGGAATGAACTCGTAGTGACCGGTTTTTCCGATCTGAACAAGGTTGCGCTCTGGGCCTGGCACATAGAACACCGGGCTGAGCTCCTTGTATCGACCTGATTCTTCGTTGTACGAGGCGATGCGGTGACGCATGAACTCGCGGAAAACGAAAATCGGGGCTTGAACGTAGAAAGTCATCGAGTTGTGCTCGAACGGTGACCCGTGACGGTCGCGCATGAGGTAGTTGATCAGCCCCATGTCTCGGGCTGAGGCTTCGGTACCGGCGCTGGCTGACTCAAGGGTTTGCTCACCTTGGGTAGACACGCGGGCGGCAAAAAGCACGTCTGAGTCGCTAGCGCTTGAACGCACTAGCTCTACGGTTACATCGCTGCGGAAAATGATATCGGACACCACTCAATGTTAGTGGTCTTGAGGCGGCGTAAGAATGCGAAACACTAGGGCGCAGGCGGGCGAGCGAACCTAGCCTAGAGACATGGATCAGACCTCGCGCTTGCTGCTCGTTTTGGGTGTTATCACCCTGGCGGGCATCCTCGGTTTGATTTGGCGAACCACTCAAGGTCGAGCCAAACTTTTGAAGTCGGGCCTTCAGGTCGATTTGAAAGAGCTTGGGGCCACCAAAAATGGTGTGTCGGTAACCGCTTTTGGCGAACGCATCACGTTTTTGCAATTCTCGAGCGAATTTTGCGCCACCTGCAAATCGACCGCTCGAGTTTTCGGTGAGCTCGAAAGTCACTCGAGTGACGTGCTGCACATTGAGGTGGACATCACCAATCGCCTCGACCTGGCCAACAAGTACAACATTTTGCAAACCCCAACCACCCTGGTGCTCGATAAGCGTGGCGTAGTTCAGTCGCGAATTGGCGGGGCCCCAAAACAAAACACCCTAGAAGAACAGTTAGGAACCTTCGTTATCTAATGGCAAAACCACAGATTGACCCTCGCGGCCCGCGCTTTGGCGCCGCAATCACCGCAACCGCGCTCGCCGTGACCATTTATCTGGGCTTGGATGCTTCGACCGAGGCCGCCGCGTTCACACTGCTTCTCGTGCTGACCGCCTTGTTTGCGATCGGTGCGATTTTCGGCACCAGCAAGCACCCTTACGCCTGGTTGTTCAAGACCTTTGTTCGCCCACGCCTAGGTGCACCGGTCGAACTTGAAGACGCTGCTCCACCGCAGTTTGCTCAGGCGGTTGGTCTGTTTGTGGCTGGCGTCGGCGTTGTGTTGCACCTTGCCGGTGTTGAGTATGGTTTGGTTGCCGCTGCCGCTGCCGCCTTCGTGGCTTCGTTCTTGAACTCCGTGTTCAACTACTGCCTCGGCTGCCAGATGTACCTAGGCCTAAAGCGCCTAAAGGTTATTCGCTAAGTTTTATAGCCTTGCGCATGCAGGCTCGAGCCCTGCGGCGATCACTCGCGGCATCGTAGGCAAGACCTAGGGCAAACCAACGCGTCCAGTTATCTGGGTCGGCATAGGCGGCATCTCGAAACTTGCCAAACTCAGCATCGGCACTTGCCCGAGTTGGTCGACCGCTCGGGCGCAATTCATATTCGAAGTGCGGCCACTGCCCCGATTGTTCTAGCTGCTTGGCGAGCTTTTCGACCTTGAGTCCGAATCTGAGTTCGGCGACGATTGCCCAAATCGCCAACACCGGAAAGATCATCAGCAGTCCGCCGAGCAAAGCCGGCAGTAGCGAACCAGAACCGATGAGAATAATCGCGGTGTTACCGAGCAGGGCGACGTACATGATCACAAGGGCGCTTGTGACTATTGCGCCAATCTTTGCGCCGGTCATTTGAATACGGCGTCTAGCCCAACGTGCAGACCCTGCGCCTTGGCTGCGAAGCGAATAGCTGCCAGAATGCCTGCCGAGTATGCGCTGACCGAAGAGGTTTCGTGGCTGATCGTGAGCAGCTCGCTGACTCCCCCGAAATGCACGTCTTGCTTTGCACTCACGCCTGCCAATCGAAGGCTGTGAACGGGGACGCCTGCGACAAGCTGCCCGCGGGCATCCTGGTCGGCGGCTGGAGCGGTCACGGGGGTAGTTCGGTTTGCCGAAATCAACTCTGCGGTGCGAACGGCCGTGCCCGAAGGTGAGTCAAGTTTGCCGGCGTGGTGGGTCTCGACGATTTCGATGCTGTCGAAAAACTTGCCAGCTTCGGCGGCGAAACGAGTGGCCAGCATCGAGCCGACCGAAAAGTTTGGAATGACCACAACCGCGGCCTGGCCGAGGTCTGTCAGTTCTGCGAGTTTGGCAGCACTCCAGCCACTGGTGCCGACCACGATCTTTTGGCCGGCTGCGATGGCCTTGGCTACGACCTGTCGGCTCACCTCTAGTCGAGTCACGTCAAAAATGACCTCTGCGCCATCGCTCAGCGAGGCGTCGCTTCGACTGTCAAGCGCAGAATGCAGCTCAAGGTCGTTGGCTGCCTCGATTAGTTCGAGCGCCAACCTGCCCATGCGCCCGGTTGCGCCGACTACAGATACCTTGATTGCCATTGCTCTAGATTAGACCAGCCCGGCGAAGGTGTCTTCGGTTAGGTCACCAACTGCAACAATGTTCATCGCGCGGCCGGCGATATCGGCAGCCAGGTCTCGAACGTCTGCCACCGTTACCTCGCGGAATCGGCGCAAAGCCTCATCGAGCGGAACGAATTCGCCGGTGGACAGCTCGGTTCCCGAAAGTCGACTCATGCGAGCCTGGGTGCTTTCGAATTTCAATGCGAGGCCGCCAGACACGTTGCCAAAGGCAAGTTCGAGTTCAGCTGCCGTGATTCCATCGGTGGCGACTTTTTGAAGTTCGGCGAGCATAAGTTCGGCAACTTCGCGGGCCTTTGCGGGCGAGCATCCGGCATAGAGACCGAACACACCAGCGTCTGAGTAGCCCTGGTTGAAAGAGTATGTCGAGTAGGCAAGACCGCGCTTTTCGCGAATTTCTTGGAACAGACGCGATGACATTCCGCCACCGAGCACGGTGTTCAAAACTGCCATGGCATAGCGGCGGTAGTCGTTGCCGACTATGCCCTCGGTGCCAATCAAAATGTTTGCCTGCGAATTTTCTTCGTGGATGACTCGCAGCGAGCCCATCGGAACGATTTCGGCCGACGCCAGCGAGCGACGTTCGCGCGGCGAAGCCTTGACGCTGAGATCCCAGCCCGCCGACCCAAAACCGGCTTCGGTCAGTTCGATGATTTTTTCGTGCTCGAGTTTGCCGGCAACCGCGATGACAATGTCTTGCGGGCGGTAGTGAGCCTTGTAGTGCTCCCAAACGGCATCGCGAGTGACGTTGGTTATGGTTTCGTTGGTGCCGCCGATTGGGCGACCGAGTTCGTGTTCGCCGAGAACCTGCTCGAAGAAGGCCTCGTGAGCCACGTCTTGTGGGTCATCCTCGTTCATGGCCAGCTCTTCAAGAATCACGGTGCGTTCGTTATTAAACTCGTGTTCGTCTAGCACCGAAGAGGTGAGCATGTCGGCGATGACATCGATGGCCAGCGGCACGGCAGATTCTTGCACCCTGGCGTAATAAGACGTGTGCTCTTTGCCAGTTGAGGCGTTCGAAGACCCGCCAACCGAGTCAAATGCGATGGCAATGTCTAGCGCGGAGCGCTTTGCGGTGCCCTTGAACAATAGGTGTTCGAGAAAGTGAGTCGAGCCAAAGTGACCGTTGGTTTCATCACGGCTACCGACAGCTACCGAGAACGACACCGAAGCGCTCTGCACGCCCGGTACCGCCTCGGTTAAGACACGAACACCGCTTTGGAGGACAGTGCGACGAATCACACTGCCGTCCGAAGCGGTGAACGAGAGTTCGTTTTGGTCTAGCGGAAAGATAACTTCAGTCATGTTTTGCTAAACCTAAACGAGCGTTGCTTATTCTTCGTCTGAGTCGTTTGACTCGTTCGAAGCGCCTTCTTCACCTTCGACAACTGGGGCTAGCGATAGCTTGCCGCGGTCATCGATCTTGGTGATTTCGACCTGAATCTTCTGGCCAACCGAGAGAACGTCTTCAACGTTCTCAACGCGCTTGCCGCCCGAGATCTTCTTCAGTTCTGAAACGTGCAACAGACCATCCTTGCCAGGAACCAGCGAAATGAAGGCACCGAAGGTGGCTAGTTTCACGACGGTTCCAAGGAAGCGCTCGCCAATCTCAGGTACGTGAGGGTTGGCGATTGCGTTGATTGCAGCCTTGGCAGCTTCAGCCGAAGGGCCGTCGGTAGCACCGATGTACACGGTTCCGTCGTCTTCGATCGAGATGTCGGCGCCGGTGTCTTCTTGAATCTGGTTGATCATCTTGCCCTTAGGGCCAATGACCTCACCAATCTTGTCGACAGGAATCTTGACGGCGATAACGCGAGGCGCAGTCGGAGCCATTTCATCTGGCTCGTTGATTGCCTGAGTCATGACCGAGAGAATGCGAAGACGTGCGTCGCGAGCCTGGGTCAGTGCGCCGGCTAGAACCTCTGATGGAATTCCATCGAGCTTGGTGTCTAGCTGAATCGCGGTGATGAACTCTGGAGTTCCGGCAACCTTGAAGTCCATGTCGCCAAGGGCATCTTCGGCACCGAGAATGTCGGTTAGAGCCGCATACTGGGTCTTTCCGTCGACGGTGTCAGAGATTAGACCCATTGCAATACCCGCAACCGGCGCGCGCAGTGGCACACCAGCGTTTAGTAGCGACAGGGTGGATGCACAGACAGAACCCATCGAGGTCGAACCGTTCGAGCCAAGAGCCTCAGAAACCTGACGAATGGCGTAAGGGAACTCATCGCGAGCAGGTAGCACTGGAACCAGTGCGCGCTCGGCTAGAGCACCGTGACCGATTTCGCGGCGCTTAGGGGTGCCAACACGACCAACTTCACCGGTTGAGTAAGGAGGGAAGTTGTAGTTGTGCATGTAGCGCTTTGACTTCTCAGGGCTTAGGGAGTCAATCTGCTGCTCCATCTTGAGCATGTTCAGAGTTGTGATTCCTAGAATCTGAGTTTCACCGCGCTGGAAGATAGCCGAACCGTGAACGCGAGGAATCACAGATACTTCTGCATCTAGCGGACGAATGTCGGTTAGACCTCGGCCATCGATGCGGATCTTCTCTTTGAGAACGCGGGTGCGAACAACCTTCTTGGTGACCGACTTGTACGCAGCCGAAATCTGGCTGTGCAGTGACTCGTCAAGCTTGGCAACTAGCTGCTCTTTGACCGAAGCCTTGAGTGCGTCGTCGGCGTCTTGGCGGGCCTG
>Ga0222712_10004179_pt1 | contig 15251 bp, 11 predicted proteins | sample C33_657DmetaG_FD_165043 | JGI IMG/M metagenome (GOLD analysis project Ga0222712, IMG submission 165043) | Estuarine water microbial communities from San Francisco Bay, California, United States - C33_657D | ecosystem: Environmental > Aquatic > Marine > Unclassified | place: USA: California... | reverse complement strand
AAGGCTGCGTAGGCCACAACAAGAGGAGGACTTACTACCCTCTTAAATGAGTTAACTAATGCGAGGACAAATCCTCCACCGAATCCAATGAGAAGCGCTCCGCCACCTAGGTTCATTCCCCAAGTAACGCTTCCTACAGCTACTAGCACTACGAACAGTGTTGCAGTACGCATTACAACATCTTCAATTGTCATTCTGCCGGTTGATACAGCAGATGCTGAAGGTGCTGAATACGCTGCTTCGAGAGGATCAGTCTGAGTTCCGTTCATCGCCGCGAATCCGCGACCACGAGTTAGAACTGGGTTTGAGCTTTGCATTGTCTCCCTTTCATGGAAGTTTTCCCAAGAGATAGGCCTCTTGGGAACTATGGATAAAGAATTGCAGAGATTTGCTCTGCGGTCACCTTAGAGGTGGCTCCTGCGCACCATTCACCGGGATTTCTAAAGCTTGAAGAGTGGTGCCCTCGGTGGGGGTCGAACCCACACTTGGAGGATTTTAAGTCCTCTGCCTCTGCCATTGGGCTACGAGGGCGAATCAATCAACGCCAGAGTCTACTTCTAAAAACTTATGGTCAATCCATCGAGCTTTCCCTTAAGCAAGCGACCAAGCCATACCGTCGAGAATATCTGACTCTGAGGCCACAAACTCAGTTGCGCCGGTTGCCATCATGATGCGTGAGAGAACAAGTGCTCCTGCAGGAATTACATCTACTCGACCGGGGTGCATATAGCCAAGTGCTGATCGATCATCACGGTTTAACTTAAAGAACATCTTGGAGGCTGCATGAACCTTCTCCGCAGAGATTCGTGAAAGATGAATTGCATAACGGTCATACTCTGCAAGCTCAAGTGCTGCAGCTGCAACTGTGGTTGCTGTGCCAGCTACTGCAATGAGTGTCTTGGCGCTCTTGATTGGAACCACTTTCGCAGCTTGAACAATAGCTTCATCGATATCCAATGTTGCAGCGGCAATCTCGCCAGGCTCGGGTTCTCCACCGGTGAAGTGGCGCTCTGTCATTCGTACACAACCGATATTCACACTCTTTGCATATTCCACGCGATCTGCGCCAATAACAAACTCAGTAGAACCGCCACCGATATCTACGACGAGAAAGGGGGCATCTGAAGGGGAAAGATCCTTTGTCGCTCCTGCAAAGGAGAGTGCGGCCTCTTCTTCTCCGGAGATAACTTCAGGGCGAACCCCTAAGCGTTCAAAGACGCCTTCAATGAAAAGATCTCGATTACTTACATCTCTTGTGGCGCTAGTTGCACAGAAGCGAATCTTCTCAACGCCACGTTTGGCTATCTCTGCAGCGAACTTATCGACACCAGCGAGTGTGCGGGCTATCGCATCTGGATGAAACTCACCGGTTTTATCGACGCCTTGACCCAGTCGAACAACCTCCATAAGACGCACTACTTCTCGAAATGAATCACCTTGAATATCTGCAATAAGAAGTCGCAGTGAGTTTGTTCCGCAATCAATCGCTGCTACTCGCATGGTTCGTTTTTCCACCACTCTGGAAGTTTTGCAAGCGCTTCATCTCCTAGTGGATTTACTCCAGGACCTGCAGAGAGCGAGTGCGCTATGAGTGAGTGCAGACACTTCACTCTGTTGGGCATGCCTCCCGCAGAGACGCCTTCAACTTCGGGAACATCAATCCTTAGCGCTGCTCGCGCGGCGAGGTAATCATCATGTGCGGCTGCATATGCACCTGCTAACTCTGCATCTGTTGCAAGCCTCTTGTTCATCTCCTCCATAAGACCAGTGGTTTCTAGGGTTGAGATAGCAGCGGTTAATCGATTGCAGGTTGCGTAGTAAAAAGTTGGAAAGGGTGTTCCATCACTTAAGCGTGGTGGAGTCTCGACAACCGCAGGATTGCCGCATGGACAACGGTATGCAATCGCATGCACATCACGTGGTGTACGCCCGAGCTGTCCCTCGATGCAATCGAGATCTTTTTGTGAAGCTTTGTTATCCGGCATTTGGCGAAGTTCCTGCCTCTGTAATTGAGGCAATGAGCTTGGAGTACCACGGTTGATCAGCGGGAAGTTGATCAGCAACCTTTGTTGTTGAAGCCGTGGAGTCTTCGCCTTCAACACCTGTGACGATGTACTGACGCTCCCCCGGAAGAACAAAGTGAAGACGCTCACGAGCCTGTGACTTGATGTAGTTCGGATCCTTCCATCGCTCTAGCTCTCTCTTGGCCTCCAAGAGCTCGGCTTGATCCGATGAGACTTGAGCCCTTAACGCATTTATCTGCGCGCGTTGTGTGAAGAAGTGTTTGATAGGAGGTGCGATAGCCAGTGTGATTCCAAAGAGAATAATCACAAGGATAAGTGAACGGCCTGAACCACGACGAGAAGATGAGCGACGACGATTTGGCCTACGAGCGCTTTTGTAGGAGGAACGTCGTCGTTTCATTACTTATCCCTTAAAGCGTGGGAAGGCCTGACGACCTGCGTAGACCGCGCCGTCAGCTAACTCTTCTTCAATACGAAGCAGCTGGTTGTACTTTGCTACTCGCTCGCTTCTTGCAGGAGCACCTGTCTTAATCTGACCACAGTTAGTTGCAACCGCTAGATCGGCGATTGTTACATCCTCTGTCTCACCGGAGCGGTGGCTAAGCATGCTGCGGTAGTTGGCACGGTGTGCAAGATCTACTGCATCTAGCGTCTCTGTAAGGGTTCCGATTTGGTTGACCTTTACAAGAAGTGCGTTAGCTGTGTTTCCAGCGATTCCCTTTGCAAGTCGAACTGGGTTCGTTACAAATAAGTCATCTCCAACGATCTGTACCTTTGAACCAAGAGATGCCGTCATGGCTGTCCATCCTGCCCAGTCCTCTTCATTGAGTGGATCTTCGATAGAGACGAGTGGATAAGCGCTTACTAGCTCTGCATAGTAAGCGATCATCTCATCTGATGTACGAGTAGATCCTTCAAACTTGTACTTGCCGTTGTCATGGAACTCAGTTGCAGCAACATCCATTGCAAGTGCAACATCCTTACCTGGCTTAAATCCAGCGGCCTCAATAGCTTCAAGGATTAGATCGAGAGCCGCACGGTTGCTCTCAAGGTTTGGAGCAAATCCACCTTCATCGCCAACGCTTGTAGCTAGACCGCGCTTCTTGAGCACTGACTTTAGTGAGTGGTAAATCTCTGCTCCCCAGCGAAGTGATTCGCGGAAAGTTGGTGCACCGATTGGGGCAACCATGAACTCTTGGATATCAACATTTGTATCTGCGTGCGCTCCGCCGTTAAGAATATTCATCATCGGTACTGGTAGCACATGTGCGTTTGGTCCACCTAAGTAGCGGAAGAGTGAAAGATCGGCTGACTCAGCTGAGGCTTTAGCAACTGCGAGTGATACACCGAGAATTGCGTTAGCACCAAGCTTTGACTTGTTTGGTGTTCCATCAAGTTCGATCATTGCGGAGTCAACTAAGCGTTGATCCTGTGCATCAAAACCGATTACTTCTGGAGCAATTACATCATTGACAAATGCGACAGCTTTTTCGACGCCTTTTCCGAGGTAGCGCTTGCCACCATCGCGAAGCTCTGCAGCCTCAAAAGCTCCCGTTGATGCACCGCTTGGTACAGCAGCACGCGCCTGTGTTCCATCTTCAAGTTGGATTTCAACCTCAACCGTTGGATTTCCACGGGAGTCTAAGATTTCACGAGCGCCGAGAGCTTCGATAATTGCCATTGATATATCTCCTTGATATTTAAGTACAAGTCAAAACGCTCAACGCTGAAACGTTATGGAGCAAGTCTACCGTGTCTCTGAAGCCTGAATCTGCGCTGTAACTGCGCGGGCTTGCTGCCGTAAAGCGTTTTCTGGGTCGATGTCATTGGCGTGCGCCCAGGCAACTACAGCTGCAAGTGCCTTACCTACGCTCTCCTCTGTCGCTGGTTGGTCACTTTCGAATTGATCGATAGCAATCTCAACTCCATACTTTTGAGCACGGTAAAGAAGTTTAGAAAGTAATGGCAACGCAGGTTGTGCAAGTGCAACTCCATCAACGGCAGATGTGCGACCTTTCTCTTTAGCTTTAATCGCTTCCCAGTTATCTATTACCTCTTCCATACCTGAGACCTCTAAGCCTTCAAAAACGTGAGGGTGGCGATGAATTAACTTATCTGCGATTGCGCGCGCAACATCCTCAATAGAGAAAGGATCGGTCGGATGATCCTGTGCGATCCGTGAATGAAAGTAAACCTGCAGCAAGACATCGCCGAGCTCTTCGCGCATCCCTTCACGGTCTTTACTATCTACAACATCTGCAAACTCGTACGACTCTTCAAGAAGATACTTAAGGAGCGACTCATGAGTCTGTTCGGCATCCCATGGACAACCGCCAGGTGAGCGAAGCTTGTCCATTACCTCAACAAGGCGCAGGAGCTCTGACTTGCTCATAAACAGTGAACTACTCGGCTGGAGTTACGGCATCGCCAGCAGGATTGCTTGCCACAATGTCTCCTGCTACTGGATCCCATTTACCGTAACGCGGATTTACATCAACCTTCAACTCAGTTGCTTTCGCACTTAGTAGTTGAGCAATCTTCGCATCGACCTCTGTTGATGCAACACCTGAGTTAAGAAGTGCCTGTCCGATTTCGGCATTAATGATGATTGCGCGGAGATAAGTCTCAAGATCCTCCGGTGCGATAGCGGCATTCACTAAGTTTTGGGGAAGCTGTGCTTCTCCTCCGAGTGATTGAACTAGTTCGGCGCGCTTTTGCGTAATCATCGCTGGAGTAACTTCAATCTTTAACTCTTTGGCAATCTCTGTGAATACAGTCATAAGAATCTTAAAACGCAGCTGTCCGCGATTTAACTCATCCCCTGTTTCGAGCTGCATCTGTGAGATATCCACCTTCTTGCGCTCTGCCAAGATTGAATCAATAGTTGATTGAAGTTCAGACTTTGTAATCTTGACATCACCGAGGGTCGCAGCGTTTTCAGCTTGAGAACATCCTGTAAGGAGTAGCGCTGATGCAATCGCCATAACGGTCAGAATCTTTTTCACAAAGTGCTCGCTTTCTTAAGCTAACTCAGTTAGGACTTGAGTGGTCCAAGCCAGAAGAGAAGTATCCCCTATCTCAGGGGCAGGTTGTGACGGGCTCCATGCGGCGCTTCTTGGAATAGCGACCATCACAGTATTGGTTGCAGATTTATAGAGAGATCCTGGATACATCCGAGCTAACTTGAGCTGACGAGACTCTGGAAGATAAAGGGGTGATAGGCGTAAGAACTTACCTGTCGAAACAACCTCGGCGATGCTAAAAGACTTTGCGAGTGCACGCAGTTGAGCAACATCTAGAAGTGCCTGCGCCTCCAGAGGTAGTTCACCAAATCGATCCAGCAACTCCTCTTTAATGGATTGCACATCAGAGGCAGATGCCACATCGGCAAGTCGGCGATAGAGATCTAAACGCAACCTTTCTCCAGGTACATAAACCTCTGAAAGGTGGGCGTTGATAGGGAGCTCGACCTTGCACTCGCGCTTCTCCTCCTCCTTATCAATGAAGCCGGTCTTGTAATCATTTACCGCCTCACCAACCATGCGCATGTACAGATCAAAGCCAACATCGGCGATATGCCCTGACTGCTCTCCACCAAGTAGATTCCCAGCTCCTCGAATCTCTAAATCCTTTAACGCTACGCGCATTCCTGAACCGAGATCTGTGTTTGTTGCGATTGTTTTAAGTCGATCAAGTGCAACCTCAGAGAGAGGTTGATCTGCTGGATAGAGAAAGTATGCATAAGCGCGTTCACGCCCTCTGCCTACCCGCCCTCGAAGTTGATGTAGTTGTGAGAGTCCAAAGTTTTGTGCGTGTTCAACAATTAAAGTATTTGCATTGGCGATATCTAGTCCGCTTTCAACAATTGTTGTGCAGACAAGTATGTCAAAATCCCTATTCCAGAACGCCAGAATTACATCCTCTAAAGCGTTCTCAGACATCTGTCCGTGTGCAATACGAATGCGAGCTTCAGGGACTAACTCCTGCAACTTTGAAGCCGCCCGATCAATTGATTCAACGCGGTTGTGAATGTAGAAGATCTGGCCATCGCGAAGCAACTCACGGTGAATTGCTGCTTTGATCTGTGCATCATCACTTTGACCAACGTAGGTAAGGATTGGATGCCTCTCCTCCGGTGGAGTTGTAATGGTGGACATTTCTCGGATACCTGTAACAGCCATTTCGAGAGTGCGTGGAATCGGTGTAGCTGACATAGCTAGTACATCAACGGTTGTTCGCATCTTCTTCAAAGACTCTTTCTGTTCAACCCCAAAGCGCTGTTCCTCATCGACTATTACGAGACCTAAATCCTTGAACTTCACATCAGCTGAAAGCAAACGGTGGGTTCCTACGATTACATCAACACCACCATCTCCAAGCTCAGTAAGAATCTCTCTACTTTCTTTTGCGGTATTAAAGCGAGAGATGCCTGCAACCTTTATCGGAAATCCTGAGTAACGCTCTGCGAAGGTTTTGGAATGCTGTTGTACTAGCAAAGTTGTGGGCACCAATACAGCGACCTGTTTGCCATCCTGTACAGCTTTGAAGGCAGCACGGATTGCTATCTCAGTCTTTCCATATCCAACATCGCCGCAGATAATCCGATCCATCGGATAAGGGCGCTCCATGTCTCGCTTTACCTCTTCAATAGTTGAGAGTTGATCAGGCGTCTCAATGTAGGAAAATGCATCCTCTAATTCGCGCTGCCATGGAGTATCTGGTGAGAACGCGAATCCAGGTGAGCTAGTACGCGCTGCATAAAGTCGAATGAGCTCGCCTGCAATCGCTTTTACAGCTTTACGTGCACGGCCCTTAGCTTTCTGCCACTCACCGCTTCCAATACGGTGCACTGTTGGTGCCTCTCCACCAACATATTTGCTTACCTGCTCCAAAGTGTCGGTAGGAACAAATATTCGATCCCCCGGTTGGCCTCGTTTTGCAGATGCGTACTCAATTACTAAGTACTCCCGTGTAACGCTATTTGTTGTTCGTGAAATCAGCTCAATATAACGGCCGATACCGTGTTGCTCATGAACAACGTAATCCCCTGTTTTTAACTCAAGAGGATCGATAGCTTGCTTGCGTTTTGTAGGCATCCGCACGCTATCTTTTGCAGAGCCCTTGCTTCCAGACAAGTCGCGCTCTGTCATAAAGTAGAGAGCTAAGGACTCTGATTGAAAGCCATGCGCTATAGAGCTTCTAGTTAAATGAATCGAAGAAGAAGTTGGAGCTGCAAGAAGTTCCGGTACAAGCAGAACAGGTAGATCTGCGTTTCGAAAGACACCGGAGTATCTCTCTGCCATACCGGCACCTGTTGCGGCAAAGACAACCCTTTTGTTTTGAGTCAACGCTGCGCCTAACTCTTCAACAGCTCGCTCGGTATCTCCGCGTAATGGATCAATGGCAGCAAAATCTAGAAACTCAGCTGCTTCATCTAAATCACTTCCAAAGCTATTGAGAGCGCGCCTAACCATCTTGTGATTTGCAATCTCATCAGCGACCTCCTTCCATGTTAAGTAAGTCGTCTCCTCAATACTTATTGGAGCGCCACCACCAAAAGCGGCACTCGACCAAGCCGCCTCCATAAACTCCTGATTTGTTGCCAGTAAATCTGCAGCCCTCGATCGAATGCGTTCTTCATCAAGGAAAAAGATTTCTGTGGTCTTTGGAAGACGGGAGATTATTGTTTGAGTTTGATCGATCAAAATTGGAATCAGTGACTCCATACCTTCTGTAACTATTCCTTGCTCAATTCGATCAAGAATCTCTATCGCACTTGGGTACTTAACCTTAAGCTGCTTTGCCCGGGCCATTACATCCTTGCTTAACAAGAGCTCACGACATGGCAAAACCGTTACAGCTCCGATAACTGGATCGGTTGTGCGTTGATTTGAAATATCGAAGTAACGCATCTCCTCTATCTCATCCCCAAAGAAATCAATGCGAATTGGGTGCGCTGATAGTGGGAGGAAAAGGTCGACTATTCCTCCTCGAACTGCAAACTCTCCTCGCTTTTCTACCAAGTCTGTGCGTACAAAAGCCAACTCACTTAGTTTTTCAACTAACTTTGTTAAATCAATCTCTTTACCAATCTCAAGTTCAATCTCAGCACCTTTACCTAAATCCGCGATGAACTTATGTATCAGAGCTCGGATTGGCGCGACAACGATTGGAAGATCCTTATACGTTGCTGAGGTTAACGAGCGCAGAGTTGAAACTCTCTGTGCAACTGTGTCACTTCTTGGACTTAACTTTTCATGAGGAAGGGTTTCCCATGCAGGGAATTCAAATACTGTGGAATGAAGCTCGCGTAGCTCACTCGCTAAATCCTCTGCGCCTCTACTAGAGCTAGTGACAACGAGCAGAGGAACCTTTTGTGCCCTAGCTGCAAGAATGAATGGGTAGCTCGGTGGTGGAGTAATCAACCGTTGCGCAGATGCTATCGATTGGGAAAGATCTGCGTCGCTTCCTATAAGAGTTATGAGTCCACGCATTGAGATTCCTCCCTTCTCTGTAGAGCTTGCGACAAAAACGCCTTCAAGCCCCGTTCCCTAAATGGGAGGGGGCTAACGGTGAGAAGTCTACGGCTGAAAATGCGGATTCCGCATTGCGATATTCCTGAGAGGATACGTCTGTGCTGATAAACGATGACGCCCTACTCCGTGGCGATGTTCGCAGGCTTGGTGACCTCTTAGGACAGTCACTTGTTCGTCAAGAGGGAACGGAGCTTCTCGAATTAGTAGAAGCTGTTCGCATAGCTGTTCGCGATAGTGGCGGAAGTGAAATTCTTGAAAAACTCTCAGTTGAGCAATCGGTTCAGTTGGTTCGTGCATTTAGCACCTACTTCCACTTAGCAAATGTTGCAGAGCAAGTTCACCGTGCACGAGTTCTTGCCGATGATCGAGCTAAAGGTGGATCTTGGTTATCACGAGCTGTAGACAAGATTGAGGAAGCGTACAAAGCGCAGTCACCTGGACATCAATTTACAAAGGATGAGCTTAAGCAGTGGGTTGACTCGTTGATGGTGCGTCCAGTCTTTACCGCTCATCCAACAGAGGCTGCCCGCAGATCAATTCTTGGAAAGTTAGGAGAGATTGCAAAACTTCTTGATCAAGTCGATTCTCCTGTAAAAGAGGAACGTCTTGCGGAGTTCGTTGACATTCTTTGGCAGACAGATGAGCTACGTCTTACCCGACCTGAGCCGTTAGATGAGGCGTTGAACGCTTTGTATTACCTCGATGATTTGGCGCGCAATACAGTTCCAGAGGTATTGAACGACTTTGCACGCGAATTAAAGCGTCTAGATATTGAAGTACCTGTAACAGCCCGTCCTCTTACCTTTGGAACGTGGATTGGTGGAGACCGTGATGGAAATCCTAACATCACTCCACAGGTAACCGAGGATGCTGTTGTTCTACAGGTCGCTCATGCGATTCGTACCACGATAGCTTCGATGAATGAACTGCGTCAGATGCTTTCTATCTCAACGAGAATCATCGGTGCAACACCAGAGTTAACCGCCTCTGTTGAAAAGGATTTAAAAAGTATCCCTGAGTTTGAGGCTCGCTTCCTTCGCCTAAATGCGCAGGAGCCATACCGCTTAAAGGCCACAGCGATAGTTCATAAGCTGGCCTTTACCCGCGACCGTCATGCTGTTGACGGTCCGCACGTACCGGGACGTGACTATGCAAGCACGGCTGAGCTCCTTGCAGATTTAACACTTCTGCGAGACTCACTCTTTGCTCATAAAGGTGAGCTGATTGCTACAGGTTTGCTAGAGCGCACAATTCGATCTATTGCCGCATTTGGTTTGACCCATGCAACCTTAGATGTTCGTGAGCACTCTGATGCGCACCATCACTTACTCATGCAGGTACTTGATGCTGGCTATATCAAACTCTCTCACGAGGAGAGGTTCCAAGTTTTGACCCAAGAGCTCTCTTCTTCTTCAACTATTGATCCCTCAAAGCTAGATGCTTCTGCAAAGAAAACCCTAGATACCTTTATTGCAATCAACGATCTGATTGAAAAGTTTGGTCCTGAAGCAATTGAGACCTATATCGTTTCTATGACAAAGGGCGCAGATGACCTTCTTGCGGCAACAGTCATTGGCCGTCATGCCGGTTTAGTAGATCTTTCAAAGAAGAAGGCGTTAATCGGTTTTGCACCACTTCTAGAAACCGTAGCTGAACTACGTGCTGCTGGTGAGATTCTAGAAAAGCTACTTGCCGATCCAAACTACCGCGAGCTAGTAAGACTTCGTGGAGATGCTCAAGAGGTAATGCTTGGGTACTCCGATTCAAATAAGGATGCAGGCATCGCAACAAGCCAGTGGGAGATCCACCGTGCACAGCGCAACCTGCGCGATGTAGCAATGAAGCATGGCGTTCACCTTCGTCTCTTCCATGGTCGTGGCGGCTCGGTCGGTCGTGGCGGTGGGCCAACGTATGAAGCTCTCGTTGCACTTCCGTGGGGCTCTGTTGATGGACAAATCAAGATGACAGAGCAAGGAGAAGTAATTAGTGACAAGTACGCACTGCCAGCATTGGCGCGTGAAAATGTTGAACTCACCCTTGCAGCATCCTTAGAGGCTACCGTTCTAAACCGTGCGCCTCGTCAAAGCGCAGAGGATTTAGAGCGTTGGAACGACTGCATGGAGCAAATTAGCTCAGCATCTTTTGCACGATACCGATCACTTATTGATCACCCGGATCTACCCGCTTACTTCTACGCTTCGACACCTGTAGAGCAGCTTGGAAACCTATTCCTTGGTTCACGGCCATCACGTCGCCCAGATGCATCTGGTGGACTTGGCTCTCTTCGCGCAATTCCATGGGTATTTGGTTGGACTCAATCACGACAGATTGTTCCTGGCTGGTTTGGAGTCGGTACAGGTCTAAAGGCAGCGCGAGAATCAGGCAACGCTGAAATTATGAAGACGATGCTTGGAGGTTGGCACTTCTTCCACACCTTTATCAGCAACGTTGAGATGACCCTTGCAAAGACCGATTTAGAGATGGCAAAACGGTACGTACAAACTCTTGTACCAAAAGAGCTGCACCACTTCTTAGAGACAATCACTGAAGAGTTTGAGCTCACCGTAAATGAAGTTCTCGCTCTAACACAAAAGAAGGAGCTTTTAGGGGATCAACCAATCCTTGCCCGAACACTTCAAGTGCGTGAGGCTTACTTAGCGCCTCTACATCTCTTGCAGGTAAATCTTCTCAACCGCGTGCGCAAAGAGGGTGAAGGCGCTGACCAGACATTAATTCGAGCTCTACTCCTAACAATAAATGGAGTAGCAGCCGGCCTTCGAAACACAGGTTGAGCTAAGAGTTAAATCGCTGTTGTGTGAACTCGAGTCCCTTTTCCATTAGGGACTCAACGACATCTGCTCCGCGATCTAAGAACTCACCTAAATCTTTTTTCTCTTCCTTACTGAAAGCTTTTAGAACAAAATCACCTGGATCCTGTTGACCCATAGGGCGTCCGATACCTAATCGAACCCGGAAATACTCAGCGCTTCCAAGTGAAGAGGTAAGAGATTTCAAACCGTTGTGCCCATTATCGCCACCTGCGATCTTGGAACGAATCGCAGCGAATGGAATATCTAACTCATCATGTAAAACAATGATCTTTTCAGGCTCGACTGAGTAAAACTGTGCAAGGGCTTTGACCGGTCCGCCACTCTCGTTCATGTAGCTATGAGATTTCGCCAGAATCACCGAAAGCGCATCGACGCCAACGCCTAACTTGTAGGCAGCGATATCTGTTCGAGATTTGTGTGAGCCAAGCTTTACGTTGTGGCGCTTTGCAAGCTCATCGATAACCATCTGACCAACGTTGTGACGTGTGGCGGCGTACTGCTCGCCTGGATTACCCAGACCAACAATTAACCAAGGTGATGTACTCACGAAGGAAAGAGTAAGGGTTAAGCGTCCTTCTTCTCTGCATCAGCTGCTGGTGCCGCTGCTGCATCGCCTTCAGCAGGCGCTGCTGCAACTGGAGTTTCTTCAACTGCGGTTGAACGCTCTGAGAGATGAACGACGATTGTTCTTGGATCAGAGATCAGTTTGATTCCTGCAGGAAGAACAACGTTCTCTGCATAGAGTGACTGACCGGCAGCAAGACCTGTGAGATCCAGTGCAAGTGATGAAGGAATGGCTGTTGCCTCTGCCTCAACCTCAATTGTGTTGTGAACGTGCTCGAGGATTCCATCACGGTCATGCTCACCAGTTGGGTGAACAGGAACTGATACGACAACGCGCTCTCCGCGACGAACTGTCACGAGGTCGATGTGCTCAAGAATCTGCTTGAGTGGATCGCGAACGATCGCCTTTGGAAGTGTGAGCTCGTCCTTGCCATCGATATTGATTTCGAGAAGAACGTTTGACTGCTTGAGAGCTACACCGAGCTCGCGAGCTGGAAGAGTTATGTGCTTTGGCTTCTCGCCGTGGCCGTAGATAACTGCAGGAACCAAACCATCGCGACGTGCGCGACGTGATGCACCTTTGCCGAATTCAGTACGTGTTACACCTGAGATCTTGATTTCAGCCATTTGTATTACTCCTTATACGTCGATTACGGAAATTACTTATCCCTCGCCGGAACAGGCCAAAGGTTACCTGTCGAGTATATGTGTGGGCAAATCCGTGAAAAACGGTGCTTAGGAATGGCCGTCAAAGAGGCTGGTAACTGAACCATCCTCAAAGACTTCGCGGATCGCACGGGCTAGAAGTGGTGCGATTGAAAGAACTGTTAAGCCATCGAAGCGCTTTTCATCAGGTACAGGAAGTGAGTTTGTAATAACAATCTCTTTAGCCTTACATGCCTTGAGGCGATCAATTGCTGGACCTGAGAAGACCGCGTGGGTGGCTGCGATGATTACCTCTTTAGCGCCGCCCTCCATGAGTGCATCTACCGCTTTTGTAATCGTTCCAGCTGTATCGATCATGTCATCAATAACGATGCAGGTTTGGCCAGTTACATCACCAACAACCTTTCCGACAACGGCTTCATTAGGAACACGTGGATCACGAGTCTTGTGAATAAATGCGATAGGGCATCCACCAAGTAGCTCAGACCAGCGCTCTGCAACACGTACTCGGCCTGAGTCTGGTGAGACGATTGTTAAACGAGAGCGGTCGACTTTTTTGCCGACGTAATCTGCAAGCATTGGAAGTGCAAAGAGATGATCAACAGGACCATCGAAGAAACCTTGAATCTGCGAGGTGTGAAGATCTACAACCATTAAACGATCTGCACCGGCGGTCTTGTAAAGATCAGCCATCAAACGTGCAGAGATAGGTTCGCGTCCACGGTGCTTCTTATCTTGGCGCGCGTATCCGTAGAAAGGTGCAACAACTGTGATGCGCTTTGCAGATGCGCGCTTGAGAGCATCGACCATGATGAGCTGTTCCATGATCTGCTTGTTAACTGGAGCTGCATGGCTTTGGATTACGAAAGCGTCGCAGCCACGCACGCTTTCCTCAAATCGAACGAAGATCTCACCATTTGCGAAGTCATACGCTGAAGTTGGCGTGATTGGAATACCAAGCTCGGTTGCGACCTCTTCTGAAAGCTCTGGAAATCCGCGACCGGAAAAGAGTCGAAGTCTTTTCTCTGAGGACAAACGAATTTCGCTCAAGGAAATTAGCCTTTCTTCTCGTCGCTTTTCGAAGCAGCTTCGGCTGATTTACTACCGGAACGCTTGCGCAGAACCCAACCTATTACATTTCTCTGCTTTGCCCTAGCGACACCCATGGCACCGGCAGGAACGTTCTCGGTAATGACAGATCCAGCAGCGGTGTAAGCCCCGTCACCAATCTCCACTGGAGCAACCAACATTGAATCGCTTCCAATTCTTACGTGGTCTCCGATTGTTGTGTGGTGCTTTTCAACTCCATCGTAGTTAACAAAGACTGTTGCAGCTCCGATATTTGTTCCCTCACCGATAGTTGCATCTCCAACGTATGACAGATGTGGAACCTTTGAGCCTTCTCCCACCTGAGCGTTCTTCATCTCGACAAAGGCTCCGGCCTTTGAGTTCTTGCCGAGAGTTGTGCCCGGGCGAAGATAAGAAAAGGGTCCAACCTTTGCAGACTCTCCAATGACTGCGCCAGAGCAGTAGGACTCTGCAATCTCTGCGCAGCAAGCAACGGTGCAGTCGATAAGAGTTGTGCGAGGGCCGATTACAGCATTTGATTCGATAACACTCGCTCCGGCAATCGATGAGCCTGGTAGAACTGTGACATCTGCAGCGATTTTTACAGTTGCATCAATCCAGGTAGTTGTCGGATCCACAATCGTTACACCCTGGCGCATGAACTCCTCGTTGATGCGCTCTCGCATCAGTGCAGCGCTTTCTGCGAGTTGGACGCGATCATTAACGCCAAGAACCTCAATGAAATCCTCAATAAGTGCGGCAGCGATTTGGCCTCCGTCATTGCGTAAAATCTCAATCACATCTGTTAAGTAAAGCTCGCCCTGTGCATTGTTACTCTTGAGCTTTCCAATGGCCCCAACTAACTTTTTTGCATCAAAGGCGTAAACCCCTGAGTTAATCTCAAAGATGTTCTTTACAAGCTCATCGGCATCGCGCTCTTCAACGATGCGAAGTAGAGAGCCATCATCGCCACGGATGATTCGGCCGTAACCTGTTGGATCTGGATGCTCTGCTGTTAAGACAGAGGCTGCAAACCCGCCTGCGTTATGAACCTCAAGCAACTCTTTTAGGGAGTGCGAAGTCAGCAATGGTGTATCTCCAGCAAGAATCAAAATCGTGCCCTCTGGCTTTATATCTGCCAGCGCTAACTGTGTTGCATGACCCGTACCGCCACGCTTTTCCTGAAATACCGTGTGTGCCTTTGGAGCGATCTCTTGAAGGTGAGACTCAACCGACTCACGACCAGAGCCAACAACGATGCGCACGTTCTTAGGGTTTAGCTCATCAACAGCTGCAAGTACATGTCCAACGAGTGAGCGACCTGCTATTGAGTGCAACACCTTTGGTGTCGCTGATTTCATTCGTGTGCCCTCGCCAGCAGCCAAGATAACGACCGTATCGAGACGAGATGTGCTCACGGAGATGAGTCTACTTGGTTGATTGGAGTTCAAACCCTTGCGTATATCGGTGGCTCCGCCACCAGGTATCGATCCTGGACCCTGGGCTTCAAAGGCCCATGTGCTAGCCACTACACAATGGCGGAACGCATATTCTCCCTCATA
>Ga0222712_10004178_pt1 | contig 15256 bp, 16 predicted proteins | sample C33_657DmetaG_FD_165043 | JGI IMG/M metagenome (GOLD analysis project Ga0222712, IMG submission 165043) | Estuarine water microbial communities from San Francisco Bay, California, United States - C33_657D | ecosystem: Environmental > Aquatic > Marine > Unclassified | place: USA: California... | reverse complement strand
GGCCTGCAGTGGCGCGTAGTGCCAGTTCCAGATCGAAAGCCGATCTTGCCAGCGGACCGACCACCGACATGTCGGTGGGTGCCCATGTCTCGGGGAGTGCGTGTCCGCGTGCGGGCACGATGCCATAGCTGGTCTTGTGACCATATATGCCGCAGTAATGTGCGGGGCCGCGGATCGAGCCGCCGATATCCGATCCGTATTCCAGTGTTGTGATTCCGGCGGCAAGTGCGGCTGCAGCACCGCCGCTGGAGCCGCCCGGGGTGCGGTCGATATCCCAAGGGTTGCTGGTTGTGCCGTACAGGGGATTGTGGGTTTGCCAGTCGGCTAGCAGTACGGGGACATTGGATTTGCCCCAGATGGTTGCGCCGGCATCCAGCAGGCGCTGGACCACGACTGCATGTCGTGCGGCAAGATTGTTTTTGTGGCGTTCAAGACCCCAGGTCGTCGGCAAACCGGCGTAGTCATAGGATTCCTTAACCGTCATCGGAACCCCGGCAAGGGGTCCGGTAGCATCACCGCGCCTGATCGCGCGGTCTGTTGCACGCGCCGCCTTCCGTGCGGCTGGCAGATCGGTAACAACAATGGCATTGAGCTGCGGATGCAACTGCTGCTGCCGTTCAATGCAGGCTTCCAGCGCCTCGGCGGCGCTGATCTTGCCGGATCGGATTTGCCGCGCCAACGTGCGCGCGGAAAGGTATATCGAATAGGGCATCGGATCGTGCGGGATCTGCGTGACTTGCGCTGAAATCCAGTGTATCCGATTGCCTGCAAATGGACTACGGCGCAGTTCTAGGTGCGGATTTGTTGCCGCGCAATGCAAAATATTTCGGTGTTCCGAGTGTGATCCGTCCCCAGTCGACGCTGGTAATCACGCCTTCGAAGCGAACGGAATAATCCTTGGCATCCCATTCCGCGTATTGGACCGGGAAGCGTGAACGCAGTCCTTTCATTTTCTCGGAATGGCTGCGCGCCGGCGGGCCGTATTTCTGTTTCAGCGCGTCGAGGGCGTTACTTTGCGCCTCGATGCCCCAGGTGTGGACATGCACGGCTTCGATGACGCCGTTGACGACTTCAACAGTCAGTTCACCGCGTGCATAGGGCACGATTGAGGCGCGCGGATAGAACAACTGCTGTTCCTCGGTGCCCCAAGCGGTTTTGACGGTTTGTTTTGCGTTGTAGCAATGGCGTTTGGTCAGTGCGTCTTCGCCGCGGTCACAGGCGGGGTAGTTGAAGCGGCTGCCGAGTTCGACGCCGAATATGGCTTTTGGAGTGTCAGCGGCAAAAGCGCTGCCCGCGACAAGGCTCAGGGCGATCAGCAGATGGCGTAAATTTTTCATAGGCGGCATCATACGGGGCTTCGACAGGCAGTTCCATCGAATCAGGAGTCATTTTGGCTGGTGAAGCGTGGCAGGTTTATATCGTGCGATGCGCGGACGGCAGCCTGTATACCGGTATCGCACGAGACCTGAAGCGCCGCATTGCCGAACACAATGCCGACAAGGGCGCGGGCGCCAGTTATACGCGTTCGCGCCGTCCGGTGAGGCTGGTGTATCAGGAGCCGGCAGCGGACCGGTCTGCGGCCAGCAAGCGCGAGTATCAGATCAAGCAGCTGAGCCGCGCTGAAAAACTCGCCTTGATCCTTGCTTCAGGCGCAGCGTAAACGCGCGATCAGAAGCAGAGCCGCGGCGCCCCAGCACATCGCGGGGACCCGGTTCAGTGTTTGCATCAGGCTTTAGTCCTGATTCAATTGCGTGGCGATGACCAGGATGCGCAGCATCGTCGCCAGTGCAAACATCGAATGCATGTCGCCGACACTGACGCCGCGAGCTAGCATACCGCCCAAGCCATCGCCCAAGCGGCGAGTGCGACCGCGATGGAAGCCAGCGCTACCGGCAGGTGCGGATCGGTGTCGCGCAGCACGCCGGTCGGATAGGTCGCGATGGCGCCGGCGATACCGAGACCGAACAGCCGCAGTCCCGACAGCCAGTGTTTGGCGCCGACGGCGGCGTGCAAGGCCGATGAGATGACGGTCCAGACGAAGGTGATCGCCGGGAACAGCAGCGGGTTGCCGTTTGGTGCGGCCAGCCGCGGCAGATAGATCGCGTAAACGGTCCACGTCAGCGTGAAGAACAGCTGCAGCAGGGCGAAGACCAGTCCGGTACGCAGGGTTGATGTATTCATGATGGCGCAGGCAGTTTGACCAAGCGGTGCGTGGTGGTCAGCCGCCGCAGCCTCACAGCCGGCGTCCGGTCGGTGGTAAATTGACTTCAATTACTGGCGGGAGGAGAACATGAACAAGAGATGGCAATGGGCGCTCGCCGTCCTGGCGTTGCTGGTCTGGAGCGGTGTGCACGCGCAGTCCTATCCGCAGCGCCCGATCCGCATGGTGATCGGCCTGCCCGCCGGCGGCAGTACGGATGTGATGGGGCGCATCGTTGCTGCGCGCCTTTCGGAAAAATTCGGCCAGCAGGTGGTGGTCGATAACCGGCCGGGAGCGAGCGGCATCATCGGCATCAATCTGGTGGTGAATTCACAGCCTGACGGTTACACACTCATCATGGCTGCAGGCTCTTGGGGCACCATCAGCACGCTTTACAAACTGCCCTTTGACCTGCAGAAGGATCTGGCACCGGTCGCCTTCATCGGCACCTCGCCATATGTGCTGGTGGTGCAGTCGGCATTGCCGATCAAAAACATGACCGAACTGATCACGCACGCCAAAACCAATCCCGGAAAACTGACCTGGGCGGGCTCGACGCCGGGTTCGCTGCAGCGCCTGGCCGGCGAACTGATCAAACGCAACGCGGGCATCGACATGCTTTACGTGCCGTACAAGGGGACCGGCGCGGTGATTCCCGATCTGCTTGGCGGCCGGCTCGATGCGGCAATCGACAATGTGCTGGTGTTGTCGCCGTATATCCGCAAGGGGCAGCTGCGCGGCATCGGCGTCACCAGCAATAAACGTTCGGTGGTGTTTCCGGAGTTGCCGACGCTGGCTGAGACCGGCTTGCCCGGATTCAATGCCGTCGGCTGGTTCGGTTTGTTTGCCGCGGCAAAAACGCCGCAGCCCATCGTGTCCCGGCTCAATGCGGAAGTAACCGCGCTGCTACAGGAGCCGCAGACGCGCGACCGCCTTCTGGCCCAGGGCGCCGAACCCTTGCCGGGGCCGCCCGATGATTTGCGCCGTCATCTGGCGCGCGAAATCGAGACCTGGAGCAAAGTGATCCGTGACGCAGGAGTCAAAGCTGAATGACGCAGAGCACCCCATCCCGCCCGTGTTCCACCGTGTCCGCGACTGATGTGTTTGAGGCGGTGCGCTCGCGACGTTCAGTCCGTGCCTACAAACCCGATCCGGTGCCGCCGGCGCTCTTGCGCGAAATCGTTGAACTCGGCCGGCACGCTCCCAGTGGTTCGAACATCCAGCCCTGGCGCGTGCATGTTTTGACCGGCGCGACGCTGAAGCGCGTGGGCATGGCAATCGAGTCGGCGTTTCTTAATGACGAGCCCGGCCACCAGCGCGATTACGATTACTACACCGACCCGGTGTTCGAGCCTTATCTCACGCGACGTCGCGCCTGCGGCTGGGGTTTGTATGGAACCCTGGGCATCGGCAAGGGCGATCACGAAAAATCCAAAGCCTATCGCGCCAGCAACTACACCTTCTTCGGTGCGCCGGCGGGTCTGGTGTTCACAATCGACCGCAAGCTGGAGAAGGGTAGCTGGCTGGATTACGGTATGTTCCTGCAAACGCTGATGCTGGCGGCGCGGGCGCGTGGCCTGCATAGCTGTGCTGAAGCGTCGATTGCGAGTTATCCGGATGTGGCGCGGCGTGAACTCAGGCTCGGCAGCGAGTGGGTGGTGATCTGCGGCATGGCGATGGGTTATGCCGACGCCGAAGCGGTGGTCAATACCTTCCAGCCGGAACGTATTGCGCTGGAAGATTACGCGACGTTTCTCGATTAAAAATAAATAAATAAAACAATAACTTATGGTTCAAAGACGCGGTTGCCCGAGCGCGGCGGCTGGATCTGCAGATGGCACCAGTCGGGTGTGGCCGCGGGATGTTCCAGCCACAGACCGACCGCTTCGAGCACATCCAGGTGGGTTATGCACCAGGCATCGAGCGCGCCGTCGCGGTCTTCGAGATCAATCGCCAGACAGCTGATGTGTTTGCTGCCTTTGGCGGCACCAGGCACTGTGGCGTTGACCGCTGCGGGCCGCCAGCCGGAGCTGATTTTGCGCGCGAGTCCTGCGCGTTTGAGCAGGCGGTTCACGCGTCTAAGGGTTTCGCGCGCATTGGCGCGCAGTTCGGGCGTCAGTTCGTGGTGGTATTCACGGTCGCGGCCCATGTAATAGTCGGCGAGCTTAAGCTTGGGCAAGTATTTGCGGACTTTCATGGGGCGCAAGATTACCCGATTCTGTGCACTGCGCTTACACTACACCTGAAGAATCATCGTGAATGCCCGGGAATGAATGACGATGGCCGACAATTTCAATATGGATGCCTACTCGCCGCAGCAGATCGCCGAGCGCGTTGACAACATCGGCGTGACCAAGGCGCGGCTGCCGCTGCTGTCGATGGCGATGCTGGGGATGCTCGCCGGCGCTTTCATCGGACTCGGTGCGCTGTACTTCACGCTGGTGATCAGCGATGCCGGGCTGTCCTTCGCGGTTGCGCGTGTGCTGGGCGGGGTTTGTTTTTCGCTGGGCCTGTTACTTGTGGTGGTCGCAGGCGCCGAGCTCTTCACGGGCAACAACCTGCTGGCGATGGCTTGGGCCGATGGCAAGGTCAGCACGAATGAAGTGCTGCGAAATTGGTTGGTGGTGTGTGCGGCGAACTTTGCAGGTGCGGCCGGCCTGGCGCTGCTGGTGTTCCTGTCGGGGCACGCCGGCATGAACGGCGGTGCGGTCGCGCATTCCTATCTGAAGATCGCCATCGCCAAAAGCACAATGCCGGTGACCGAACTGTTCTTCCGCGGCGTGCTGTGCAATGTGCTGGTGTGCATGGCGGTGTGGATGGTGCTGGCAGGGCGCAGCCTGGTCGACAAGTTTTTCGCCATCGTACTGCCGATCTCGGCCTTTGTTGCCGCAGGGTTCGAGCACTCGATTGCAAATATGTATTTTTTCCCGCTGGCGCTGTTGTTGAAGGAATCGGGCATCGCGCTGCCGGCAGGCGCCGATGCCATCACGGTGTACGCTATGTTCCGCAACCTGGTTCCGGTCATTGCCGGCAATATCGTTGGCGGCAGCGTGCTGGTGGCACTGGTGTATTACGTCATTTATATCCGTCCCTCAAAAACCGTTAAATGAATTTCTGATGAGCACCGACCTGCTGATCCATGCCACGCTGACCGTGAGCGGCGACAGTGCCTTGCTGACGGCCGCGGATGCGCGCATCAAAGCCCTGCTGGTCGAGGAAATCTTCGAGGGTGGTTTCGAAGAGCATCACGGCGACGATGCGTTGTCTTACGATTTCAAGGTCCGTGGCGGCGTTCCTTTCCCGGCTTTTGTGCTGGCTTCACAGGAGTTTCCGCAGCTTGCGGTGGTGGCAGAGTGGGTGAATGTCGCCGCCGGTCGAAGCGGCCGTGCGCGGATCGCCGACGGCAAGATTGTTGATCATGTCGAAGCCCCGATCACCACCAGTTCAGCGGATACCGGCAACCGCTTTTTCTCGCTGGCAGCGGACAGCCGGCTGGAACTGGCGTTTGCCGTGATGCGTCAGGATATCGGACTCTGGAACGGTTATGTGCTCAATCACGAGCGCGATGCGCTGTTCGAGATCCGGCGTGACGGTGCAGCCATTGAATTGCGGGTGACCGAGGGGGCTGCCGAATGGGTGCAGCTGTGGTGCTTGAGCGGTCCTGATGCCGTGGCAGAGCCGCAGGCTTTGGAACCGCCGCAGGCTATTGATGAGAAGCTGTACGACCAACTGGAGCGTTTGGCGCAGGATTTTGTCGCAGAATGGATCTGGCTGCGCGATGCGCCCGCTGCGGAAACGGCGATCGAGCGCGACCGTTATCAACGGTACGGGTATGCGGTGCATGACGCCAATGTCCGCGTTGCGCGACTCCAGCGCATTCGCGGTGATGCCGATATGCACAAGCCGTTGCGGCATTCGACGCTGGATGCCGACTACGACTGGATCCGCGCGCTGCTGCAGCGCTGTTGGGCCTGAGAACGGGTAATCAGTAACCGCCGGGTGGGCGGCGGCGCCACTGGCGGATCAGCAGCCAGCCGCCGAGCATTCCGCCAAGGTGTGCGAAATGTGCGACGCCGGACTGGGTGCCGGTGACACCGAGAAAGATTTCCAGAAGACCGTACAGCGTGACAAACAGCCACGCCGGCATCGGAATCGGCGGGAACAGCAGCATCACTTTGTGATGCGGGAAAAGCAGGCCGTAGGCGAGCAGCAGGCCGAACACACCGCCGGAAGCGCCGACCGTGGGATAGGCTTCGCCGCCGACAAGGGACAGCACGGTCAGTTGGGTGAGCGCCGCGGCAAAAATACAGCCCAGGTAATACACCAGGAATCGCCGCTGGCCGAAGACCATTTCCAGCTGGCCGCCGAACATGTACAGCGCCAGCATGTTGAAACCGATATGCATCAGGCCGCCGTGCAGGAAGCCGTAAGTGATGACCTGCCAGGGCATGAAGCCGGCACCGTAGGCTTCGGGCGTGTGAAAGGGCCACAGGCCGAACCAGACGATGAGTATGTCGCCGAGGAATTCCTGTAGCAGGAAGACCGCGATATTCGCGATCAGCAGTGTTTTGGTGACGGGCGGCAGCATCGACCGAATACTACACTGCCGCCGTTACCGTTTTTGCGGTGGTCAACGCGTTCAGGCGAGCACGGGCGGCAACTGCGGTGCGAGTTTGGCGCGTTCCGCGGTGGCGGCACCGTTGAGTGCGAAGCCCAGCAGCTTGCCGTCGGCGCTGTTGAACAGCGATTTGACGCCATCGGCGGTGGCTGCGACCTGCCAGCTGCCGGCGGCACCGATGGCCGGCGGTGCAACGATGGTCGGGCAGGCGGGGGTTTTTACCATCACCGGCATCGCGGGGAAGGAAACTGCCGTGGTTTTTCCGGTGAGCGTCTGCGCCAGCGCGCGCGAGGCATGCATGATCGGCATCACATAAGGCATCACCATGCCTTCGATTTCCGCGCAATCGCCCAGCGTGTAAACATCAGGTGCGCTGGTGGCGAGGTTGCGGTCGGCGACGATGCCGCGGTTGACTTTGATGCCCGCTGCAGCGGCGAGCGCAGTGCGCGGTTTCAGGCCGACGGCCGAGAGCACAATGTCGGACTGCAGTGTGGCGCCATTGGCCAGCGTCAGCGTATAGGCACCGTTGGCGGTATCCACCGACTGTACGCTGGTGCCGAGGTGCCACTGCACGCCCAGCGCCGTCAGTTTGTCCTTGAGCATGGCGCCGCCTTCGGGCGGCAGCAGGCGGCCCAGCGCCTGTTGTGCGATGTCGATGATGTCTACGGCGTAACCGCCGGCGGCGAGGTCATTGGCGAATTCGCAGCCGATCAGTCCCGCGCCGATGATGGCGACGCGTTTCTTGCCTTCAATAGCAGTGCGGAAGCGGGCGTAGTCGTCGAGGTCGTTGACGGTCTGGATGTCTGCGGCGCCGCTACCGGTGATCGGCAGGCGGATCTGGTCGGCGCCGAGCGCCAGAACCAGTTTCGAATAGTGCAGCGTTTCCTCGCCTATTTTCAGGGTGTGTGCGGCGGTGTCGATGGCGTCGACGCGGGTGTTGGGGCGGACGATGCCCTTGAGCTGCTCGGCCATCTGTGCCGGCGTGTTCAGGGCAATGGCGGCCGGCGTCTTTTTCGAGGCGATGGCATTTGAAAGCATCGGCTTGGAATAAAACGAGCTGCTGTCGGAAGCGATGACGACCAGCGACGTTGCCGCGTCGAGTTTTCGCAGTTCCTTGGCGGTGTTGTAGCCGGCAAGACCGCTGCCGATGATGACGATCGGGTGCATGGGTTTCTTTCTGGGAATTCTTGAAAATCAGCGCTGGATGGTATCAAACAGCGTCATCCGCACAAAGCCGTCGAAAGCTTTAGGGCTTGATCTTGTGGCCGGTCGGGAAAGGCAGGGTGTCCGCCGGAATCGGCGGACACCCCTTGCAGCAGAGCATTACGCAGCTTTCAATACCATTTCGAAATCGGCTTTGAGGATGCCGCACTCCGGGCAGGCCCAGTCTTCCGGGATGTCTTCCCAGCGCGTGCCGGCCCGGATGCCGTGCTCGGGATCACCGGCGGCTTCGTCGTAAACGTAACCGCAGACAATGCATTCCCATTTGCGAAATTCGGTTGCCATTTTGATATCTCCTTGAATTGAGGGTTGGTTGATCAGGTCGCGACTTTCGCGCGCACTGAACGGTAGTGGTTGGCGTGATGCTCTTCGACCTTGGCCAGCGCGGCGAAGCGCTTGGCGGCCTTGGCCAGCGTCTGCTGGAAACGGGCCGCGTGTTCCTTGGACTCTTCGATTTGCTCGTCCATTTCCTTGATTGCGGCGTGGTTGCCTTCCTGTTCGGCGAGATGGCGGAACTGCGGATACATTTCGGTGTATTCGTAGGTCTCGCCGGCGATCGCCATGTCCAGCGCCTTGCCCGGGGTCAGTTCGGTTTTCGGGAAGAGCAGGTCGAGGTGGCCGAAGGCGTGCTGGATTTCCTGTGCGGCGGTTTCTTCGAATACTTTGGCGGTTTCAACGTCGCCCTGTTCGCGGCAGATCTTGGCGAAATACATGTATTTGATATGCGCCATGGATTCGCCGGCAAAAGCGGCTTCGATGTTCTTGACGGTGACGGATTCGGGTTTCATGTGCATCTCCTGTGGTTGAAAGTTTGTGCGTCTTGCAACGCATGGGATGCATTCTGGAGATGCCCCTAAAATTAATCTAATTGATTGTTGTTAATTAACCGATAGTCATTGACTATCAATGGCGCGGACTGACAACTATTTGTTTTTATTGAAATTTATTTTATGGCCGTGGTGCCGTTGAGGGCGCAGGCGGTGATGGCGTCGCGGATGACATCCAGCGCCGGCGCGCGCGGGAAGCTGGAGCGCGAAGCCAGCACGACACGCCGGTCGGGAACCGGGCGGGTAAACGGAATGTAGGTGAGCAGATCGTTGGCCGCACGTTTGACCGGAATCGCTGATGCCGGGAGCACCGTCAGGCCGAGTCCGGAGGCCACCATCAGGCGGATGGTCTCCAGCGAGGACCCTTCAACCGTTTTCTGCAACGAGCCGGGAGTGGCGCTGGAGCGGTTCAGCGAGGGGCAGGCATTGAGAATCTGGTCACGGAAGCAGTGGCCGGTGCCGAGCAGGAGCAGGCTTTCCCCGGCCAATGCATCAGAGGAAATGCTTTTCCGTTTGGCCCAAGGGTGGGTTTTCGCCAGGGCGACGACAAAATGCTCGTCATACAGCGGCGTTACGGTGATGCCCGGTTCGTCGAAGGGCAGGGCGACGATGGCGGCGTCGATATCGCCGCGTTTCAGCCGTTCCGACAGGACGGCGGTGTAGTTTTCTTCAAGCATCAGCGGCATCTTTGGTGCGCGCCGTCTGAGAATCGGAATCAATTGCGGCAGCAGATAGGGGCCGATGGTAAAGATGACGCCGAGCTTGAGTGCGCCGTCGAGTGGATCAGCCGTTGATTTTGCTATGGTTTTTACCTTCTCGGCCTCTTCGAGCGCGCGTTGCGCCTGCTCGATGACGCGGTTACCGGCCGGCGTGATGCTCAGTTCGCCGGGGCTGCGTTCGAAAATCTGCACGCCGAGTTCGTCCTCCAGTTTCTTCACGGCAACCGACAGCGTCGGCTGACTGACGCAGCAGGCTTCGGCGGCGCGACCGAAGTGGCGTTCGCGGGCAACGGCAACGATGTAACGCAGTTCGGTCAGTGTCATGGCGGCGGAACTTTAGCGGAAACCCGCAGTCTTTACTGTGTGAGCATTTTGCACGATGTCGGTTGATCGCAAAAGCCGCGATAAATCAACAGTCTGCAGAATGTAAGCGAACGCATGTCTCCCCTTTGGGCGCCTCCCGGCGCCCATTTTTTTGCGGCCGCAGGAATATTCAGTCTTCGAGGGTGATGCCGGCCTTGCGAATGACATTGCCCAGACGCTTCTGCTCAGTGCTGATCAGGGCGTCAAAAGCCTGGGCGGTGCCGCCGACCGGCTCTGCACCGGTGCGGATGATGCGCTCGCGGACATCGGGCAGGTTGACCGCCTTGACGGCTTCGGTCTGCAGGCGTTCGCTCAGCGCACGCGGCGTTTTTGCGGGCAGCGACAGGCCCCACCACTGGGTGATTTCGTAACCGGGCAGGGTGGCGGCCACCGTCGGCAGATCGGGTAGCGCGGGATTACGCGCTGCGCCCGTCGTGGCCAGCGCGCGAACCTTGCCGCTGCTGATATGCGGGCCGGCGGCGATCGGTGACGTGATGATCAGTTGCACCTGGCCGGCAATGACATCCACCAGTGCCGGGCCGGCACCTTTATACGGCACATGGGTCATGCTGACATTCGCGAGCACGTTGATCATTTCACCGGCAAGGTGTGCCGGCGTGCCGCGGCCGGCGGAAGCGTAGTTCAGTGCGCCGGGTTTGGACTTTGCCAGTTGCAGCAGTTCAGCAACCGATTTTGCCGGGACCGTGGCGTTGATCACCAGCACATTGGAGGCGCCGGCAATCTGCGTCACAGAAATGAAATCGCGCCTGATGTCGTAGGGGAGATTCTTTTTCAGGTTGGGAAGAATGGCGTAGAGCGTTGTTGTTCCCAGAAACAGCGTGTAACCATCGGGTGCGGACTTGGCCGCCATTTCGGCACCGATCAGGCCGCTGGCGCCGGCGCGGTTGTCGACAACGACCTGCTGACCCAGCGAGTCGGACATTTTCTGTGCGATGGCGCGGCCGAGGATGTCGGGCGCGCCACCCGGCGCTGAAGCCACGATCATGCGGATGGGTTTGGTGGGGTAACCCTGGGCTTGTGCAGTGCCGGCGGCGAACAGCGCTGCCACGGTCAGTGTTGTGCGCATCGTCTTCTCCTCCGGGTGCTTCCTGTTATTTTTTGTTCTGGTTGGCTTCGAAGTAAGCGGCCTTGGAGCCCGGCGGCGGCGAGTAACGGAAAGTGCCGCGTTTGAGAATGGCGTCTTCACCACCGTATTTATTGATCATCGCTTTCTGGTCGGCCTTGGCCATTTGATCCGCGGCTTCGGGATTGACCACTTTGCGCAGCGCCTGTTCGCATTCGGCGATTACGGCTTTATAAGCGGGGTCGCGGCCGAGATCTTTGCGTTCTTCCGGATCGTTTTTAAGGTCGAACAGCATCGGCGGCACGGTCGCGTAATGGATGTATTTCCATTGGCCGTGCCGGATCATGAATGCGCCGCACATTGAAGCCGCGGCGTGGTATTCGGAGAGAATGGTGCGCGCCGGCACCTTGCCCTGAGCGATATCGATCAGCGAGGCGCCGGGCAGTGTTGCATCGTCCGGATGGGCTTTGGCGCCGAGCGCATGGATGAAGGTCGGGAAGCCGTCGGCCAGCGTCACCGGCGTGTCGCAGACATTGCCGGCAGGGACGCCGGGGCCGGCCATGATCATCGGGATGCCGGCGGATTCTTCATACATGGTCGACTTGCCCCACATGCCGCGGGTGCCGAGGTTGTCGCCGTGGTCCGAGGAATAAACCACACGCGTGTTGTTCATCAGGCCGGTTTCTTCCAGTGTGCGCAGGATCTTGCCGACGTTGTCATCCATGAAGGAAGTCAGGCCGAAGTAGGCGGTAATCGCCCGGCGTACCATCGGCGCATCGAAGGGATCGTCGTAGCACATGCTCTTGCGCATGGCGTCGATGAAGGGATGCTGCGGCCGCTGGTCGTGGTCATACATATTGGGCCAGGGTACGGCATCTTCGGGGTACATGTCGTAAAACTGCGGCGGGGCTATCAGCGGGAAGTGCGGAGAGACAAAGCCGACGTATAAAGCCCAGGGTTTGGCTTTTAATGCAGGTGCCCTGGTCTTCAGCCACTTGATGGTTTCCGTGGCGATGTCGCGGTCGTATTTGGTGTATTCGGATTCCCCGCGGCCGGCTTCAGGGCCGAGATTGGCGGAGCCTGAACGTCGCGGCAGTTCTTCGCGGATCAGTCCGAGAAGGTCACCGACGCCGTTGACGATGTGCAGCGGCAGGATCTCTTCGTCGAAGCCGTTGCGTTTGGCTTCGGAGTCGAGGTAATGTAACTTGCCGATCGAGGCAACATGATGGCCCTGCGCCATCAGCCGGTGGCCCCAGGTCGGGATCTTGCCGTCGTAGGCAATGGCGTTGTCCCAATAGCGGATCTTGTGCACGTACTGCCCGGTGGCGAACGAGGCGCGCGCCGGCACGCAGATCGGGCAGTTGGTGTAGGCCGAGGTGAAGCGCGTGCCGCGGGCGGCCAGCGCATCGAGGTTGGGTGTCTTGATCATCGGATGTCCCGCACAGCCGAGCACGCGTTTGTTGTGCTCGTCGGACATGATGAAAATCAGGTTGGTGGCTTCGCTCATGGTTTCCTCCGGATGACGTAATGCTTATTTGTATTTTTTGGTGATCAGGTCGGAGACGCTGGCGCCGGCATCAATATCGGCCTTGCGTTTGCTGTCGCCGGCGTCGATCTTGCGTGCGGCTTCCAGCACCAGCGCGGCTTTTTCATGCGGGATTACCGCAACACCTGCGTCATCCGCGCAGATGATGTCGCCGGGCTTGACCGGGATGCCGCAGATCTGCACGGTGCCGTTGACTTCAACGGTCTGCATACGCCACTTGCCGGTAATCGGTGTGAAGCCCTTGCACCATACCGGCCAATCCATGCCGCGATACTGATCGGGATCGCGCACCGTCGCGTCGACAATGGCGCCGATGAAGCCCTGGCGTTTGGCGATGGTTGCCGACTGACCGCCCATATTCGAGCAGCCCATCACGCCTTCGATCACCAGTACGTCGCCGGGCTCGGCCAGATTGTGCGCTTCGGTTTCGCCCTGACCGCTGGTCTTGTCGGTGGCGGCTTTATGAATCTGTGTAGCGTGCGCGATGTTGCGCACAGTCAGTGCCGGGCCGACGATGCGTTTGCCAAGGTTGACCGGCGGCAGCAAGTAACCGGGGATGACGGCGACAAGGCCGAGCTCATCGCAGGCGTCGGACAGTGTGCCGGTGAGGTCGACGAGGTTGCGGAATTCTTCGATAATGCCGGGCGCAAGGCGCGGCAACTCGAGCATGCGGATAGCTTCGCGCGGCAGTTTGCCGAGTGTGGATTTGGCCATGAATATCCTCCGGGTGAGCGGAGGATGTTACTACGCGCCACCGGAGTGGCGCGCAGTCATCCGATCATGTGGACTACAGCAGAGGGATCAGCCGCAGGTGCCTGTGTAACCGCAGGCCGAACACCAGTCGCAGCCGTCCTTGCGGATCAGCGTGGCGTTGCCGCATTCGGGGCAGCGTGAACCTTTCATGACTTTCGGTTCATTGCTGCGTTCGGGTGCTTCCAAAATGCCCATCTGCGTCAACGGCGCGCCGTTTTCGTCGAGGATGCCCAGCATCGCATAGCGGTGCATGATCAGCCGTGCGACATAGGCAACGGTTGACGGATAGGTCGCCTGTTTGCGTTCACCCGGTACGAAGGCCATGAAGTCGCCCAGCGGTTCCGGGAATTCCAGCAGTTTCTTTAATTTCATCCCGATCCAGGCCGGATCCATCACGCGCATGTCGAGCGAGAGGATCTTGCACAGGCCGTCGAGGGCGCGCGGGTATTCGCCGGCGAGCCACATCGAGTACGGTCTTGTTACGCCGTCGGGCAGGGTGATTTCCTTGATGCCCAATACAAAGTCATCGCCGGTGCGCGGGTTGAGCACATCGACGGTCCACGACATCGTGCCGTCGGTGCCGGTCTTGGGTTCTTTCGGCGCGAACATCGCGTCGAGCACCGGTGTCGCCGACTGGCCGAACAATGCGGCGCCGGGCGAGGTCAGTGCGCCCAGTTGATCGGCGCGCCAGCGCACGACCTGCGCGAAGGCGGCGACGACAGAAGGCATGCGTTTGACTTCACCCAGCGGCGGGAAGGCCATGTCGAAAGGTTCATCACCGCCTGCACGGGCCAGCGAGTCGAGCTTGAGCTTGAGCCAGCCCGGATCATCGGCACGCATGTCCATCGATAGCGTCTTGGCGACGGCGCCGAGGCCGCGCGGCTGTTCGCTGCCGTTCACCCAGACTTCGAAAGCGTGGTTGTGTTCGTTCTCGACATGGCCGACAAACACGGCAAAGGCGCCGTGCGGATGCTCGATCATGTAGGTCCACGCCGGATTACCGGCACTCATCGACGGGCGGCCGGGCCAGCGCAGGCTGGCCAGTACTGGGGCCGGCAGCGACTGGATCTGGATGCGGCGGTTCACGTCGTCGGCGCGGAAATCCTGCGGCGCCTTCTCCTTGCTGCTCGGTTCCACCGACAGCACGGAGCCGAGGATGTTGTTCGGCCGGTAGGTCGCGAGTCCCTTCAGGCCGGATTTCCAGGCCTTGAAATAGAGGTCCTGGAATTCGCCGTAGGGATAGTCCTCGGGCACGTTGACGGTCTTGGAGATGCTGGTGTCGACGTAAGGCGCCACCGCGGCGACCATTTCTTCATGCGCGCTGGCCGATATCTCAAGCGCGGTGACAAACCATGGCGGCAGTTTCTCGGTGTTGCCGCCTTCGGCCTTGTAGCGGCGCCAGGCGTGGTCTTCGACGGCGAATTCGCGCATGGTGTTGTCGGGCATGCGCTTCTTGCGGGTGTAGGTCCAGGAGAACGGCGGTTCGATGCCGTTCGAGGCGTTGTCGGCGAAGGACAGGCTGATCGTGCCGGTCGGTGCGATCGACAACAGGTGGCTGTTGCGGATGCCGTTCTTGCGGATGACCTGTTTGATGTCGTCCGGCAGGCGTGCGGCAAAGCTGGTGCCGCTAAGGTACAGATCGGCATTGAACAGCGGGAAAGCGCCTTTTTCGCGGGCGAGTTCCGCAGAGGCGCGGTAGGCAGCATCGCGCATGGCTTCGGAAATCTTTGCGGCCATCTGGCGCGCTTCCGGGGTGTCGTAACGCAGGCGCAGCATGATCAGCGCATCACCCAGCCCGGTAAAGCCGAGACCGACGCGTCGCTTGTTGGCGGCTTCTTCCTGTTGCTGTTTCAGCGGCCAGGCGGTGACGTCGAGCACGTTGTCGAGCATGCGCGTGGCGACAGCGACAACGCGGCCGAAATGTT
>Ga0222712_10004175_pt1 | contig 15266 bp, 13 predicted proteins | sample C33_657DmetaG_FD_165043 | JGI IMG/M metagenome (GOLD analysis project Ga0222712, IMG submission 165043) | Estuarine water microbial communities from San Francisco Bay, California, United States - C33_657D | ecosystem: Environmental > Aquatic > Marine > Unclassified | place: USA: California... | reverse complement strand
TGCAGTTGCACGAGCAAACGGTTCTACAGGGTGTAATTTGTTTGCAGTAAAAATTGACTTTGAATTATCAGGAGTAAAGGCAGGTATAAAAACAGTCGCCGATAAAGTGCCTTATAAAACTGCTGGTTGTGCTCCGTTTACTGTTGATTTTACAGATTCCATCGGTATGGGCAAGACGTTTGAGTGGGACTTTAAAGACGGTAGTACTGCAACCGGAATCAATGCAACTCATACCTTTACATCGCCCGGCATCTATAATGTTCGATTGATTACAAAAGATCCAGCAAGATCTTGTGGACCAGTAGATACGCAGTATGTCAAAATCACCGTTGGTTTAAATAAAGTAAACTTAGGTTTTAGCGTTGTACGTCCGGATTGCAGCTCACGCAACTTTATTTTCAGCAATACATCTGTTGCAGAAACTGGTGGAACATTCGGACCTAATTCATTTGAATGGTCGTTTGGAGATGGCAGCCCCTCTGTTGTAAAAAATTCCGATCAGGTTACTCATCTCTTTCCATCCGACGGCACCTACAATATATCATTGAAATTACTGGACAACAGGTTTTGTAACAATCAAGACAAGTTTGATAGTGTCTTAAGTATTGCCTTCAATACAAAAGCGATTATTACTGCAAACAATATTGTTTGTATCAGCCCAAAGTATCCCAATTGGCAAATTTTATTCAAAGCAAGTGGCGGCCAAACTTACCAATGGTTATTTGGAGATGATAATTCAACCACTGCTGGAAGTCAGGTTCAACATCTTTTTAAAACTGTGGGTAGCTTTAACGTGCGTTTGATTGCAACCGATCCTACACTTTGCAAGACAAAAGATACCGCTAATATGATTGTAAATGTGGTATCTAGTCCCGTTGCTCTGTTTACCTATTCTCCAAAACCCACTGTAGAAAACACTCCAGTCAATTTCAAAAATCTTTCAACGGGTGCTGATGCAACCACTCCTTACAAATGGCTATTTGGAGACGGTGTTTCTTCCAATGATGTTGATCCAACATATCTTTACCGTGCAACAACCGCAAACAAGGTAGTGTTGATTGCTTATAATAAATTCCTGTGTTCGGATACGGTTACGGATATTGTCAACTCAGTTGTTCGTTCACAGGTAGAAATGCCCAATGCGTTTACACCAAATGGTGACGGGAAAAACGATAAATATTTTGTCAGAGGATTTGGGATAGCAAAAATGGATTTAAAGATTTTCAATCGCTATGGTCAAATGGTATTTCAGACTTTTAATCCTTTGACTGGGTGGGATGGTAAAAATGCGAAAGGAGTTCCACAACCTATGGACGTATATGCGTATGCCCTGGTTGTTGAATTCAGTGATGGTAGTACAGCAACTAAAAAAGGAGATATAACACTGATTCGATGAAGAAGATTACCACATACTGTTTTTTGGTATTCATAATTCTGAACTGTAACAGTATCAGTGCTCAAGATTTGCACTTTTCTCAGTTTTTTAATACTCCCTTGTCTACCAATCCGGCAAATACAGGATTTCTTCCCAACTCAGATTATAGACTTGGTGCACATTATAGAGAGCAATGGGCTTCCATACCAGTTTCTTATAAAACAATGAGTGTGTATGGAGATTTTCAGGTGCTGAGAGATTTGATTCCTTCGGGATGGTTTGGTGTTGGAGGGTTGATCTTGCAGGATGTTGCTGGTTCAGGAAATTTACGCTCTACCAAAGCCTACTCATCCATTGCGTATCACCAAATGTTGGGTAACACAGGTTTATTGTCAGCAGGCTTCAACTTGGGATTTGCAAGTAAAAGAATCAATGCTTCTAATTTACGGTTTGGTGATATGTGGGATGGAAAGTTTTTTAATGGAGCAACTTCAGAGATGTTGGTCAACAATTCAGTAAGCTATTTTGATATGCAAACTGGTTTGAACTATGCAATGTTTCCCTCCGACAATTTTTATTTTCATTTGGGGTTTAGTATGCATCATGTAAATAAACCACGTGAATCGTTCTTTGCTCTTTCAATCAATAACGACAATATTGTACAACCTCGATATATTTACTTTGCAGATGCGGTTATCAAACCGAATGAGCAAGTAATTATTTCACCAGGTGTTTACTTTACTCACCAGTCGAAGGCATCTGAATTGGTGGGTGGACTCCATCTCAATTACAATGTGAGTGGAAATGGTCAACAGCAGCTGATTTTAGGCGCTTATGTACGTCCCGGCGATGCTGTAATCCCCATGCTAGGGTATCAATGGGGTAATTTCAAATTTAGTTTTACCTACGATGTAACCACTTCGTCCTTAAAGAATTTCAACAATGGAATGGGTGCAACAGAGATGTATATGCAATACAATGGATTGTACACATTGCTTTATGCCGATCGACAGAGTTTTTGTCCTGTTTTTAAAAATTAATTCGATTCTATAATCTCGGGTCAATTTCCGAATTTCGTGAAAATCAATAGGAAGTATGTCGTCTTCTGTATCTCTTGACATAATCGAGCAGTTTAAAAAAATTGTTGGAGACTCATTTGTTATCATTGATGAAGCATCGCTCCATCAATATGGCCATGATGAAACCGAAGAGTTGTTGTATTTACCTCAACTTGCGCTTAGGCCATCAACAGCTGATGAAATCAGTCAGATCATGAAGATCTGCAATCAATATAAGATTCCCGTTACACCCCGTGGAGCCGGTACTGGTTTGAGCGGAGGTGCCCTGCCTCATTTAGGAGGTGTATTGATTGCAACCGATCGGTTGAATAAAATTCTTGAAATCGATGAAAGAAATTTACAGGTAACAACCGAACCGGGGGTGATCACAGAAGTATTACAAAATGCTGTCAAAGAAAAAGGTTTGTTCTATCCACCTGATCCCTCGAGTAAAGGATCTTGTTTTATTGGTGGTAATATTGCAGAGAACAGTGGTGGTCCCAAAGCAGTAAAATACGGAGTGGTCAGAGATTATGTGCTTAATCTTGAGATCGTGTTGCCTACAGGTGAAATTCTCTGGACGGGAAGCAATGTGTTGAAAAATTCAACCGGATATAATCTCACTCAACTAATTGTTGGTAGTGAAGGGACGCTTGGTATAGTAACCAAAATTGTTTTGAAATTAATCCCCTTGCCTAAATACGATTTACTGATGCTTGTTCCTTTCAAATCACTTGAAAAGGCCAGCGAGGCGGTCAGTGCAATTTTCAGAGCTGGATTTACTCCTTCGGCATTGGAATTGATGGAAATTGATGCACTGATGATCGTAAGCGAAGAGGTAGGATCTTCTTCTGTACCCGTTACCCCGGATACTGCTGCACACCTGATCATTGAAGTTGATGGAAATCATATGGAAACGCTGATGAGTGAAATGGAGGCTATTGGTGAGTTGTTGTTGCAGTTTGATTGTGGTGAAATTTATTTCGCGGATGATCATCAGCAAAAAAATGAGTTGTGGAAACTGCGAAGAAGAGTAGCAGAAGTAGTGAAGAAAAAAGGCTATACCATCGAAGAAGATACAGTGGTTCCACGAGCAGCCCTTCCAGATTTGATCAAAGGCGTAAAAGCGTTGGGAGAACAATATGGTTTCTCAGCTGTCTGTTATGGACATGCTGGAGATGGCAATCTTCATATTCGTTTGAACAAACCAGGAATTCCAAATAGTTACGGCAACCAGGAAATGCACACTATACTTCGTGAACTGTTTGTGTTGGTAAAAAAATTAGGTGGAACCATCAGTGGTGAACACGGTGTGGGGTTGATTCAAAAAGGGTACATGGATGTGATTTTTGACCCTGTTCATTTCAGATTGATGAAAGAAATCAAAAGGGCATTTGACCCTAACTCCATTTTAAATGTTGGAAAAATATTCGATTAAGCGTATGCTAAATCGATTTGTAATTCAGCCACAAGGCTCTCCGGGTCGTTGAAAGAACTGATCCTGTTCCAGAGCGGCTCGTATAAAAAATTTTTCTCAATCAAGTGCTCCATATGAGCGATAAGGTGATCATAGAATCCTGTAGTATTGAGGATATAAATTTTTTTGTTGTGGATACTAAGTTGATTCCAGGTAAGCATTTCAAACATTTCATCCAGCGTCCCAAACCCACCTGGTAAAACAATTCCCGCCATTCCTTTTTCGTACAATAATTTTTTTCTCTCGTGCATGTCTGTTGTAATGATGACATGTGTGAGCGAAGGATGCTGACTTTCCCAGTCGACCAACACTTGAGGAAGAATACCCGTTACACTGGCACCTGCTGACAATGCACTGTTAGCGAGTGCACCCATCATGCCTTTCCCTCCTCCACCATAAATGATATCAAATCCTTTTTCGGCAAGAACTTTTCCAAGCAGCGTTGCGCTGGCTGTATAGCTTGGATCATTTCCTGTTTTGGATCCACAAAAAACAGTAACGTTTCTTCTTGTCAAGTAAGCTGATTTATTTTTTCTTGTAATCACCTCTTTTCCAGCTTCGAATGAACTCTCCCCATGCAAAGGGATTAAAGATATTCATTGGAGGTGCTTGTCCGGAGTAGTAATATTTTTGTGCGCCTTTGGCTAAATTTAAATTGATGGCTTCGCGTCCATCGTTGGGGAGGGAACGCATGAGAATTCTTCTGGTTGTGAGATCTGTATTTTTTCGAGCTATTTCTATATTATCATCTGGAACATCTGTAGAAACAAAGTCTCTTTCAAATTGCTCTCTGGTGGGTCGTGGTTTGATAATGGCCGCTGGTAAATAGGCGGTATCATTGATCATCAACTGAATAATACTGAACTGATTTCCCTCTAATTCTGTTGGAATTTTCGTGAGTTTGTTTTTAAAGCCAATACAGCTGAATTCTATTTGATCGCCTTTTAAAGCTACAATAGAAAAAACACCCTGGTTATTGGTGAGCGTTCCTCTTCCGGTACCTTTAACGATGATACTAACTGCCGGCAATCCTCTGAGGCTATCCGCAGTCATTACCACCCCATACAATTGTACCACAGAATCCCTAAAAGTTTCGAATTGGGCCTTTGCAGCAAAAGGTGAAAGTCCTAAGGTGATCACCAGAACAAATAAGCACTTTTTCATTGGCATCATTCTTTGCAAATTAACTGCTTCTTTTCCATAAAAAAAGTACACAAGGATTGGTTATTTTTGCATTTCTTTTCATTTTAACATTTTACACGTATGGGTACGGAAGCGATTTTGAAGGCATTGTCTACAGTACAGGAACCGGATTTGAAAAAAGACCTGGTTACCCTTCAAATGGTAAAGGATATCAAGCTGAACGAGAAGTCCGTTGAGTTTACCATCGTTCTCACTACACCTGCCTGTCCGCTAAAAGAGTTGATTCGAAGAGATTGTGAAAAAGCCATCCATCAGCATGTAAGCGATGAGCTAGAGGTTATTGTAAATTTTACAGCTAATACTACTTCCATGCGGGTGGATCTTTCGGCTGTATTACCCGGAGTAAAAAATATCATTGCCGTAGTGAGTGGTAAAGGGGGGGTTGGTAAATCAACCGTCGCTGCCAATCTAGCTTTGGCGCTAGCAAAACAGGGAGCAAAGGTTGGTTTGATGGATGCAGATATTTATGGTCCTAGTGTACCTATTATGTTTGGTGTTCGCGGACAGCGGCCGTTCATGGAAAATATTGACGGCAAGGATAAAATACTTCCTCTCGAACAACATGGAATAAAGTTGATCAGCATTGGATTATTGGTAGATGAAAAAAGTGCAGTTGTATGGCGCGGACCCATGGCCAGCAGTGCCATCAAACAATTTGTAACAGATGTGCATTGGGGCGAATTGGATTATTTGGTGATTGATATGCCACCCGGAACGGGGGATATTCATTTAACATTGGTGCAAACCATCCCGGTTACTGGTGCAGTGGTGGTAACCACTCCACAGGAAGTAGCGTTGGCAGATGCAAAAAAAGCTATTGCAATGTTCAGTCAATCTCAGATCAAGGTGCCAATCATTGGGTTGGTTGAAAACATGGCGTGGTTCACACCAGAAGAATTGCCTACTAACAAGTATTACATTTTTGGGAAGGACGGCGGTAAAAACCTGGCCGATCAGCTTGATTTAAATTTCTTGGGTCAAATACCATTGGTACAAAGTATACGGGAGGGAGGTGACAAAGGAACTCCTGTAATGCTGGATGACAAAGGTGTTACTTCAGAGGCCTTTGCTGCATTCGCTGCAGCTACTATCAGAGCGATTGCAGTTGCCAATGCTGCTAATTGATTACTTTTTAAACAGCACTTTTTTATCAGGAGCCGTTAATCGAAAGCTCTCTCGCTTCTGATCTAATTTGATATGTATAATATTTGTCTGCTCAGGTTTGTATTCGTACATAATATCCGATTCCACTTCAATGGAAGCAACCGCAGGTTGGTTGGTGATAGAAAAATAAATCAGAACCGATTCTTTATCGATTTCGTATCCTAAATATTGATATGCTTTTTTAATTCCATTGAGTTTGATGGAAAGATGTTTTTTGATGTATTGATCAAGTATTGGCTGGAGCTGTTTTTTATCACCCTGTATCACGTCGTATTTTATTCCATTGAATTTTCTCAACGTTTCCTCTAAATCATCGGGATACAGTTTTACGACTATACCAAGTTCTTTTGTTTTACTGCTGTATTCTATCTCGGTAACAGAAACAAAAAATGGATGCGTAAATCCCACGACACAAGTAAAAACAACGCAGGCTAAAAAAATCTTGAAGTATTTCATACCTTACAAAAGTCTGATTTATTTTTAGAAATATGAATTCAATCGATTTCAACTATTATTTCCAACTGGGTTGGCATCATATTATCAGTTGGGATGCAATCGATCACCTTTATTTTATAGTGGCACTCTCTGTAATCTATCAGCTCAAACATTGGAAACAGGTGTTGATTCTGGTTACGGCTTTTACGATTGGGCACGCAACCACTTTATTCCTTTCTTCACTCGATATTATACAACTCAAAGGCGAGTGGGTAGAGTTTGCAATACCTTGCACCATCGTTTTGTCTTGTTTGGCGAATTTTAGAAAAAAAGGAATTCAGGGGGGTGCAGATCGTCTGCAATACACGATGGCTTTGTTTTTTGGTTTTGTACATGGCATGGGCTTTGCCAATACCATACGCTTCTTGCTTTCAGAAGATCAAAATATGGTTGGAAGCTTGTTTGGCTTCAATCTGGGGTTGGAAATCGGGCAAATTTTCGTAGTATTGTTGGTGTTGATTGTTGGTGTAGTCATTGGGCGTACAAAATTTTTTAACGTCAGAGAATGGGTCTTAACCGTGTCTTCACTTATTCTTGGTTTGGCGTTACAGCTTGCAATAGAGCGATTTCCGTTTTAATATATAAATCTCCTTTTATGAGAAATTTTCAATTATTGTTTTTTGCCTTTCTTTTAAGTTCATCTTGCGCCTTGGCTCAGCCGCTTAGAAATGCAGGCTCCAACCATGGTAATCGATTTGAACAACTTGATTACTTGATGCAAGACCCCAATGAGTACCGAACTGCCAGCGGTGCCCCCGGACCAAAATATTGGCAACAGCGTGCTGATTACGATATCAATGTAGATATCAACGAGGCCGAAAATTTGTTAACGGGTTTTGAAACGGTAACATACACGAATAATTCGCCGGATGTTTTGACCTATATATGGTTGCAGATAGATGAGAATTTTCATCATCCAAACAGTAATAATAATTACGACAAGCCCTCCACCATGAATCAAGCCATGACGGATCTTCAATTGAAACAGATGGATCCAAAAGAGTACTTGAATGGGTATGGTGTAAATATAGTTTCGCTTACAGACGCTGCTGGAAATCCGTTGAAGTATACCGTTAACCAAACCATGATGAGGGTCGAATTACCTGCTCCTCTCAAAACGGGACAAAAATTTATTTTCAAGGCAAGTTGGAATTATAGAATTCCTGATAAATTAACCAGATACGGACGAGGCGGTTTCGAACATTTTGCTGAAGACGATAACAATCTTTATTCCATCACTCAATGGTATCCGCGTTTGGCAGTATACAGCGATTTTCAGGGTTGGCAACACCTGCAATTCACCGGAGGTGCAGAATTTGCTCTAACATTCGGAAATTTTAAAGTCAATATTACTGTTCCAGAAGATCATATCGTTGCTGCAACCGGCGAGTGCAAGAATTACAGCGCAGTGCTTACCCCGGCACAATTGGATCGCTGGCAAAAAGCACAACAATCTGCAGAACCTATTGAAGTAGTTACCTTGAACGAAGCCATTGAAAATTCAAAGGACAAATCAACTAAAAAGAAAACCTGGACATACGAAGCGCTCAATGTGAGAGATTTCGCATTCAATACTTCCCGCCGATTGGTGTGGGATGCGATGAGTGTAGATGTAGAAGGCAAGAAAGTGATGTGTATGAGTTATTATGGCAAAGAAGCATATCCTATATACAGGAAATATTCTACCAAAGCAGTTTATCATACCATAAAAACCTATTCTAAGTTTACTACACCCTACCCGTATCCTGTGGCAATCTCTGTGGAAGCTTCAATTGGAATGGAATACCCAATGTTGGCAATGAACTATGGCAGAGCAGAAAAAGATGGCACTTATAGTGAAGCAACAAAATACGGTGCTATTGGAGTGATCATTCATGAAGTAGGACATAACTTCTTTCCGATGATCATTAACTCAGACGAAAGACAGTATTGGTGGATGGACGAAGGATTGAATACGTTTGTTCAATTTCTAACCGAACAGGAATTTGACAATAATTATCCTTCTCGAAGAGGTCCAGCTCATATGATCACTGATTACATGCGTCTACCGAAAGATTTACTTGAACCTATCATGACCAAGGGAGACAATGTTGCGAATGTGGGATCCAATGCGTACGCAAAGGCTGCAACCGGCTTGAATATTCTTCGTGAAACCATTATGGGTAGAGAGTTGTTTGATTATGCATTCAAGGAATATGCAAGACGCTGGGCCTTCAAACACCCAACTCCCAATGATTTATTCAGAACCATGGAAGATGCAAGTGCTATTGACCTTGATTGGTTTTGGAGAGGATGGTACTATAGCACGGATCCAGTTGATATCTCCCTTGACAGTGTAAAGTGGTTTAAGTTGGATGCAGAAAAGAATGCTGCGGGTCTGAAGTCAACTGAATTTGAAAGCATCAGCAAAATGAGAAATCGCGAAGAGAAAAAAATTAATTTTTATACCGATGCCGATACTACATTAAGGGATTTCTATTACTACAATAGAAATGCCGATATGAAAATGTACCAGGAAATGGCGCAACAAAGAGTAGATGCAAACAAAGACAAAGAAAATTATTCAAAATGGCAGGATAAAAATATCTATGAGTTGACTTTCAGCAACAAGGGCGGAATGCTCATGCCTATTATTGTTGAGTGGACCTTTGTGGACGGAACAAAGGAAGTGGATAGAATTCCTGTTACTATTTGGAGATTAAACGAAAACAAGGTTTCGAAAGTTTTCATGAAAAACAAGGAAGTGAAATCTATTCAGTTGGATCCAATGAAGGAAACAGCAGACATTAATGAAGTAAATGGTATGTGGCCTGTGAAGGAAATGCCAAGTAAGTTTCAATTGTTCAAAGCTGCTGCAACCATTAGTGGTCTTGGTGCACCTCGTGGTGGAGGCCCTTCTCAAAATGCCATGCAAAAAGCAAAGAAATAATTTATTTAATCCAGTCGTTGAATTCATCGCGACTCACGAGGCCCTGTTTTCTTTTAATTTCTTTACCGTCTTTGTAAAGAATAAAAGTTGGCAGGGCTTCTACTTTTAGCATTTTCATTAACTCGGTTTCAAGTCCACCGTCCATTTTTAGAAGCGATACTTTATCGGCATTGTCTTTTGCAAATGATTGAAGGATTGGTTCCATTTTTCTGCAAGGTGGGCACCATTCGGCACCAAAATCAACCAAGGTCAGTGATCTACTATTTACCTGGCCATTGTATGATGCATAGCTTGTTTGTTTTGCGTTTGGATCGACACCTTCTACAGCAATACCATTGGCTTTCCAAGCATTGATGCCGCCCTCTAAATTGATTACCTGGTATCCTTGTTCTCTTAGAACTTGTGCAGCTGCACCGCTTCTCCCGCCACTTAAACAATAGATGTATACAGTCTTTGATTTGTCGAGTGATGATGTTCGATACGCAAATTCGGTTTTATCCAACCAATTTGCTTGGAGTGCATTTTTTATATGACCTCCTTTGTATTCATCGGCCGTTCGTACATCCAATAATTGTGATCCTTCTTGCTGTATGGATTTGTTAAACTCTGCGGGTTTCAATGATGATTGTCCGTTTGTAGAGCACGAAAAAAATGAAACAATTGCTAGGATGGATAAAATTCTCATGAACCTGATTTTGTCAAAGTTAGGATAAGCTATTCATTTGTTATCTTGCTTGTATGTTGGACAACAAACTTCAGATGTTTGAAAATCGCCTTCGGAAGGTATACAAAATACGATCGAAGGAAGCCAAACGGCTGAATATAGACTGCTACCGACTGTACGACAGGGATCTACCTGAGTTTCCATTGATCATCGATATCTATCAGCAAGATGTATTGGTAACCGAATACAGAAGCCAACACCGTTTATCGGATGATGAGTACGAGGCTTGGTTAGAAGGCAGTTTAGAAGTAGTTGAAAATGTATTAGAGAAAAATAGCGAGCAAGTTTATTTAAAGGAACGAAAGATTAAAGAGGGTCGGAAAGATCAATACCGAAAAACAGATTCACAAAAAGAATTCAAAATTGTTCAGGAGGGCGGGTTGAAGTTTTTGGTCAACTTGAATGATTATTTAGACACAGGCCTTTTTTTAGACCACCGTATCACACGTTCGATGGTGAGAGACAAATCAAATCAAAAAGCTGTTTTGAATTTATTTTGTTACACAGGTTCTTTCTCAGTGTATGCGGCTTCGGGTAATGCAGCAGAAATTTTATCGATTGATTTATCAAATACTTATATCGAGTGGGCTAAAAAAAATATGGAGCAGAATGGTTATAAAAAGAGCGCATATCGATTTATCAAAGGAGATGTATTGCAGGAGCTCCCAAAATTAAACGACGAATCATTTGACATCATTGTGTTGGATCCTCCCACATTTAGCAACAGCAAATCCATGAAAGAAGTTTTTGATATACAGGCCATGCACGTTGAGCTTATTAATACCTGCCTAAAAAAGTTAAAGAAAGAAGGGGAGCTGATATTCAGTACGAACTCAAGAAAGTTCCACCTGGAGGAAGAGTTGATTCTCGGAACTGTTAAAAATATTATCACCTCAACAGAGCCCTTCGATTTCAAAGGAAAACTATTGAGGTGGTGTTATAGTATTCGTCGAGTAGATTAAGCTACAATCTCTACCAGTTCAACTTCAAATACCAGGTCTTTCCCCGCAAGAAAATGATTGGCATCCATTACGATGGACTCTTCCTTGATCTCAATTACTTCAACAGGTACAGGTTGTCCGTATTCGTTTTGCAAATTCAATTTCATGCCAATTTCAATAGTCATCCCTTCTGGAATATTTGATTTTGGAAAATCAATGATAGCTTCTGGATTTTTGTGACCATATCCACTTGCGGGATCGATGTTGAGGGTTTTTTTATCTCCCACAGACATGCCCAATACGCCGGCATCAAAACCTGCAATCATCTGACCAGCACCCAACGTAAACTCCAATGGAGCCCTTCCTACAGAACTGTCAAATTGTGAACCATCTTGTAATTTGCCTGTATAATGAACCCTTACGACATCTCCTTTTTTAGCTTGCATACTATTCTTTGTTTTAATTGAAAAATGAGTGTCGAAACTAACTTTATTCTTTTACTTTTAGGGGAAATAATTTCATAAAATGAAAAAATTTATTTTTTTCGTGGTTTTGGCCTCGATTCAATTCATTTCTATTGAACTGTTAGCACAAAACAATGTTGTTACTGGTGCTGCAAAAACGAGTGCTTACATGAATCTCTTGAAAGGCAAGCGGGTAGGAGTCTTTGCCAATCAAACCTCAACGGTTGGAAATCAACATTTGATCGATGTATTGATGAGCAATGGCGTCAACCTAAAAAAAATATTTGGGCCTGAGCATGGGTTCAGAGGAGCGGCAGATGCAGGTGAAAAAGTCGGTAATTATGTGGATGAAAAAACAGGTGTTCCTGTTATATCGCTCTATGGATCAAAGCACAAGCCCTCAAAGGAAGATTTGGATGATGTAGATGTTTTGATATTTGATATTCAAGATGTAGGAGTTCGATTTTATACATTTATTTCATCTCTCCAAGAATTTATGGAGGCTGCCTTCCTTCACCAAAAATCTCTCATCGTTTTGGATCGGCCGAACCCCAATGCGGATTACGTAGACGGTCCTGTCTTGGATACTGCATTCAAATCATTTGTAGGAATGCAACCTGTGCCTGTAGTTTATGGAATGACGATTGGTGAGTATGCAACCATGCTGGTGGGCGAAAACTGGTTGAATAAAGATGCTTCCCTTGGATACGAAAAGATGAAAGCAAACGGAATGGTTCCATTGAAGGTAATTCCATGCTCCAATTATACAAGAAGTACTGTTGTTCCCTTGCGGGTAAAACCTTCACCAAATCTACCCGATATGACATCGGTGTATTGGTATCCTTCTACTTGTTTTTTTGAGGGTACAGTATTGAGTGAGGGCCGAGGAACTGCTACTCCTTTTCAGGTGTTTGGGCACCCACAATTGCCCACCAACTTATATGCCTTCACACCCAAGAGTATGCCAGGCGCAACAAATCCAAAGTTGAAAGATCAGCTTTGCTATGGGTGGAGTTTGGTATCTACTCCGGAGGAGGCACGAAAAAAAATCAATGGAAAGATTCACCTGGAATATTTGTTGGAAGCATACAAGCTCTTTCCGGATAAGAATTCATTTTTTATTCTCCCGACTTCGGGTAATAGCAGGGGTGCATTCTTCAATAAACTCGCGGGCAATGATCAACTGATGAAACAAATTCAACAGGGAATGGATATCCAAGCTATTAGAAAAAGCTGGGAGCCTGGGTTAACTGCTTTCAAGCAAATCAGACAGAAGTATCTTCTATATCAGTAATTTTGCGCATGCCTGATTTGAAGGAATGTAAAATAGTTTTTTTAGGTACTCCTGTTTTCTCAGTTGCAGTATTAGATAAACTCGTACAAGAAGGATGCAATGTTGTTGGTGTGGTTACGGCCCCCGACAAGCCGGCAGGTAGAGGCATGCAACTATCTCAGAGTCCTGTAAAAAAATATGCCGTTGAAAAAGGACTTCACCTATTACAGCCAGAAAAATTAAAAGATCCAGTTTTTATAAATGAATTGAAATCATTGCAAGCCGATGTTCAAGTGGTTGTTGCATTTCGCATGCTTCCTGAAATAGTATGGAACATGCCACCACTTGGAACCATTAATTTACACGCTTCGCTTTTGCCAAATTATCGTGGTGCAGCGCCTATTAACTGGGCTATCATCAACGGCGAAAAAGAAACCGGAATTACTACCTTCAAACTTCAGCATCAAATTGATACAGGAGATATTTTACTTAAAGAGAAAATTTCTATTGGGGAAAATGAAACGGCTGGATCATTGCACGATCGTATGATGCATCAGGGAGCTGATCTTGTTTACAAGACGCTTGTTGGCTATTGCAATGGAAGTATACAGCCACAACCCCAGGGTGAAGGCCTCAAAGAGGCACCCCTCCAAACGGCACCAAAAATTCATACATCGACGGGTGAAATCAATTGGCAGCAAAATGCCAAGCAGGTACATGATTTGATAAGAGGACTCTCGCCGTATCCGGGTGCTTTCACTAAATTGAAGGATAAGATGTTGAAGGTCTATGCCTCTACTTATTTGGTGGATACTCATTCAACGCCTTTTGGAGAGATGGATTCAGATGGAAAAACATTTATGCGATTTTCAACGCCAGACGGCTGGGTATACATACACGAGCTGCAATTAGAAGGCAAAAAAAGAATGGATGTAACGTCTTTTTTAAAAGGTTACCGATTCAATTAAATGTATGTCAACTGGTTCGCTCATCGCCGAAAGATTCATGCGCTATGTGAAAATAGATACACAGAGCGATCCTGATAGCACTACCTATCCCTCCACCGAAAAGCAAAAAGATTTATCCAGACTGCTGGTAGATGAATTGAACGAAATGGGGTGGACCGATGTCGAGTTGGACGAATGGGGTTATGTAATTGCAACCATTCCCTCTAATTCAACTAAAAAAGTTCCTGTTATTTGTTTTTGTTCGCATGTGGATACCGCTCCAGATTGTAGCGGAAAAGACGTGCAACCCATTTTGCATCTCGGATACAATGGAACTGATATTGTATTGCCAGATGATCCATTGCAGATAATAAGTACAAATGAGCATCCTTATTTGAAACAAAAGATCGGCGATGATATAATAACCGCAAGTGGTAAAACCTTGTTGGGAGCCGATGACAAGGCAGGGGTAGCCATCATCATGCAATTGGCCTCTTATTTGAAACAACATCCTGAGATCATTCATGGCGAGATAAAGATATTGTTTACACCGGATGAAGAAGTGGGTAGAGGAGTAGAACACTTGGATTTGAAAAAGCTAGGTGCAGATCTGGCGTATACATTGGACGGAGGAGAACTCGGATCCCTGGAGTCAGAGACTTTTTCTGCAGATGGATTAGAGCTGACCATTTACGGGGTAATTGCTCATCCTGGATACGCAAAAGGTAAATTAGTGAATGCCATTAAATTGGCATCAGAGGTTCTAGAACTTTTACCGAAGCAAATGCTTTCTCCTGAAGTAACAGAAGGCCGTGAGGGATTTATGCATCCCACCGACATCAGAGGAACAGCAGAACAAGCGAGTATAAAATTTATATTGAGGGATTTTGAAGCATCCAAGCTCGACATCTATGCTCAAATGATTGAAAATGCTGCCAAAGATGTTTTGGCAGCATATCCGTCTGCTTCCTACAGTGTGAAGCAATCAGAACAATACCGGAATATGAAAGAAGTATTGGACCAACATCCTGAAATAGTGAACTATGCAGAGCAGGCAATGATAGATCTCGGAATTCGACCAATTCAACTTCCAGTAAGGGGCGGAACCGATGGATCACGACTTTCTTTTATGGGCCTTCCTTGTCCAAATATTTTTACAGGTGAAATGGCGCTTCATTCGAAGCATGAGTTCGTAAGTGTGCAAGACATGGAAAAA
>Ga0222712_10004174_pt1 | contig 15267 bp, 7 predicted proteins | sample C33_657DmetaG_FD_165043 | JGI IMG/M metagenome (GOLD analysis project Ga0222712, IMG submission 165043) | Estuarine water microbial communities from San Francisco Bay, California, United States - C33_657D | ecosystem: Environmental > Aquatic > Marine > Unclassified | place: USA: California... | reverse complement strand
ACAAACCAGTGTTCGGATTTTATCTGTTTTTAAGCCCTAAAAACCTACTTTTGAATCCTAAAAAATATACCACTATGTCGTACGAGATTACCGGAAAATTGGTTGCAAAATTTGATATTGTTCAGCGCACAGAAACCTTTAAAACCAGGGAATTTGTAATAGAAAAGACCGAAGACATTGGAGGTCGCAGCATTACTAATTACATAAAATTACAATGTGTTCAGGACAAGACAGCCATGCCCGACAAGTACAACCTTGGGGATGACGTACGTGTACAGTTCAATATCAAGGGAACCAAGTGGGTAAAAGAGGGCAAAGAAAATTTTATTACAAATTTGGACGCTTGGCGTATGGAAGGGGTCAAATTGGGCCAAGACAACGCTAATGCCAACGAATATTTTGATATGCCCCCTTCGCAAGACGCGGTAGATGACCTTCCTTTCTAATGCAAAAACAAGTCCAATTACAAATCACACCATCAGAAGCTGCAAATCCTGCTGTTATCAAGCAGTATGTAGCAAATGCAGGCGGGCATGCAATTACAACAGTTACTGGGTTTCATATTCTTAAAAAATCGATAGATGCCAGAAGCAGTAAGCAGGTATGGATTAACCTTACTGTACTGGCATTTATTGACGAACCCTTCACGCCTCGAACCCTTGCCCCTATTAGCTTTAAGGACGTTAGCCATGCCCCTACCAAGGTGATTATAGTAGGTGCTGGACCTGCGGGCCTATTTGCGGCCTTAAAATGCCTAGAACTTGGCATTAAACCACATATTATAGAGAGAGGTAAAGAAGTAAGATCCCGTAGACGAGATTTAGCTGCACTTAATAAAGAAGGGGTGGTAAACCCAGAGAGCAATTATTGTTTTGGAGAAGGCGGCGCAGGTACCTACTCAGACGGTAAATTATATACTAGAAGTAATAAACGCGGTGATATTAACCGTATCCTTCAACTACTTGTGCAACATGGCGCCGAAGAACAAATACTTTATAACGCACACCCACACATTGGCACCAATAAACTCCCTCAAATTATACAGGCCATGCGCCAACAAATTTTGGACGCTGGTGGTATTATTGAATTTGAGCAAAAGATGGTTGATTTTACCATAGAAAATGGAGTTATAAAATCAGTGCAAACACAAAATGGCAAAACCATTACTGGAGACGCCATAGTGCTTGCTACGGGCCATTCTGCAAATGATATTTTTGCATTATTGAGCCGCAAAAAAGTGGCAATAGAAGCAAAGCCTTTTGCACTGGGTGTTAGGATCGAGCATCCACAAGAAATTATAGATAGGGTTCAATACCACTGCATCTTAAGAGACGAACACCTCCCTCCTGCCTCCTACGGACTTGTAGAGCAAGTGCATGGTAAAGGTGTATTTAGTTTTTGTATGTGTCCAGGCGGTATTATTGCACCAGCAGCAACCAGTGCTGGCCAGCTCGTGGTAAATGGTTGGAGCCCCAGTAAAAGAAACAACCCCTATGCCAATAGTGGTATGGTGGTTGAAGTGCAAAAGCCAGATGCGCTCGAATATTTTAAAGAAGCTAACCACAAAAAATTATTGGAATCGATGTTTCCTATGGCTCAACTAACTGACCTAGAAAACGACCCGCTTTTATTACTTTATTTTCAGGCCATGGTGGAGAAAAAATCGTTTGATGCGGGGGGCGGAAAATTTGTAGCGCCTGCTAATCGGATGGTGGATTTTAGTACCAATAAAACATCTACTACGCTTGCTAATTGCAGTTACATTCCTGGATTAGCAGCACACAATTTAGAAAACGTTTTACCTCATTTTATTCGTAAAAACTTACAGGAAGCATTTGTGGTGTTTGGCAAAAAAATGAAGGGCTATTACACCAATGAAGCGCAAATTGTCGCTACTGAAAGTAGAACATCTTCTCCAGTAAGAATCCCACGAGACGCTACCACATTAGCACATCCATCCATTAGTAATTTATACCCATGTGGCGAAGGTGCTGGTTATGCAGGTGGTATTGTAAGCGCCGCCATGGATGGCGAGCGCGTTATTGATGCTATCTTTTTAAGGCACGCAAAAAACCATCTTTAACCAGCGAATTTTGCTGATACGCACCGAGCTCTCTTTGTAGGTCTTGCGCAAATGAAGGATTTTCAAATCCAGACAAATCTGGCTTACCTGCATCTACCCAGGCCGTGTACCAAAAATCAGCAATTAAAGTAGCAGACTCAATAAGCCTTTCATTCACGGTATTTTTTAATGCGGCGCCATAAGCTTTAGCAAATGCCAGTGTGTAGGCTTTTGTTTCTTTTCCGTACCACATTTTCATTTCAAACTTATCTGCTTCCGTAAAATTTTTAGAAACAACACGTTCCGTTTCAAGCATAAATCCAACCATGTTAAAGCCCTTACGAACTGCAGTCCAAATGGCTGTTTTTGGATCACTCAAATAAGTAGCCTTATGGCTTGTGTATAAATTGTATTGGGCCATCTCAATATCAGGCACCGTAGACTCCCACAAATTGTGCATCCCTTTTTGATCCGTTAATTGACCGTCATAATTAATTGTAGTATGAAGTGGCACGTGTGCATCTCCAATATAATGGCCTAAATCTGTGGCATAAAACAAAATACTGTCTTTGTTTTTTTGCTTAAACGCCTCTGTTAATTTAGCCTGCATGTAAATAATATGATACGGTACATAACCGTATTTGATGAGTGAATCTTTTGTAAAAATAGCTATTGCTTTATCCCATTCTAATGGCATTGTATTTGCAGCATTAGGGCCATACGCCTCAATATCAATAAAATGCTTTGTGCCTTCTGTAGGATCCGAATTTCGGCGCTGATCTGGTCTTACTGAATTTGAAACCACATTATCAATATGGGTGTAAAAAAAAGATTGTAAAGGAGTAGGCAATTGATATACCGCTAGTTGATGCGTGGTCTTATGAACCAAAAAACCCCAACTACTTCCAATAATTACAATTCCCAATAAAACTGCTGATACAATAAGACTGCGCGTTAATTTCATATTTCGAACGTATTTACACCCACGAAAGTAAGATTTTTGGCAACCGCTTGTCATTTAAAAATACCTTACCTAAAAAATAAAGAGCCAACCCACCGGAAATCATAATTTTAATGTTCAAAGTTCATACCCTATGCATAATATCTTAGAATTAAAGAACCTTCAAAAACACTACGCCACTCAAAAAGCAGTGGATGATGTTAGTTTTTCTATCGAGCAAGGAAGCATTTTTGGTTTACTTGGCCCTAACGGTGCCGGTAAAACAACCTTACTCCGTATGATAACGGGTATTTTTTACCCAGATAGTGGCGATTTGCTTTTTGATGGTAAACCCTTTGATCCACAAAACGACTTTGTGCATATTGGTTACATGCCAGAAGAAAGAGGCCTCTACAAAAAAATGAAAATTGGTGAACAGGCTATGTACCTCGCTCAATTAAAAGGTCTTAGCAAATCAGAGGCGCTGGAAAAAATAAAATTCTGGTTCAAGAAATTTGAAATGGAGAGCTGGTGGAATAAAAAAGTAGAAGACCTAAGTAAAGGGATGAGTCAAAAACTACAATTTGTAACGACCGTTTTGCACGAGCCAAAACTCATTATACTAGATGAACCATTTAGCGGACTAGATCCATTAAATGCCAATTTAATCAAGGACGAAATTTATGGACTTGCGCAAAGAGGCAGCACCATTATATTTTCGACCCACCGTATGGAACAAGTAGAAGAAATTTGCGATCATATCATACTCATGAACCTGGGCAAAAAAATATTAGACGGAACTGTTACAGATGTTAAACAACAGTTTAAAGAAAACAAATTTAATGTTCAATTTAAAGGGCAACCTACCGAGTTAGCAAGCCCCATTTTTACCATTGAACACCAAGAAAAGCAACAACTTATTGTAAAAATTAATGAAGGCTACAATAGCAATCATGTGCTTAATTATTTATTACAACAAGACGTTTTAATTGAACGTTTTAATGAAATTTTACCTTCATTAAACGACATATTTATCCATTTGGTAGAAGGCAGCAAAGCCACTACACGAGCTTTTCAAAACAATTAATAGACCGCACCATGAATAAGATATTTTTAGTAGCTAGCAGAGAATTTAAAACAAGGGTTCAAAAGAAAACCTTTTTATTAAGTACCATTGGGCTTCCTATTTTAATTTTTGGCTTTTACGCCCTCATGATATATTTCCAGGTTAAAACCACCGATAATTTTAAAGTAGCGGTAAGTGACCAATCAAAGTTATTTAACGGAAAAATTGATGATAAAAAAAGCACCGAAGTGATATTTAGTTTTATGGATGCAGATACTACTGCACTTAATAAAAAATTGATTGACGGAGCATTTGATGCGTATTTATTTATTCCAAACGGATATAACCTACAAAGTGGCGAACCACAAATCTCTTTTAGATCTAGTAAGGCACTTGGCCTAATGACCAGAGATAAAATAGAGGACAGAATCAACAATGCATTAGAAGAAAAAAAACTACTCGCACTCAATATCTCAAAAGGGCAATTAGATAGCGCAAGACTTGAAAATAATGCCATCGCTTTTACCACCAATGATGGTAAAAAAAATAACGAAACAAAAGTAGGCATCAGTTATGTAGTAGGCATGATTGCAGGCTTTTTAATTTATATTATTTTATTTGTTTACGGTACTATGGTTATGCGTGGCGTGATGGAAGAAAAAGTAAGCCGTATTGCAGAAGTGATTGTAAGCAGCGTAAAGCCATTTGAGTTAATGCTTGGTAAAATATTTGGTATCGGCGCTGTTGGTTTAATCCAGTTTATAATTTGGATGGTACTCGTATTTGGCCTCCAATTTTTAATTCCAGTTATTTTCCCTGATGTTGCCGCGCAGATGCAATCAGCTCCTATGCAACCAGGTGCCATGGGCGCAGTAAATGTAGCCAAGCAATCTGGCGCTTTACAAAGCATTATGGCTGGCTTAGCAGAAATTAATTTCACACTGATAATCGGATGTTTTGTGTTTTACTTTTTAGGTGGCTATTTCATGTACGCTGCACTATTTGCAGCAGTTGGTAGCGCGGTGAATGAGGATCCTCAAGATGCACAAAGCTTGCTACTTCCTATTATGATGCCTATCATTTTTGCCATGGTGATTATGACCAAGGCTGTTAATGACCCTAATAGCTCACTCGCCATTTTTGGTAGCTTATTCCCACTCACCTCACCTATTGTAATGATGGCAAGGGTGGCGCATGGTGTTCCTGACGGTGTAACAGTGGTACAATTAATTGCAAGCATGGCTTTACTAGTGCTTGGATTTTTAGGCACTACATGGGTGGCTGCAAAAATTTACCGAACCGGCATTTTAATGTACGGTAAAAAAGTAACCTGGAAAGAAATGTGGAAGTGGGCGTTTAAAAACAATTAAGCGCCGCACACTTTTCTGCTTCACTTACTGTGCTAGTGATACCCTTATTTTAACGCCAGCCCTTGTGGTTGTTGATGGTGCAGCTGTAGAAATATAAGGCTGCACCCTTCGCTGGTCAAAAAAGAATTGAAGATTTACCCTACTGTTTAATACATAATCAATAGAGGGCTGAATGGTGATTTCTTTTTGACCGCCAGTTCCGTATGCATTTGTTTGATCGAGTCTACTATTACTATTTGAAATGTCGCGCATCGATAAATCTACTTTTACGGTAAGATCATTAACTAACTTGGCATTTTTCATGCCCGGAATGGTAAATGGTAAATTAAGACCTTGTGTTCGGAAACTAAAACCAAATACCCACTCTGTACTTCTTGATTCACTTAATTGATAATCTACCAAACTAAGACTTAGCTGCCTACCCTTCCTATATTCAAAGTGCATGTTCATTTGCTTATTGGTGGTAAAATCAAGCCCAATAAGCGGTTCAAAATTTTCTTGCATGGTAATATTTGGCACCAAGAAAAATGGAATATAGTTGCCACTTACCGTATCCATAAATGAAGGGCCGCCTAGTCTAAAAGGATCTTGATATAATAGCGCGCTATTAAAACTATTCATACTTAAGTTGCCCTTGTAACTATGCGAAAATGAAATATTATTAAACTTCGCTGCTATTGCAGGAATTTTAGTAAGCCCTGTATAGGTAAGACGCCAATTGGGTTTTGGGATAATGCCGGCAAAAGGATTGGAACTTACTTTGGCGTTGGATTGTTTAATAAGAGGCGCCGTATTTGGATCAGTTCCTGCATACGCTGCTAAAAATGCGGGCACCAATACGTCTTGCGAATACCTGCCGTAACCTTTTGCATAACCATCTGCCGTAAACTTTTGAGAAGCTGGAAGTGTTTGCCAATAAGGGTTGGCAGCAGCTACACGTTTAGATACAATAAGTCTATTGTCTTGGAAGGTTTTAAATGTGCTAGAAATTTCGTTGGGTGTATAACCTTCAAATAGGGTTTTAAATGAAATATAGGAAACACTAAAACCTCCTGTTGCAAGTGGGTTTAAATGCTCCATCCTGCCAGCACCCAAAGTGTCTTTAAACAACTGCGAGTAATCTTTTGTAAAAGTTTTTTCTAGGTTAAGATCAATCAGCAGTTCTCTTATTGGTTCTACTTGCGCCGTAATATTTAATCGTTGTTCAAAACTTTGTCTATATAAAAAGTTAAACCCAGGATCGCGCGATAATAAACCTTGAGCCGCTTTTTGATTGAGCCAAGTAGTGTCTGGTTGCTTACCAAAAGCATAATCGAGCCCTGGAGCTAAAGAGTTAAAGTTTTGCCCCAAAAACTGTGTACTATCTGTAAAACCTGGCACCCTACTTCTGTAATTGGCAGCGTAATTGAGTGATAGATTTTTAACCATGGTAAGCATCTTGCCCGCAAACCTTGTTGTGCCATTAAGGGTTGGCATTTCATTGGCTTTTAGCATTTTTGCTGCAATACGCTGGTCTTTTTTTAAGGTCTTCCACTTTTTCAAAGCTTCTTTTCGCTTGTCGCCAATTAATCCTTGGAGTGTTTCTTTTTTACTTAAAAGTACGGTTCCTAATAACTGTTCAGGTGTAGCTTTACTGCTAATTTTATTGCCTTTCGCTTTTGGTGGCGGAATATTATCTAGTGCTCTTAAAAATTTAGACTTTGCATATAGGCTTGCAAAGTTAAATGGCATGCTAATATTATTTTCCTGCGAATTTTCGATGGTGTTTCCAAGTTCATAGGCAAGTCTACTAGCACCAATCCAATTATAACTGGTAGCATAGGTATACCTAGCTGTAATCCAATCTGTGAGCGGGAATTTATTAAGCGGGACGGTATAAGAGATGGCTGCTTTTTGTTGATACAATGTATTTCTGCCCCCTTTTAAAAAGTTTTGCTGCACACTATCTCGTTTTACCCTCGTATCAATTCTACCAAAAGGCTCATCAATACGTGCATTATTGGTGGCAGAAAAATCAAGATTTACTGCGTTTGATAAATCCCAACGTAAATTATAAAACCGGTCAAACGTAAAATACTTATCGTAAGTAGTATCAACTCTTTCAACTTTACTATCAACTGCATTTACAATTCGTGGAATGAATTGTCCGAACTGACGCTGTACATCTGCTCTAATACTTAGTAGGCTTGGTTTTAAATTAAGGTTAAAATCTTTTATGAGTGACAACCAAGGTGTATTTGTTTTGATCACTTTTTTAAACGGAAATATAAATGAAGGTTGCGTGTTATAGGTATAACCAAGTCCACCGCGTTGTTTGGTTACCTTATTTTCATCCACGATAGGACTACTTTGTGCTGTTTGTGTATAGGAGTAATTAAAATCAAAATTACTCAGGCTCATCATGGTTGTTTTTTCACCAGGCAACACTTTTACATTTGTAAAATTGATTGTTTTAATTGTGGTTTGATCCATCGCAACCTGTTTCATAGAATCACGCTTTTCTGCGGCAGCTCTATTTAACTGATCTTTAAATCGAATGTCTTTATCGTAAGGATCAAAAGCTGGCGTAAAAACAGTTCTGTTAATACTTGCATACACCGGTAAAGAAATGTTCGCTTTTTTAGGAAGTAGTTTACCTGCTTCAATATTAGTTGCAACATCAAATTGGGTCATATTTTCTTTTGCCCTTTCATTCACGCGCTGTTCGATGGTACCAAAACCTACCGAATGCGTATTAGCAGATACAGACAAAGTTCCTAAATCGGCTAATACCATATCAACCCTTCCAAGTGCCGACCATCCACCTTGTTCATCCATTTCAGACAACCTAAGTTCATTGGCCCACACTTCGGCACTAACCATTGGACCGTCCGGTAAATATTTATTTTCAACACCAATTAAAATGCCACGTACTTCACCAAGGTTAGGATTTCCTTGAACAGAAACTATTTTATTGCCAAGTATTTCTCTGTAAATATTCGTAACAGACAAGCCCTTACTATTTCTGCGTTGTTTTAAATCAATTAATGATCGAAGTGATAGATCAAGATTGTTAAGTGCTGGCCATATTTTATCTTCCTGTCCTTTTGGATACCTGCCTGGCCTCGTAACTTTTAATGGAATTTTTATCTCGTAATAATTGTTTAAAAAATCTTGCCCTATTCTTACAACTGCATATAATTCGTCATCTAAAAGCGTTCGTTGTCCAGGTACCGACTCGGCATGTAAATACATAGATAGTCTACCAAACTGTCTGAAATCAAAAGGAACCGTTTTAAACACGGCACGTGCATCACCAGAAGTTAAATCTCTAATTTGCATACTCATGGCCTGCTCATTTTGTTGCAGATTTACGCCATTGTTACTTAGTAGCTGAACACGCTCAACACCAGGAGGCATTAAATAATTAACTGGTTGACGACTACTATTTTCTTCTAAATTAACCGCAAGTGTATTAAACGTTACGCCACTATTTACAGGTATGGGTTGATAAGAACCAGTAGTATCTAATTTGAAATTAAACTGGCGCCACTGATTGCGCACGAGATCCATTCTTGCCATACGTACCACCACAGAATCTTCAAAGTCGGTAAGGTATAGTCGCGCAAAACGAATCGATTTAAAATCAGACATATTGCCCACTTTTCTGGTATAGCCTCTTATTGGAATTCGAAACAAATACCAATTTTCTGTTTTAACAGTACCATCTGCTGCATTCACAGAAAGCGTTCGTTTATCTGTTATATAAGGCGTTACACCTACTGCCATGCCTGGCTTTAAGCCAACCTCGTATTCGTAATAAGCTTCCGTTTCATTTAAAGTATTGTCTCTATTTAAATCTTCATTGTCTGGAAAGAGTGTTGCGGCCGGCGTAAAAGCACCTGTATTGGCTATTGGCGAATTACCTTGTGGATTGTTATGATTTTTATACCTTCCTAAAATACCTGTTCCTGCTGCATCAAAACTATTATCACGATACCATTTATAATTATCACCAGCTGGATCTGTTAGTGCCTTTTGATACACCAAAGAAGATGTGCCAAAATTATTGGCTAGCTTTTGTAAAATATAATTCTTTTTAACCTTTTCTGCATTGTCATCGAGTCCATCAAATCCAACGTCTTGGTAAGGCCTGTCGGCAGGATCATTACTAAATGCCTGTGTAATTTGAATGGGATTGACAGGCGTTTTACCCCAGGTGTTACTACTATCAACTTGAGCAGGTACTTTAGGCGTATTCATGCCATTTTCATAAAATCTTTTCCCATCTTTTAAAATGTCTTCACTAATATTTCCAAGGTTCAGAACAATTTTTCCGCCTCTACTATTGGGGCTAGTAATAAATGGATCCTGCATCCAAATTTCAAAATACTCAATGTTTCCCGTTTCAAAATCTGTTTGATCAATGGCACGCATGATGCCGCCCCACTTGGCAGTAGGCGTTTTAAATTTACCATCTGCACCTATTTGCGTTGAACGTGTTTCAAAATTATACGGTCCTTTTTCTTTGGGATAATAAGCAAGGTCTAGTGTTGCGGTTTGAACATCCGTAATATTAGTGGTACGCTGCGGAAATAATTCATTGGTAAAAACCTGTCTTACCCTAGGGTCACTTAGCTCCGCAACATTACGTCTGAGCGGATTGTTACTACTATTTTTATCTTGTAAATTAGGTTCAATATTATACCAAGCTAGTTTAGCACGGTTAAAATTATAATCGATAGAATCTATTAAAGTTGCTTCTGGAAATCTAGGATTACCCTGTGGTGTTGATGCAAGCGTCCAAGCTACAAATGGAAACCTTAAATCAATATTTGTTCTTGTTCCTTCAAAGTCATCAATAAAAATAAGACCCTGATCACCAGATCCAATTTGCGGTGGATGTCCTGGCTTTAAAAATGCACCTTCACCATATGCATTAATACTAGACATGGCTTTTGTTGAATAAAAAGGAAGCCTATTTAATAACCTAGTAACAGAAGGCAGTTCCGATTTGTAACTAAAATCAAGCCCGTACATGGTGTTACGAATTGGGTCATCACCATAATTCATTTTTGTAAAAAACGGACGCTCTCCTAATTTTACAGAGGTAGCACTTACACTAAATTTCTTATTGGCGATATAATCTAAACGAAGACCACTAAACCCTCTGTTTTGCATACCAAAACCAGTATTGTTTTCGAAAGAAACACTCACTGGTACGTTGGAACTTAATATGGCAGCATTTAAAATTTTAATACTACCTAAATTATAATCGACACTATAATCAAGCCCTTCTCTTAATTGCTGTCCACCAGCCGAAACCCGCACAGAACCTGGCGGTATATTAAATGTATTTAACTGAATTTCGGATCCACCGCCACCACTTTTAACCTGTCCTTGCATCACAAAACGATTTAGGTTTGCATAGGTTTGTGCAATGGCCTTAATTGAATCATACAACTGATAATAAATATATTTTTGCTTTACCGCCGTTGACATCCCTGTAAAAGCAAGCGTATCTAGGTCTTTACCAAATGGCTCCAAAACAGGAAAAATAATTTTACCGGTTTGCTGCAACACTGTAAATCCATCCACAAAATCAAATACCCCATCAGGCTGTGGGTCGTTCCGATTGTTAAGCCTATCTAAGTTCAATATTTTTAGAAGCGGAAATCCTTCTGTTGCTTTTGAGGTTTCAGGCAAATATCTTTTGAGTCCACCACTTGGCTCTTCATATAAAACGTTGAGCTTAAAATCTTCACGCTGAATACCTCCAAAAACATCTAGCGAATACACGTTTTTCATCATCCAATCCCAAATCGGAAGTTCTATACGTTGAGAAGTTGCTTTTAATAATTTTAAAAACAAAACTTTTTGCACACCCTTGCTAGAGTCTAGTGCTACGTCTTGAGAAAATTCACCAACTTGGTATACACGACCATTATAGGTGTACTGGTAAGCCACAGCGAGTACTTCATCTGCTTGGAGTTGCGTATTAATAGATAAAAATCCGATTTGTGGATTAAAGGAATACTCTGTGGTATTTAATTTTCTTGCAAATGTTTTTTCATAATCATCTACAGGCTTTAGTCCTTTAGACAACAACAAACTATTAATAACTGCAGGGTTTCTACTACTTGGATTCCCAATCAATCCGCTATATAAATTATTGGCGCCATTAAAAGGAAGTGCACCACCCGTGGTAGCTGCAATAGCAGCTGTATTGTAAGGTTGTGGTTCACCCATATCCATAAAGCCTACTATATCCCTCGCTTCTGTAGTGGCTCCTGTGCGGTTGGTGACCCAAACTTCGATGCGCTGAATTTGTACCTGCGTATTAACAACGGGCAAATTTTTCATTGCCTTGTTATACGTATTTTTAAAATATTGTCCCAGCAAAAAGTGTCGGTTTTCTTCGTAGTCATCTAACTTTTTTTCAAAAGTTAACATCGAAGCCCCTCCTTGTAACGCTACAGACTGTCTTGTAGATCGCTGATTGGCGAGTGCTGCTGTAACAAATAATTTTCCGAATTGCAATTGCGTTTTAACACCAAATAAATTTTGAGCCGAGGGAATAAGTGTACCTCTCGATTGAAATGAAATATTTCCTGCCTCAATACTTTTTAGCAGTTCATCATCCATGCCCTTATAGTCTAACTTAATTTGATTGTCGAAATTTAAATTAGCAAGGGTGTTGTAATTAATAGGAAATTTTAATTTGTCTCCAATATTTGCATTGACGCTTAAATTGGTGTTCATGTCAAAATCAAATCCTCCATTTTTTCTGGCTCTTTCGGGAAGCGTTGGATTTTTAATATTTTGACCTTGGTAACCAGCCATAATAGTTACATCACCTGTTGGCTTAATGTCTACATTTAATTTATTAGCAGCTACATCATTAGCGGTATTTTTTAGCTTACTTTTTAATGAATCAAATTGATTGCCCAATTGTTTAGCTTGATCTGCAAGTTGCTTGATTTGTCCGCCGGCACTTCCAAGCATATCACTCACGCCAAATATTCGATCAAACAATTTATCGTACACCTGCATAGGTGGGCGCGCTACTTTTTTATTGAGTGCCGTTAATGCATCAGCTCTTTTTTTGAAGTAGTCTGCTTCATCTTGTTTGGCTTGTAGTTTAACATAGGTGTCAAAGTCTATGTAACTAGGTGTACGGTAGATTGTGCCATTAATAGTTTCTACCACTTTATACTGCCTTGTGATAGGATCAAAAACCACCGACTTTTTAATGAGCGTTGTATCTCTAATGTCAAAAGGATTTTTACTTGGCGTAACAATGGATGCAGCCCTTCGATCCTTAATTGGATAACGAAGCCCCGTTCCCCTTTGCGCATAGGTATACTGTACTGAACAGATCAGCAAGGTGAACAAATAAATAAAGCCAAATGAATATTGACGATACCGACTCAAAAAAATAAAATTAGTAAAGTAGCGTTTTGATCGATAGTCTATAAATTTTTTAAAGCGGTTTTAATTACATCTTCGAGCGGTGCATCTGCACCTAATGCTCCCATTGTTTTTTTAACAGCCTGTTCTGCTAGAGGTTTTCCTATACCCAGGGCCACCAAAGCCTGAACGGCATCACTGTCTGGCGAAGATACAAAACCACCGCCAAAAGGGGCGTCTTGATGCTGTTTTCCTAATTTATCTCTTAATTCGAGGACTAAGCGCTCGGCAGATTTTTTACCAATACCCTTAATAGCCTCTAATTGCTTGGTATTGCCCTGTACAATAGCCCTTGTAATTTCATCCGGACGAAGGCCTGAAAGCATCATTCGGGCTGTAGACGCACCCACACCAGAAACACTAATTAGCTGTAAAAACAACTCTTTTTCAGCGCCATCAGCAAAACCAAATAACGTTTGAGCATTTTCTGTAATATGTAAATAGGTATACAATTGACCCTCGGCAGCATTTCCAATGGCCGTGTAGGTGTTCAGGCTAATTTGAAGGTCGTACCCTACCCCATTAACGTCTACAACCACTCTGGCGGGTGTCTTAATTGCGTATTTTCCTCTTACAAATGCGATCATAATAGTACTGTAAAAATAGGCGTAAAAAACGAGACATTTGAGCCTATCTTTACGCGAAAAATTAGAAGGTTTTAAGAAAATCAAGTATGCAGCAAAAAAGAGCAACAATAACAGCCGTTGGAGGCTATGTTCCAGAAGACAAACTAACCAATTTTGACCTCGAAAAAATGGTAGAAACCAATGACGAATGGATCAGAACAAGAACTGGCATTGAAGAAAGGAGAATTTTAAAAGGAGAAGGCAAAGGCAGTTCCGATATGGCTGTGCCTGCCGTTCAAGAGATATTAAGAAAAAAGAACCTAGATCCTACCGATATTGATTGCCTTATTTGTGCCACTGTTACGCCTGATATGGTATTTCCAGCCACAGCTAATATTATTTGCGACAAAATTGGCGCCACAAATGCATGGGGCTATGATATGAGCGCCGCTTGTAGTGGATTTTTATTTGCACTCACCACAGGTGCCATGTACATCGAAAGTGGTCGATTCAAAAAAGTAATTGTTGTAGGGGTAGATAAAATGAGTGCTATTGTAGATTACACCGACAGAGCAACCTGTATCATTTTTGGAGATGGCGCTGGCGCTGTTTTACTAGAAGCCACAGAAGACGAAAGCATTGGCATAAAAGATAGTATCTTAAAAAGTGATGGAAGCGGCAGACATTATTTACACATGAAAGCGGGTGGCTCAATTAAACCAGCATCTGTAGAAACCGTTTTAAATAAAGAACATTATGCTTACCAAGAAGGTCAAGCTGTTTTTAAGTTTGCCGTAAAAGGTATGGCTGATGTGAGTGCCGAATTATTAGAACGCAATCAACTAACCGGCGATGATATTGCATGGCTAGTCCCTCACCAAGCCAACCTGCGCATTATTGATGCAACTGCGAACAGGATGGGTCTCGACAAAGAAAAAGTAATGATCAATATCCAAAAATATGGCAACACAACAGCTGCTACTTTGCCACTATGTTTGTGGGATTGGGAATCACAATTAAAAAAAGGCGATAACATTGTACTTGCTGCTTTTGGTGGTGGATTTACATGGGGAGCAACACTTTTAACCTGGGGTTACGATTCAAAATAATTTAGTATGAAAAACAAAGTTCCTTTAACGGGTATTAGTTCGGTGGCCATGCACGCTGCAGGCCACAACAATGCAGAAGATGCACACCTAACACCCATATTTGCTACTTCAACATTTACATTTGATAGTACCGAAGAAGGCATGAACCGCTTTGCTGGCAAAGACAAAACAAGAATATATAGCCGTTGGGGCAATCCTACATTTACCGCCGCAGAAAAAACAATTGAAGCATTAGAAGCTTTTGGAATAAATGATAAAAGCGGAGCACCGCTTGAACTGCGTGCACTTTTACACGCGAGTGGACAAGCTGCTATGACCACGCTTTTTATGAGCGAATTAAAAACAGGTGACGCCGTTCTTTCACATTACTCTTTGTACGGTGGCACTTACGAACTGTTACATAAAGTGGTAGCAGCCATGGGCGTTACCATTATTATTGTAGACATGCGTGATACTTCTGCTGTAGAAAATGCACTCGCAACAAATAGCAATATCAAACTCGTTCACATAGAAACCCCTGCCAACCCTACCATTCAGTGTGTAGATATTGAAGCAGTGACCACCATTGCAAAAAATCACAAGCGCCTCGTTAGTGTAGACAACACTTTTGCAAGCCCCTATTTACAACAACCATTTAAATACGGCGTAGATTATGTGTTTCATTCTACCACTAAATTTTTAAATGGTCATGGTTCTGCTATTGGT
>Ga0222712_10004173_pt1 | contig 15270 bp, 11 predicted proteins | sample C33_657DmetaG_FD_165043 | JGI IMG/M metagenome (GOLD analysis project Ga0222712, IMG submission 165043) | Estuarine water microbial communities from San Francisco Bay, California, United States - C33_657D | ecosystem: Environmental > Aquatic > Marine > Unclassified | place: USA: California... | reverse complement strand
AACTGAAAATATTGAACACTTAAATACGGACTCTTTTGGATATAGCGCTTAACAAGTTCAATGACTGCTGCAGGGCTTTGATGAGGAATAAATTCTTTCGCCATCTCCATTGCTTTATAGATGAGCGGTGCTGCTTTGCGTTGTTCTGGTGTGAGTAATAAGTTTCGTGAGCTCATAGCTAGGCCGTCTTGCTCACGCAAAGTCGGACAGCCAATAATTGTAGTGGAATGCTTTAGCATAGCTGCCATTTTTCGAATGATGGCTAGCTGCTGGAAATCTTTTTCTCCGAAGTAAGAATTAGTAGGCTGAACAATTTCAAACAAACGATTTACTACGGTAGCGACTCCTTTAAAATGCCCAGGACGGAAGGCTCCTTCCATTGTTTCTTCCATAAATCCGAAAGATATATTTAGTAATTCTGCTCCGTTGGGATATATTTCTACTGGTGTTGGAAGGAAAACAATATCGCAACCGGCATCTTTTAATAAAGCAATATCTGCTTCTGGCATCCGAGGGTAATTTTCTAAATCTTTAGGATCATTGAACTGGGTCGGATTAACGAAAATGCTACAGACAACTATGTCGTTTTCAGTCTTTGCTTTTTCAATTAAAGAAATATGACCAGGATGTAAAGCCCCCATCGTTGGAACAAAGCCTATAGAACGATCTTCTTTTATTTTCTGAGAAGAAAAGTCATGCATCTCTTGTGCATGATGAATGGTTTTTATCTCCAAAATCTGATTATTTGATATTTAATTTTTCTCTCCACTGCTCATTAAAAGATTGTGGTGCAATGGTAGGTGTTTCCCGAAGGCCTCGATCAGATTTATAAAGCCCTTCCATAATATATTTCCCTGCTTTAATCCCTTTCCAATTCATGATATCACGGTTAAGCATTGCTTTTTTCCAGAAGAAATAAAACAATTTATTAGCTCTTGGTTCAAATCCTTTTTCTACGGATTCTTTTCTGTTTTCAATCAATAGCTTTTGAATGTCAATTTTTACCGGACAGATGTCCATCAAATTTCCATCAAGTAAGCTATTTCTAACAGCGTCCTCTTGAGATTCGAAATTATCAATCAAGGGTGAGGTTACAGCTGAAATCGGATTTGAAAAATTAGTGGCCGGGTTCGACATGTAAACAGGCCAGTTAAACTGACAGGCACCACATTTTATACAGGTAGAAGCTTGTCGTTGAACTTCATGTTCCAAAACGCTACTTCTTCCATTGTCAATGATAATCACATATAGTTCTTCAGGTCCATCCAAATCTTCAGGCTGCTTTGGACCTGTAATAATGCTGTTATAAGCAGTTAGCTTTTGCCCTGTTCCGTAGGTGCTTAACAACGGAAGAAATAGGTCAAGGTAATTTAAACTCGGAAGAATTTTGTCAATACCTGTTAAAACGATATGCGTCTTGGGAGTCGATGCACAGAGTTGGGCATTTCCCTCATTTTCAGTAATAACAATAGCTCCTGGATCTGCGATTAAAAAATTACAACCTGTGATACCAATATCTGCGTGAAGATATGTTTCTCTTAAACGATCTCTAATTACTCCAACAAGTTGATCAGGAGCAAGGTTGTTGAGGCCAAAGTGAGAATTAATTTCCTCCACCGACTTATGAACGGCTGGCAAAACCATATGGCCCGAATGATCATCCATACTATCGGCAATATAATCGCCGGCATCAGTCTCAATAATATCAAGACCTTCAATGCCAACACGTTCTTTCAATAAAAGCTCTTCAGCTGTGGAGGATTTAGATTTAATAATGGTTTGAGCCCCAACACTTTTACTAATTTTGACAACGGCATCAATGGCTTCTAGGCTATCCTGAGCCCATATTATTTTACCTCCACTTTTGATAAAATTCGCCTCAAACTCAATAAGGTAAGAGTCGAGGTTTTCAATGGCCTTCCACCTTGCATGAGTTGCTCTTGCTCTTGCCAGTTCTAAGTTTTTAAACTGCGAGCAAGCGTCTTTAAAAGCCATGTCGTATTTGGCTTTAACAGAATGCAGTTGGTTGGATGGATTCATAAATTATTGTGAGCAGACCACAAACCTAATAATTTATTATCTGAAATTTTAAATGAATGAATTAGCAAGTCGTTTTTAGAGCGAAATCATATAATGCACAAATAACAATAAAGTTGTATGTAATGTATTTTTCACTAACTTTGTGCCCTGAAAAAGTAAAACTTTCGCTTATTAAAATGAAAATCAGCAAGTTAATAATAGCATCAATTGTTTATTTTTTAACAATTTCTATAGCTCCGGCCTTTGCTAGTGGTGAGAACCATGGCGAGAAGAACTTTAATGCCGGGGAATTAATTATGGAGCATATCGCTGACGAACATGGTTGGCATTTATGGGGTCATACTACATTGCCCCTACCTGTAATTTTATATAATAGCGATAGAGGTCTTACTGTATTTTCTTCTTCAAAGTTTGAACATGGTGATATGGCTTATGAGGGCTATCGTTTAAACGAAAAAGGTAAAATAGAAGCAATTAACGAAACCGGAGAGGTTCCTGCAGAAATGGGAACTATCAATGAAGCAATCTCTGCCAATACTTACGACTTGTCGATTACAAAAAATGTATTGAGCATATTTGTTACGATGACCATTTTAATGTTGGTCTTTTTATCAGTAGCAAAATCATATACAAAGAGAAAAGGGTTGGCTCCTCAAGGCCTACAAAATGCTGTTGAGTCGATCGTGATTTTTATGCGTGATGATGTTATTAAGGCTGGTATCGGAGAAAAAAAGCACGAAAAATATGTTCCTTATTTATTGACCTTATTTTTCTTTATTTGGATTAACAATTTACTTGGACTAATTCCAGTATTTCCTGGTGGTGCAAATGTTACAGGTAATATTTCAGTTGCTTTAGTGCTAGCAACATTAACGTTTATTATTACTACCATCAGTGGTAATAAAAATTATTGGCAACACATTTTTGCAATGCCAGGAGTTCCAAAAGGAGTATTAGTTTTATTAACACCAATTGAAATTTTGGGTGTGTTTCTTCGTCCGTTTGTACTAATGATTCGTCTCTTTGCAAATATTGCTGCGGGTCATATTATTGCATTATCGTTTTTCTGTTTGATATTTATTTTTGGTCAGGCGACACTTTATGGTACAGGTGGAGGATTGGGCGTTTCGCCTTTATCAATAGTATTTACTGTGTTTATGGGCTTCTTGGAGTTATTAGTTGCCTTTTTGCAAGCTTATGTCTTTACGCTATTATCTTCTATATACATCGGTGCTGCTGTTGAAGAACATCACCACGATGATCATCATTAATCTTATTATTAACTCTTAATACTTATCAATTATGTTAGCAAACATTTTATTACAAGCAGGCGTTGACGGTATCGGATTCGGATACGGTTTAGCTGCTATGGGAGCAGGATTAGCTGCAATTGGAGCAGGAATCGGTATCGGCCGTATTGGCGGATCTGCGTTAGAATCAATCGCTCGTCAACCAGAAGTATCTGGCGACATTCGTGCGAATATGATCCTAGCTGCTGCACTTGTTGAAGGAGCTGCCTTCTTCGCAATGGTAATTGGATTGTTGGCAATCTTAACAAAGTAATTTGTTATCTGTCAAAATGTAAACCAGTGCGAAAGCGATTGGCCTAGCGCTGGTTTATTTAAAAAAACAATAAGAGAAAAATTTATATAAAATGGAATTAGTAAAACCCGAATTTGGTCTCGTATTCTGGATGACCCTTTCATTTCTGATTGTAGTTTTTATACTAAGTAAATTTGCTTGGGGCCCTATTTTAAATTCACTTAAAGATCGTGAGACATCAATTGAAGATGCTTTAAATGCGGCAAAAAAAGCAAAGGATGAGGTAGCGAACATGAAAGCTGAGAACGAAGCTTTATTACAAGAGGCTCGTCAGGAAAGAGATCGCATGATGAAAGAAGCTCGTGACACAAAAGATGCGATTGTTGCAGAAGCACGATCTAAAGCAAAGTCAGAATCTGATCGTTTATTAGCAATGGCTCGTGAATCAATTCAAAATGAAAAGATGGCGGCTATTACTGAATTAAAAAATCAAGTAGCTACGTTATCAATTGAAATAGCCGAAAAAGTAATTCGTCAGCAATTAGCTAATGATGAAAAACAAAAAGCTTTAGTAACAGAGTTATTAAAGGATGTTAAAATGAACTAATCTAATTGTTCGAAAAAGCAAAATAAAATGACAGATTCTAAAGTAGCTCGCAGATACGCCAAGTCATTGTTGATTCTTGCCTCTGAAAAGAATTTATCTGAAAAGGTTTTTTCGGATATGGAGCTTATTAAAAATACATGTATTCAAAGCCATGATTTGGCGTTATTGTTAAAAAGCCCAATTGTGAATGGAGATAAAAAAGATGCGGTAATCAAAGGCGTATTTAACGGTAAAGTGGATAATGTGACGATGACTTTTATGGACTTAATGATTAAAAAGGGTCGTGAAACACATTTAGAAGGCATATCTCAAGAGTATATCAATCTTTATAAGGATATGATAGGTGTTCGTGTAGCATATGTAACTACAGCAACTGCCTTGGACGCAGCAGGAAGAGAGCAGGTTTTATCTGTTGTTAAGCAAATGAAGGGGGACAAGATTGAACTAGTGGAGTCGGTAAATAAAAATATAATTGGAGGTTTCGTGCTTCGCATAGGCGATGAACAATTCGATGCTTCAGTGTTGAAAAAGTTGCGCCAGTTGAAAAATGAATTTGACGACAATTTATACATAAAAGAATATTAATAATTAATAACCTAATAAATAACTACACAAATGGTAGATGTTAGACCAGACGAAGTTTCAGCTATTCTCCGTCAACAATTAGCAGGATTTAAATCTGCAACAGAACTTGAAGAAGTAGGAACAGTATTACAAGTGGGTGATGGTATTGCCCGTATTTACGGACTTACAAAGGTTCAATCAGGAGAGCTAATCGAATTTGAAAATGGACTTAAGGGTATCGTATTGAATCTTGAAGAAGATAACGTAGGTGCCGTAACGTTAGGTTCATCAAACAATATTAAAGAAGGTGATACTGTAAAGCGTACAGGTAAGATCGCTTCTATTCGCGTAGGAGAAGGAATGCTTGGACGTGTTGTAGATACACTAGGTAATCCAATCGATGGTAAAGGACCAATTTCTGGTGAAACTTTCGAAATGCCACTTGAGCGTAAAGCACCAGGGGTAATTTTCCGTCAGCCAGTAAATGAGCCTTTACAAACGGGTATCAAAGCGATTGATGCAATGATTCCTATCGGACGTGGTCAGCGTGAGTTAATCATCGGTGATCGTCAGACAGGTAAGACAGCTGTTGCAATTGATACAATTATCAATCAAAAAGAATTCTACGATAAAGGTGAACCAGTATTTTGCATCTACGTTGCAGTAGGTCAGAAAGGTTCTACTGTTGCTAACGTAGTTAAGACATTAGAAGAGCGTGGTGCAATGCCATATACAGTAATCGTTGCGGCTACTGCTTCTGAGTCTGCTCCAATGCAATTCTTCGCTCCAATGGCAGGTGCTGCAATCGGAGAATATTTCCGTGATACTGGTCGCCCAGCATTAGTTGTTTATGATGATTTATCGAAACAAGCAGTTGCTTACCGTGAGGTATCTCTATTATTACGTCGTCCTCCAGGTCGTGAGGCTTATCCAGGAGACGTATTCTACTTACACAGTCGTTTATTAGAGCGTGCTGCGAAAGTAATTAAATCGGATTCGATTGCTGCTAACATGAACGACTTACCTGAATCTTTAAAAGGTAAAGTAAAAGGTGGTGGATCGTTAACAGCCCTTCCAATTATCGAAACTCAAGCAGGTGACGTTTCAGCGTATATTCCTACAAACGTAATTTCAATTACTGACGGACAGATATTCCTTGAAGCTAACTTGTTTAACTCTGGTGTTCGTCCTGCAATTAACGTAGGTATCTCGGTATCACGTGTAGGAGGTAATGCTCAGATTAAATCAATGAAGAAAGTTGCTGGTACGCTTAAGTTAGATCAGGCGCAGTACCGTGAATTAGAGGCCTTCTCTAAATTCGGTTCTGACTTAGATGCAGCTACAAAAGCGGTAATCGATAAAGGTTCTCGTAACGTAGAAATTCTTAAGCAAGGTCAATATTCACCATTACGTGTAGAAGAGCAAGTTGCAATCATTTACCTTGGAACAAAAGGTTTATTGCAAAATGTTCCTGTACGTCAGGTGCGTGAATTCGAAACGAACTTCTTAAATGTAATGCGCGCAAGTCATAAAGCTACACTTGATCAATTAGCGAAAGGTGTAATCAATGATGAAATCACAAATACATTAGAGCAGGTAGGTAAAGACTTAGCAAAAAATTATATTGCTTAATAACAGCACGATTTAAAGAAAATTTAAAATGGCTAATTTAAAAGAGGTACGTTTAAGAATTGTTTCTGTGTCGAGTACACAGCAAATCACCAAAGCAATGAAGATGGTGAGTGCTGCTAAGTTACGTCGCGCGCAGAATGCAATTACGCAACTACGCCCTTATGCAAATAAGCTTCGTGATATTCTTGAAAACTTGTCTTCTTCTCTGGAAGGAAACAGCGGAGGCCAATTTGCTCAAGTACGCCCGGTAGAAAAAGTTTTAATTGTAGCTGTTACTTCAAACAGAGGATTAGCAGGTGCATTTAATGCAAATATCATTCGCCAGGTAAACAGATTAATTCACGATCAATACAGCGCTCAGGCTAATGCAGGAAACGTAAAGGTTTTGAGTATTGGTAAAAAAGCATCTGATTTCTACTCTAAAAATAAAACATTGTATAATGGAAATCACAATGAAGTATATGGTGATTTACGTTTTGATGTTGTTGCGCCAATTGCAGAAAAAATCATGAATGATTTTGCTGCCGGACAATATGATAAAGTTATTGTGGTTTATAATCAGTTTAAAAATGCTGCAGTGCAAATTGTTCAATCTGAACAGTTATTACCTCTTCAACCAGCAGCAACTACAACTGAAAAGTCGACTAACAACGACTATATTTTTGAGCCAGGAAAGCAAGAGATCGTGCTTGATTTAATTCCAAAGTCAGTTAAAACCCAATTGTATAAAGCAGTTCTTGATTCACATGCTTCTGAACATGGAGCACGTATGACAGCGATGAGCAAGGCAACGGATAACGCAGGTGAGTTAATCAAAGAATTAAAGCTTACTTACAACAAAGCTCGTCAGGCTGCAATTACCAACGAGATCTTGGAGATTGTTGCAGGTGCCGAAGCATTGAACGGATAATAAGGTTAAACTAATCTAATAGTATCTAATAGGGAGCAATTTGCTCCCTATTTTTTTTGCTTTCTTGAAACTTATTAGAAGGCTTATGCACTAACTCTATACTCAATGAAAATAACCTAATTAAAAATACAGTTCAAAGGTTGGATTGATAATGGTTGAATGGAAGGGCGATGTGGTTATCGCCCTTTTTTTATGATTAATCGCATTGACCGGGGAAAAAATGAAGGAAGCTGCAGGCTTCCTTCATTTGTTTTTATACTTTCATAAAAAAAACACACATGAAAAAAATCTATTTATTACTATTTGGCCTCTTACCATTTTTTAGCAATGCCCAGTTTGCCAATGATTCAACCAATAATGTGGTTATTCAAGATGCCATCGGGTCAGAGCAAGCTACTCCATTAATCAGCTCTCGTAGCGATGGTGGTGTTTATATTTCCTGGTTTGATCAATCATCAGGAATGTATGTTTTACGCATGCAGCGATTAGATGCTCTTGGTAATAAATTATGGGGACCCAATGGAGTAGTAGTTAGTAATGCTAATCAGAATACAGCCTTATTTCGCTACGATTTGAAAACGGATAATGAAGGAAATGCAATTGTCGCTTTTCAAGATCAACGAACAGGTAGTATGCAGGTAGTTGCTCAAAAAATGGACTCTACAGGTGCCCCAGTGTGGGCGAACAATGGGGTTGTTTTAGCTGATGCTGATGCGGCACAAGGATTAGCTCCTGTAATTGGTGTTTTGTCAAATAATAACATTGTTGTTGCATGGAATGCCTATTCGAGTACTAACCAAAAATGGGTTTGTTATATCGAATTAAATCCAGCAACAGGAGCCTCTATTAATGGTGCTGGTCCAGATAAAATAAAACCAGCAACTGGAACCACACCTAATTATTCTCGTCCATCGATTGCTTCTTACGCTAACAACGAATATTATTTAATGTACGTTCAGGAAACAGGCAACTTCCCAGGATTAACATCTAAGTTATATGTAAAAAGAATGGCTACTAACTATGTAAGCTTATGGGCAGCGCCGATTCAGTTTACAACTAAAACAATTACCGCATTTTTCTTCCCTAGAATAATTTCAGATGGTGGAACCGGATTCTTATGTGCATTCAATACAGGTAATCCTGCTAATGCCGCACTTACTTGTGTTTATTTGCAGCATGTTGATTCTACTGGCGCTACATGGAGTACTAACGGCACCGCATTAACGAGCTCAACAACTATTAATTCTTATTTAGGAGATTACTTTTATAATACAACTACTAATCAAACCTGGGTAGGATTACAAGTGACAAATTCAGGACAGTCGGCTTCTGGAAATAGCATTCAACGAGTGAATAATGTAGGATTGAATTTATGTGGTACAGATGGAATTGTTGTTGATGCACAAACGACAAACATGACCATTCCAGTTGGTATTGCACAAGATGATAATAATGCTATTCTGGTTTATTATACTGGAGGATTTAATCAGGTTTCTATTAAAGCTACGTTAATTGATTCATTGGGGGTGAAGCAATGGGCGTTTAACGAAAAAGCAATTAATGTAACCGCAAGTAATAAAGATGATATCGGCATATCGAGAGTTAATAATCATCAGTTAATTGTTACATGGTCGGATACCAGAAATGATAATGGTATTTATGCTCAAAATATAAATGATGATGGTACTTTAGGTCCGATGGCTGTTGGATTAAATTCTATTGAATCGAATGCAGGTATTCAGTTAATTCAAAACCCTTCAAGTATATTGCAATTAAGAAGTATGAATAGTATTGAAGAAGTTGAAATTTATTCAGCCATGGGACAATTAGTTTACTCGACGTTTGGATTGGATAATACAGAATTATCAATTCCTTTAACGAGTAAGTTCACTGCAGGAAATTATATTATACGAGTGAATCGTAAAACAACACTTAAGTGGATTAAGGAATAATAGTAATTAGATAAAATAAAAACGGGGACTAATTTTAGTCCCCGTTTTTTTATTGCTGTTGATAGTAATTCGGATTGAGTGCTGAATACTTTTGAAGTTTTTTCTGCATCTCATCACTTAACTGTGATTGTCCATACTGTCTTGCCATTCTGATTAACTCACCATAAATAGCGTAAGCTTGGTTCGATTCTCTGTCGATAGAAGTGAAATAAGAAGTGCGCTTTAACGATAAGTAGTAATCCATTTCATTTTCATAGATAGCAGCCATACGCTTTGTAATTGCAATAGCCATATCGTTTGCATGCTTTCTTCTTGCTTCTGGTAATTCTACCGTCGACATTGTCATGCGGTTCATTGGATTTAAAGTATCATTAGGATTTACTTTTTGAGAGGCAATAAAATATAATTCAATTGGACGAAGCATCATCACATTGTATCCTACTCTATTGTCTGGCATTTCTTCATTCATTTTATCTAATACAGTAATTGCTGAATCTTTTTTGCCAACTTCTAATAACGATTCTGATAAACGTGTGAAGTTATTTCGGAAGTTCATAGTCATACCTAAGTTGGTCTGATCAAGATAAACTCCTTCATTATTCATATTACCCCACAGGAACTTATTCATCATGTTATTATACATCACGTCGTTATTCACTCTTCCTGTTTGACTGTTAGGATCAATTGATCTAGGGTTTTTAATTGGAACAAAACGATAAGCCAATCCTTCTAATTGGAAGTATGGTTCAAGGTTCATATAGTTTTCGCTTCCAACAGTAACAGCAAAATAAATCGGACGTTTCCAATCGTTGTTGGCAATCAAATCCAAAATCATTAAGTCTGCTTTCATCAAATAGCTTTTATTAATCTCCCAGAAAATAGTATCTACTATTTGATTAGCCTCTTCTGGTTTTACAATTCCAGCAGCGATTACAGCCTTTTTATCTACAGGAATCATGAATTTCTTAGTTGGGAAGAAGCTCAATGATGTTCCATTTTGCGTTTGAACTTTTGCACTTGGATCATCCGACTTTATAAAATTCATTACCTCTTTCAAGTTGATATAACCGTCTGCGTTTACTCTTCCTTCGTAATACGGAACATAATCTCTTGTTCCTTGTTCATATTGTTCATGAGTAAAGCTGATAGGTAATGCATCACTTTGATAAGCTTTACGCTTCATTTGATCAATGTACCAATCCGTGTTTAATAAACTCAAATTAACAATTCTGATATCAGGACGAACACCTTCTACATCTTGTGCATACCAAAGTGGGAATGTATCGTTGTCACCATTGGTAAAGATGAGCGCGTTCGGTGCACAGCTTTGTAAGTAATTATGTGCAAAATCGCGCGAAGTGTAACGATGTGAACGATTGTGATCATCCCATCCATCTTTCGCCATTAATGTAGGAGCCGCCAATAAGCAAATTACAGTTGATAATACTGCAGCTGTTTGACCGTCTAATTTTTTACTGATTGCATCAATCAATGCCAACGTTCCTAATCCAATCCATATAGCAAATGCATAAAATGAAGCAGCATAAGCATAGTCACGTTCACGCGGCTGATATGGATATTGATTCAGATAAAGTACAATGGCTAATCCTGTAAAGAAGAACAACAACATAACAGTCCAGAAATCGTTTTGCTTTGCACGCTTGTAATGCCAAATCATTCCTATCACCCCTAACAAGAAAGGAAGCATATAAAAACGATTGTATCCTTTATTGGTCTTTGCACTTTCAGGTAACGTATCTTGTGGACCTAATCGTGCTTCATCAAGAAATGTAATTCCTGTAAGCCAATTACCTTTTGTTATTCCTCCGTGTCCTTGAATATCATTTTGGCGACCAGAAAAATTCCACATGAAATAGCGCCAGTACATATGTATGATTTGGTAATTCCAGAAGAACTTTAAGTTTTGTGCAAATGTTGGCTTGCCTTCACCCGTAATACCCGCCCATTCTTTGTAAGCTTGAATGTGATTTTCTTGTCCGCTATACATACGAGGGAAAATGGTACAATTAGCAGGATCAAAAACAGGAGATTGTTTTTTGCCACTTACAACATACTTTCCATCTTTTGCTGCATATTGATTTGCTCCTTCTTCAATGCTTACTTGATCTGCATTGTAGTATTGTCCATAAAATAAAGGACGGTCGCCGTATTGCTCACGGTTGATATACCCTAATAAATTAAATACTTGCTCAGGGTTGTTTTCATCCATTGGCGGATTAGCCATCGAACGAATAACAATCATCGCATAAGAAGAGTATCCCAATAGAATAAATGCAAAGCAAAGGATGCTTAAATTTAGTAAAGGCTTATTCTTTTCAACCGAATGTTTTAATCCGTAAGCAATTCCTCCAATTACTAATAACAAGAAGAAAATAAATCCTGACCAGAATGGTAGTCCGAAGCTGTTTACAAACAATAAATCAAACTTAGACGCAAGACTTACTAAGCCAGAGATAATTCCGTATTGCACAACACCTAAAATCAATACCCCAACAATAGAAGTTTTAATTACTCCCCCTAATGATGGTTTGTTTTTCTTGAAGTAGTAAATGAATGCAAGCGCAGGAATCGTCAATAAGTTCAATAAGTGAATACCGATGGATAATCCCATCAAATAAGCAATTAAAATAATCCATTTGTTGGCGTCTTTTTCTTCGGAAGCATCCCACTTGAACATCACCCAAAATACAATCGCTGTAAAGAAAGAAGAAGAGGCATAAACCTCACCTTCTACTGCAGAAAACCAAAATGAATCACTGAACGTATAGGCTAAAGCGCCTACTAAACCAGCACCCATAATTCCGATAAGTTGTGCACTTGTAATCTCTTCGCTTTTTACAACAATCTTTTTCGCAATAGCCGTGATTGTCCAAAACAAAAACAGAATTGTAAAGGCACTCATTAATGCAGATAAAATATTGATCATCACGGAAACGAGACGAATATCTCCGCCCGACATCAAACTAAATACTCTACCTAACATCAAGAATAATGGCGCTCCCGGAGGATGACCTACTTGAAGTCGGTAAGAAGATGCGATGAACTCGCCGCAATCCCAAAAACTACCTGTTGGCTCAATAGTGCTTAAATACACGAACGCTGAAATGGCAAAAGCAATCCATCCGAAGAGATTGTTAATACGCTTATAATGATTCATATTTATAGAATAAGATGGGCGAATTTAAGAATTATTTACAAGGGGAATACATGGTTTTTGTTAAACATCAGAAGAAGTTATTCATTGTGATGTTAAATAAAAATTAACCTAATACGGAATTGCTTCTAAGGCATACCCCTGTTGGCTCAAGTATACCAATATACGCGGCAAAACTACTAACAGGTTGTTCTTTGCTTTTTCATTATCGTGGAAAACGATGATAGAGCCAGGTCCTAGATTTCTCGTGACATTAGCATATACTTCTTCAGGTGATAAATCGTTATCATAGTCCTTGCTCAATATATCCCACATAATTACCTTGTCTTGTTTTTGAATGACTTGAAGTGGCTTTAAAAGAATCCTTCCGTAAGGAGGACGAAACAAGTTGCTTTGCGATAGCTCACGTCCCTTCATGTAATCATTAATGTACTCCTCCGTCTTCGATTTCCATCCATTCAAATGGGAATACGTGTGAGAACCAATATGATGGCCTTTTTCTTTGATTAAATTAAATATCCCAGGGTGTTGTTCTATGTTCTTCCCGATGCAGAAAAAAGTGGCTTTTGCCTTATATTCATCAAGTAATTCGAGTACTTTTTCGGTTATAAAAGGGGTAGGACCGTCATCAAATGTCAGATATAAAATCTTCCTATCAGAGGGCAAATGCCAAATTGCATTCGGATAAATCCAGCGTAAAAAGGAAAGGGGCCTGACCATAGGACCCCAAAAATAGAATACTTTACAAATAATTAAGTTAGAATTGAGCTTATTTCAAAATTGAAGGTTAAATTTGCTACCCCAAAAAACGGGAATAAAAACATCATCCTATGAAGAAAACATTTACGTTTTGTATCACAAAAATCGCAATGGTATTTGCAGTTGCAATACTAATGACCAACATGGTTAATGCGCAAGCCCTAGTAATTAATGAAATCGATTATGATCAGCCTGGCGTTGACAGTGCAGAGTATGTTGAATTATACAATGCAGGTCCGAATCCAGTGAACTTAGCAGATTTCAAATTAGTATTGTTTAACGGAAGTACAAGCGGAACTGGAAACGTTGCTTACGATTCTATTCAACTTCCATCACAAACTTTAACAGCAGGTTCTTTCTTTGTAATCTGTGGTAACTCAGGTAAGGTTCCAAACTGTAACTTGACTTTTACTGCTGCTACTAACTGTCTTCAAAATGCAGCTTCTGCAACAGCAACTACTCCATCTCCTGATGCGGTTTATTTAAAAGATGTACAACAAGGTAATATCATCGATGTAGTTAGCTACGAAGGTGATTGTATTGCTCCTTATTTTGAAACTGCTGGTGTTCCAGCTGGAAACAGCGACACTATTGTAGCAGATTCAATTATGTCACGTTTCTACAGTATCGGAAGATATCCTGATGGAACAGATTCAAACAATAACTCAGTTGATTTTAATCGTATGTGTTCTACACCAGGTGCTGCTAACGTAGCAAATGCTAATGGTTGTGTAACAGCTATTGCAGAGGTTAAATCAGCAATGAATATTCTTGTTTATCCAAATCCAACTCGTGGTTTATTACATATCGATATGACGAAAGATTATTTCAAGCAAGTGAAAGTATCGGTAGTAGATTTATTAGGTCGTGAGGTAAAATCAGCTGATTTAGGAGATTTCGATGCTATTTATTCATTGAATTTATCTGATCTTAACAAAGGTGTTTACATTGTTAAAATTCAAACAGCTAACGGAACGATGCTACAACGCGTAGAACTTTCTAAGTAATACGATTATCACAATATTTGGAGACCCCGAGGATTATCCTCGGGGTTTTTTTATTGAAGCCAAAGCCATTTTAACCCATTTTTTTGAGATATTAACCAAAATCAAGAGGGTAAATCGTGGTTTCAGTTGCATCATTGTATCATCAAAACGCACAAAGATGATTACGGACGCACCTTCAGTAGAAAAGTTTAATGTTCTCAATTTCGATGAGAAAGCCTGGCATGTATGGCACCACGCTAATTTTATCATGGTACGCCAAAACAGCTGCTATCGAGTAAACCTATATTATCTAAATGGGTACTATATCCAATTATGGTATCATGTAAAGCGTAATCGCATCGCTAAAATCGCAGCAACAAAATCGAATCGTATTGTAAATGCCTATCTGCAAAATATATCGATCGATGAACTAATATTAAATTAAACACCAGTTCTCTTCAAACCGAAAAATCCCGAGATAACCTCGGGATTTTTTTATGAATAATTGAGAAAATTACAATGGAATATTGCCGTGCTTTTTCTTCGGAAGTTTAACAGCTTTGTTTTCTAACATTTTAAAAGCTTTAATCAATTTACTTCTTGTTGCTTCTGGCATAATCACCTCATCTACATAACCACGCTCTGCTGCTCTGTATGGATTTGCGAAGTGATTAATATATTCTTCTTCTTTCTCTTTTAACTTTTGTTGAGGATTAGCAGAAGCCGCAATTTCATTCTTGAAAATAATTTCTGCCGCACCACGTGCACCCATCACCGCAATCTCAGCCGTAGGCCATGCATAGTTCATGTCTGCGCCTATATGCTTCGAGTTCATTACGTCATATGCACCACCATAAGCTTTGCGCGTTATAACTGTGATACGAGGAACAGTTGCTTCACTAAATGCAAATAATAATTTAGCTCCGTTTGTAATGATACCATGCCACTCCTGATCAGTACCAGGTAAAAATCCAGGTACGTCTTCAAATACCAATAAAGGAATATTAAAGCAATCGCAGAAGCGAACAAATCGTGCAGCCTTTGTGGAGGAATTAATATCTAATACTCCCGCTAAAAATGCCGGCTGATTCGCAACAATACCA
>Ga0222712_10004170_pt1 | contig 15277 bp, 19 predicted proteins | sample C33_657DmetaG_FD_165043 | JGI IMG/M metagenome (GOLD analysis project Ga0222712, IMG submission 165043) | Estuarine water microbial communities from San Francisco Bay, California, United States - C33_657D | ecosystem: Environmental > Aquatic > Marine > Unclassified | place: USA: California... | reverse complement strand
AAAAACGAATATATCGTTTATGAACAGGAAGTTCGTTGTAAAGTAGGAGAAAATGACTTTAATATAACATTAAATCCTACAATATCAACTGATAATTCAGGTTCATTAAGAGATTTTGCTACAGGTTCATCTTTTTCTCCTTATGTTACTACAGTAGGGCTTTATAATAGTAGAAGTGAATTATTAGCTGTAGCTAAATTAGCAAAACCCTTACCCCTATCAGCAACTACTGATACAACATTAGTAGTAAGATATGATATTTAAAAATAAAAATTATGTGGTTATATAAAGGAAAAGAAATTAAAGAATTATCAGACATGCCCGAAAACCCTTTCGGGTTTATTTATGTTGTGACACACACTCCTACAGGAAGAAAATATCTAGGTAAAAAACAGTTAATGTCTATTCAGAAAAAAGCTTTAGGTAAAAAAGAATTAGCTTTAATTACAGATGGTAGAGCGAGTAAGAAAAAAACAGTAATTAAAGAATCTGATTGGAAAACTTATTATGGTTCACATGCTGAAATAAAACAATTGATAAAAGACAAAAAACATTTGGAATTTACAAGAGAGATACTTACATTCGTTCCTACTAAGAAACTTCTTACTTATTACGAAACTAAGTATCTTTTTATAAATGAAGTTTTAGAAACTCAAAACGAGTATATAAATGACAACATTCTTGGAAAGTTTTTCAAGAAAGACTTTGCTCCCCAAAAATAATTCATTATATTAAATAAAAATAATCTCTATGAAACGCTACGGTCTTTTTACCAAGAATTCAAATGAAGCTATTAATAATATACCTTCAAGAAGTTTAGAAGAAGCAAAATCATTCTTTATAGCAAAGAAAAAATTAACTGTAGATCAATTTGACCAATTATTTGAAGTTAGGTTAGTAAATTAAAAATTAAAAATAGGTTATGGTAAATGGAATTTTGTTAGGTTTAGTACAATCAGTACTAGGGAAAGGGCATGTTACATCAAAAGGTAATTATGCCTTCCAATGTCCTGTCTGTAACCATAGAAAACCTAAATTAGAAGTTAATTTAATTCCAACTACTAAAAATGAAAATCCTTGGCACTGTTGGGCTTGTGATATTAAAGGTAAATCTTTATCTTCTTTATTTAAAGTAGTAAAAGTTGATGGAAGTAAGTATTCTGAACTAAATTCTATATTAGGTACAACATATAAAACTGATATAGTTGAAAATGAAAAACCTGTAGAATTACCTAAAGAATACAAACCTTTATATAACCTTAGTAAATCAGATATTATAGCTAGACATGCTTTAGCTTACATTAAGTATAGAGGAATTACTTCAGAAGACATACTAAAATACCAAATAGGCTACTGTGAATCAGGCCAATACTCGAATAAAATTATAATTCCCAATTATTCCGCGGACGGTAAACTTAATTACTTTATAGCGCGTTCTTTTGAAAAAGATCCTGTTAGAAAATATGATGCTCCATCTGCTGATAAAAATGCTATAATAGGCTTTGAAAATTTAATTAATTGGGATTTACCTATCATATTATGTGAAGGCGCATTTGACGCCATTGCTATTAAAAGAAATGCTATACCATTATATGGTAAAACTTTATCAAAAGCTTTAACTAAAAAATTATTAACAAATAGTGTTAAAAATATTTACTTAGCTTTAGATAGTGATGCTTTAAAGAGCACACTTAAAATTGCCGGAGATCTACTCCAATCAGGAAAAGAATTGCATGTTATAAAATTAGAAGGTAAAGATCCATCTGATATGGGTTTCGCTCATTTTACAACTTTAGTACAACAAGCTGAACAATTTACTTTTTCTGATCTATTTTCACTTAAATTAGAAGTAAACTAATGAAAAAATCTTACGACAGAATTTTACAGATCTCAGATGACCATAAACAGATTACATTACCTGATTCAAGGTTTTATAGACGTAATGGAAATTATTATCCTTCTGTAACACATGTTTTATCTTATTATCCTAAGGGAGTACATTTTGAAGATTGGTTAAAAAAAGTAGGTTATGCCTCAGAATATATTGTAAAAAAAGCAGCAGAAGAAGGAACTCAAACTCATAATTTATGTGAAGAATATTTGAATGGAGAAGAATGTTCATTTTTAAATCAATATGGTAATCCTGCTTATCCCCCTCATGTTTGGTCAATGTTTTTAAACTTTGTTGATTTTTGGGAGACTCATAAACCAACACTAATTGAAACTGAAGTACATTTATTTTCAGATAAACTTAAAGTAGCAGGTACTTGTGATTTAGTTATTGAATTAAATGGTGAAAGATGGATTTTGGATTTAAAAACTTCTAACCATTTACAAACAACATATGATTTACAAACAGCTGTTTATAGCCAATGTTATGAAGAGTGTTATGGTAAAACTATACAACGTAGAGGTATTTTATGGTTAAAATCAAGATCTAGAGGTGAAGATAAAACTGGTAAACGTTTAAAAGGTAAAAATTGGGAAATTGTAGAATCTGAAAGATCTCAACAGGCCAATTTAGATATTTTTATGAATGTTAAAGCTTTATTTGATTTAGAGAATCCAGCTCCTAAACCTCACATATTAACATTAAGAACTACAGCTAAAAGGGAAGTATAAATATTTATATTAATAATGTACTTATGATCAAATTATCAACACTTTTAAAAGAAATTACAGGTAAACCTAAAGCTATATTTTTAGCTGGTCCTGCTGGTAGTGGGAAAACTTATATTTCAAAACAATTAATTCCTTCTTCATTAAAAGTTATCAATTCAGATGACACTTATGAGGAACTTTTAAAAGCAAGTGGTATTGGTCTAAAACAAAAAGACTTTACTCCTGATCAATTATCTCAAGCAGCTAAATTACAAGCACAAGCTAGAAAAACTACTCAAGATAAATTAGCTCAATCTATCGAAGACAAAAATGATATTGTTATTGATGGAACAGGAGCAGCATCAGGTCCAGTATTAAAGAAAAAACAACAACTAGAAGACTTAGGGTATGAGACATTAATGTTAATGGTTTATGTCTCTCCTCTAATTTCACTTGAACGTAATGCTCAACGTGATAGAAGTTTAATGCCAGGTATTGTTTTACGTACATGGAGAGATGTAAATAAAAATATTGAAATTTATAGACAAGCATTTGGAGACAATTTTATCTTACTAGATAATAATCCAGAAAATACTAATAAAGGCTTTTCACCTGAGTTAATTAAACCTTACACTCAAGATTCAGCAGCGGTAGGTAAACCTAAAACTCCTGAAGAAATGGCTAAGTCTGTAGCTGAAAAAGAAGCTTTAAATAAAGAAATAGAAGTTATGGTTAAACAGTTACCTGAATTTGATTCAATCGATTCAGCTAAATCTAAAATCCAAAATTTTATATAATGAATATAGGTAGAGAAATAGTACAAGAATTAGTAGAGTCAACTACTCCTATAATAGCTTTATACCCAGGTAAATTTAAACCACCACATGCTGGACATTTTGATGTAGTAACTAAAGCAGCTAAAATAGCTGATAAAGTGATAGTAATAATGTCTCAAGGTTCTAAAGATGAATTTACAGCTGAAGACTCAATGAAAGTTTGGAGACTATATGAAGACCTTCTACCTGGTAATGTTCAAATATTAATATCAGGAAAATCTTCACCTGTAAGTGAAGTATTTGATATTATAAAAGATAAATCAACAGATTTTTTAGTACTGTATGGTAAAGGTGAAGAAAGTAGATACAGAGCTATAGAAAAAGATCCTAATACTTATTCTAATGTAAAAATAGTAGACGCAGGAACTTTTGAAGGTTTACACGCAACTGATTTAAGAAACGCTATTAATAATAAAAATTTAGAAGATATACAAAAACATTTACCTAAGGGTATTGACGCCAAAAAAGTATTAGATGTTTATACTCAGAAAGAATTTAAACCTGGTCCTATATTACATGAGTCATTTACTCCTCAAAAAGCACCTCTAATGAAAAAATTTGTTGAGTATGCTTGTAATGAATTAGAAATAAATGAACCACAAATTAATATTATAAATTCTCCTACTTACTCTCAAGAAAATCATAGTTTTGGAGGTTATATACCTTCAGAGGAAAAAATATTAGTTGTAGTACATAACAGAAATATGGCTGATATTTTAAGAACATTAGCTCATGAATTAGTCCATCATTACCAGAAATTAAATGGAGATGAATTAAATGGAGAAGATGGTTCTGAAACTGAAAATGAAGCTAATGCTATGGCGGGAGTTATAATGAGAAAATTTGGACGTGAAAACCCTCAAATTTTTGAAAGTAAATTAAATGAAATGATGTATCCCCCATATAAAGCTAATATGGTAGGAAAAACTAGATATAAAGCTTCTGATACTTTTACTAATGATCCTGAAATTGCTATTAAAAAAGGATATTTAGAACAAAATATAATTGAAGCTGATCCTAAAACGGGTACAGGTAAAAAACCAAAAGGATCAGGAAGAAGATTATATACTGATGAAGATCCTAAAGATACTGTATCTATTAAGTTTAAAACTAAAGAAGATATAGTTGATACTTTAAATAAAAGTTCATTTAAATCTAAACCTCATAATCGTCAATCACAAATTATTAATGTAATTCATCAACGTGTTAGAGCAGCTTATAGTAAAGCTAAAGATTCTGAAGTAAAATCAAGATTAAAACGTGCTTTAGATTATATTGAAAAACGAAAAGAAACATCTAAGAAAAAAACTGAACGTCTAAATAAATTAAAATGATTAAATTAACAAATATATTAACTGAAGTTAAAAAACTTAAAGAAACCTTTGAGGAATTTGCTAATATTAGAGGTAAGGGCGCAGCTAAAATAGCAGCTACAGCAGAAGAAAAAGGAGGATTAGCTCTATTAACTTGGCATCATTTTAAAGTAAAAGCTCCTTACTATAAAAAAGCAGAAGAAGGAAAATTTGATAAAGAAGAGGCTAAAAAAGAATTTGAAAAAACTTTAAAAAGTATTTCATTAAATATGACACCAATTGAATTTCAAAGAGAGGTAGGAAGACTAGAAGTATTAGGTGAATTATTAATTAGAAATAAATAACATGAGTTATTTAGTAGCTAATATACCACCAACTGAAGTTTTTATAAGAAAAGAATTTTTATATGATTTTCAAACAGATGAAAAAGGTAAATCTCTTGGTAAAGGAGAATTTGAGTCCGCTCATTGGATTACAACAAAATCAATTCCTAATCAAGCTTTATATTTTGAGTCATTTATTCATGATTATGGAGCATTATTTGATAAATTACCACTTCATGCCTTTGTTTGGAAAACAGATATTGATCAAAATAAATTATACCCACTAGATTATTTACAATTATGGGATTGTTTTTCTTATAATATATCAGTTATTAAAAAACAACGTCTAAGAAATGCTCGTTGTGAAATAATAATGAAAGATAAATCAAGAGCTCCAGGTTATTATTTATTTACTATTGATTCATGTTCATCTGACCCAAATGAAATAGATGTATCTTGGGCTGAAACACCAAATGAACATAAATCTTTTAATATAATTAAATTAGATAATGGTCAATTTGCCGCTCAACCTAATAATAGAATATTATGGAAACATCAATCACAAACTCCATCAACTGATTTAAAAATTCCATATTTTAGATTTTCAACAAAAACTTGGATATGTGAAAATTCTGATAGATGGACAGCAGCAAATGCTACAAAATTTAATTATGATGAGTAATTCAAAAAAAATGATATCATTAAATAAATTATTTAAAGAAGAAAAACCAAAACTAAATTACAAAATTTATTGTGATATGGATGGGGTTCTAGCTGATTTTGAAGCTAGATTTGAACATTTTACAGGTCTATCACCTGATGCTTACAGAGCTGAAATAGCTAAAAAGTATGGTGAGAAACAAGTAGATAAAATGTTTTGGGACCTTATTGATAAACAAATAGGAGTAAGATTTTGGAGAGGAATACCTTGGATGCCTGGTGGTAAACAATTATGGGAGTATATTAAACCTTATAACCCAACTTTACTAACATCACCTTCATGGGATCAATCAAGTAAAATGGGTAAAGCACTTTGGATCAAAGATCATATTCCAGGTACTAAAGTTATCTTTAGACAAGCTAAAAATAAACCTGACTTTGCAGAATCAAATGCTATTTTAATTGATGATAGAGAAGATACTATCATGAATTGGAAGTCTAAAGGAGGAATTGGTATTGTATATAGAACAACAGACCAAGTAATAAACGAATTAAAACAATTAGGGTTATAAATGACACAATTAAACAAACAATTCTCAGATCGTGACGTACAACGTATGCGTAATATTATTTCAGGTAATACTGCAGATAATACTAGAATTCAAGCCGGTTATAGTAATAAAAAAGTACAACATACTGAAGGCGATGTGTGGGAGGAAAACGGCAAAACTTGGACTATACACAACGGTATTAAACAAACTGTCACCAAACACGACGCGTTAAAAGCAATGGTTGAATTCCCACTTACCTGCCCTGAGTGTGGTAAGTCTATGAAAAATCACTCACTAAATAAAAAAATGTATAACATACATAAAATGTGTTCTGATTGTGTAGTAGAAATGGAAACTAAACTTAGAATAAATGGTAAGTATGAAGAGTATGAAAAAAACTTACTAAATGCTAATAAAAATACTTCAGCAGATGATGCTGAACAAATGTTTGAAGACTTTATTAATAATCCAACTAGTACATATGTTACCGAAGATGGAGCAATTGAAAGTTGGACAGGTGGAGACATATCACCAGAATTGATAAAAACTGTGAAAGATAACATAAAACGTCTAAGAGAAACAGAGATATAAATATTTATATAAAAACTTAATTATGGCAAACCTAAACTTAAAAAATCTTATTAAAGAGAGCATAACAGACTATTTAAACGAATTAAATACTGAAAATACAAGTGTACCTAACGATTCAACAGATATGGCCTTAGATATGATGAAAAATGGCTTACCTACTCAAACTGGAACAGGTCCTCTTAGAGAAGGAGTATCAGAATTCGAAGACAAAGTAACTAAGGATGGTAACATCTATTTAGTTAAAAAAGTTACTAAAGATATGTCTGAAGGAGGTATTGTTGAAACAGTAACTTTAAAAGAACTTTTAGATGGTAATATGATTGGTGGTACTGAATATACAGGTGCTTATTTAGCAAGTAACCAAGCATTAGCTGCTGGTAAAAAAGCTTTAAAAGATAGAGATGCTAAATTAAAAGAAAATATTGAAGTTGGTAAATCTAAAGTAGCAGAATTGGAAGCTAAAATAGAAGAATTGAAAAAAACTATTGAAGACAATTCTACTAGAGCAGTTCATGATCCACAAAGAAGAGGTGAATTAACTGAAACTAATGATAGTTTATTTGCTCAATTAGAAAAAATTGAAAACGCTGTTGAAAAATTAAAAGCAGTATTAGAAAAAGAATCTCCTAAAAAAGCTAAAAAAGAAAAAAAAGAAGATGAAGAATAATTTAAATCAATTTAAATCTTTACTTCATAAACTAATTAAAGAAGAATTAGAAGGAGGAGAAGAAGAAAAACCACAAGGTTTAGAAAAAATTAATTATGATTTAGTATTAGAACCAGCCGATTTACAGTCGGCTCTATCTGCTTTAGGTGATATTAAAAATTATGGTATTTATGCTAACAATTTAAGAGATCCTAAAATCATAACTAAAATATTTGGACCTAGCATTCCAGCTCAAAAAGCAAATACTGCTTGGAGAACTTGGGATGGTTTAAATGATGAAGAAAGATTTGCTAAAGCAACTGACATTAGAAATAGAGTACCTGAAGCTTGGAAACAATTAGAATCTGATTTACAAGGTAAATTTGAAGAGTGGATGGCTACTGAAGGTGAAGGTTCATTTATTGAATTTATATCTACACTATCTTCTACTGATTTAAGAAATGTAAAAAGTAATGGTTTCTTTGGTTCAAGAGGAGCTAATTACTACCCAATGAAAACACCAGATAATTTGAAAAAATATAGTGGTGTTATGACTAAAGATAAAGATTATGTTGTAAGTGGAGATAAAGTTATTTTCCCTCAAAAATCTAATCCATTTGAAACTAAAGATTATTTAACAAAAGTACTTAAAACTATAATGGGTAATGCTAAATTAGCTTATAGTATTTCTCAAAAAGAAGCGGATGATCAACCAACAACTACCTCTAATACACAGGGTGCAGTTGAAAAAATTAACTTTGTTAAAACGTTTGATAGTCCTGAATTAGCGAAAAAATTTATGCGTCTTATACCTAAAGATTTCGCTCCTAAAACAGATATGGTAGATGCTAAAATTACTGTATCAGATATTACAGATCCTCAAAAGAAAAACCTTATGGCAACTGCATTAAAATTTATATCGGACAATGCTCCTAAAAATAAAATAAAAGAATCTATTCATAAGTTAATTCAAGAAGTATTAGCTGAAGGAAAATTTCCTGATTTAACAGGTGATGGTGAAGTAACTTATGCTGATATACTTAAAGGTAGAGGTGTTATTGATGAACGTGATATAAAAGGTAAAGAAGAAAGATTAGTTAAAACATTAAAAAAATCAGGAAAATATAAAAAAGATGATCCTGAACTATATAGATTAGCTGCTGGTATAGTTAAAAAACAAAAAGCAATGAAGGAAGATTTAGATGTAGGCCATCAAGATGACGAACCATCAATGCTTAAAAGTGATGTATATAGAATAGCTAAAATGGCTGCTATGTTATACAAACAATTAAACAATTATGATCAAATGCCAGGTGAAGTAGATTTTCCTCACTGGTGGCAAGCTAAAATAATTAAAGCATATGATTACTTACAAGCTGCTTATGGTTATTTAGATGGTGAAGAAAAAACAGCTGCTATTGATTCAATGATGAATGAAGAAGAAGAAGATGTAGTAGATACTGTAACACTAGATATTCCTTTATTTATCCGTTTATTAGAGTATGCTAAAGAAGATGCTCAAACTGATATGGATTTACATGATGCAGCTGAAAAAGCTATAGCATTAAATAAAAGTAAAGAGATACTATCAATGGAAGATTATAACACTATAATAGGAGACTCCAACAATGAAGATTAACCAAATTAAACAATTAATTCAAGAAGCAATTCAGGCTATATTTGAAGCTGATCTACAATATCAAGAAGGTGATAGAGTAGAAACAGATTCATCTTATGGTGGTGGTATTGGTACTATAGTTTTAGCTAAACATCCTTTTTATGCTATTAAATTTGATCAAACTGGAACAACTGACTCGTTCCATTTTTCTGATCTAAGACCATTTGATGATGCAGAAGAAGAGGAAAAGAATGCTGATATAGATACAGGCCTAAATGAGAATGTTTTATTACATGAAGGTATTCAAACTTCATCTAATTTAAGATACCACTTAAATAAAAATTTACCATTACATGAAAACATATTCAGATATGGTTCAGATGCTCAATTACAATTGTTTAAAGAGGCAAGAGATTTATATAATAAAGGACTTTTATATTTAAATCCACATGACAGATGGTTAGTAGAAAATACTAGTATAGGTGAATATGGAGAATTTGAAGGTAAATTAGTTTCTTTAGATGTACCTTTTGTTGAAGAGGAAATACTAAATGAAGCTGAATACCAAGGTAAAGAAGTACCTCTTGGAAAACCAAAACGTGGTGGTTCTAAAAAATTCTATGTTTATGTTAAAAATCCTAAAACTGGTAAAGTTAAAAAAGTACAATTTGGTGCTGCCGGTGGTGGTCAAAACTTAGCAGTTAAGATTAGAGATCCTAAAGCAAGAAGAGCTTTTGCTTCTCGTCAAAACTGTGCTAGAAAAAAAGATAGAACAACACCTGGATACTGGTCTTGTAATATTGGACGTTATTGGAAATCATTAGGTGGTGGTTCAAACTTTAGTGGATACTGGTAATGGATAATTTAAATGAAAAAGAAAAACGTGATCGTTGTCTTCGTATAGCAGATCGTAAATTTGATAAGCCTTCAGCTTACAAATCAGGTGCTGTAGTTAGATGTCGTCGAGGTGATATTTGGAAAGATCTAAAAGAGGCGTTTAATCAATTACTTCAAGAAGATGAATCTCTTTATAAATGGTTCAAACGTCAGGGTCCTAAAGGTAAAGAAGGTGGATGGGTTGACTGTAATGCTCCTGATGGAAAAGGTGGATATAAAGCCTGTGGTAGAAAAAAAGGTGAAAAACGTTCCAAATACCCAGCTTGTAGACCTACACCTGCTGGATGTAAAAGAAAAGGTAAAGGTAAAACTTGGGGTAAAACTAAAGAAGACATGATAAAATTAAAAGACTTAATTGTAGAATTAGATTCTAATAAAATCTTCCATATTGAAGGTACTATTATAATAGACAACCAAAAGCGCGATGTTCAAGATATATTATCAGATGTTAGAGCTTTATCAGGTATTACTATTGTTCGTAATGTAGAAATTCCACAAGATGCTACCTCTCGTTATTTTAGAAGTTCACTTGAAATTAAAGTAGATCCTTATCCTTATATCAAACAAAATGCTTTTGATAGTAAAACTACACTTGAAGCTGTAGTGAATAATATTAAAACAATCCCAGGAGTAGTAGGATTTAAACAAACCAAAGAACCATACGCAACAGATCTATAATGAAACCTTATAAAGAAGTTTTAAATAATAATTCACGTGTTCGTGAGTTTAAGGTTAATACCCCTAATAAAGAATTAGTTTGGCATAGAGATGAAAAAGATCGCCATGTTACTATATTAGAAGGGGAAGGTTGGCATTTCCAATTAGATAATGAATTGCCTTTGGAACTCCAAAAAAAAGATGTTATATTTATACCTAAACAAACATACCATAGAGTATTAAAAGGTAAAACTAATCTAGTAATTAAAATAGAAGAAAAATGAGCAGAATAAAACTAAAATCAATTGTTTCTGAAATTATTAAAGAAATGGTTGATACTCATCCTATACATAAAAAAATCAATGATAAATTGATGCAAATAGTTAAACGTGGATCTGAAAGTGAAGAAGATGAAAAAGAAGAAAGTATCACAGAAGCTGAAGAAAAAGAATATACTGTACATTATTGGTACAGATATGGTAAGTATGGTGATGATAAAGAATGGGATGATATTAAAGTGATGGCGTCTTCTGATACTGAAGCTATTGAAAAAGCTAAACAACAAGCTAGAAAAGGAGCTATGTCATCTTCTTTTGAAATAAAAAAAAGAAAATAATATGTCTTTAAATATATTAAAAAGTTTAATCAAAGAAGGTATTGAAGACTTTGTTTCCCAACAACAAAGAGAAACAATATCTTTCGAAGATAACCCTCTTGAATATATTCTTCAAAAATATCCTTCATTAGACGCTGCTTTAGTAGATTTAATGACAGATCATTATAGAGATTATATTACAGGAGTTTATGTAATAGCGCCTAGACCTACTACATTCAGAATTTTACTTCATAATGGTCAAGAATTTTATTTAATTTACGGAATAGAATCTTACACTGCTAAAATATCAGGTAAAAAATACTACTTACTTAACTTAAGTGAAGAACAATTTGCTATTAATGCGATTGCATCTTTATTAGAATTAGGTATGCCTCCAGGATCTGAAGGTCCAGGTGAACAAATGGATAATGAAGCTGATGTAAAAGGAGGAGAAGAGTTACCAACAGAAGAAGTACCAGCAGAAGAACCAGCACCAGAAGAAGAATTAAAGGAAACTGAAGAAGTTGAGCCTAAAAAAGTATTAAGGTTTAAAATAATCAAAGAAGGCGAAGAAAAAAAAAAGCTAAACTTGAATGAAGCTTCTGATAAAGAAATTAGTGCTAATACAGCTAAAGCAATACCATTTTTCTTATCTAAAGTAGATTCATCACAGGGATTTAAACCTCAAAGTGATAAAAAAAGATTAGGTGATCCTAAAAAACATAGTTCAGATGAAATGAAATCTTATTTCACTAACGTATTTCAAGCCCAAAATATAAAAATTATACCGCCAGGTACCGCACCTAATCCATCAGGTAAATTTAGCATGTATGAATTTGATACTGATGATTTTGGAACAGTAAGAATAGTAGTAAGTGGAGGAGGTAATGAAGGTGAAAAATATGAACAAAACTTTGTATCAACTGCTAAAGACTTAGCAGGTACACCTAATAAAGATTTACCTTTAGCTTTACAAAGTCTATATGCTGCTCTAAAAATAGATAATACTAAATTAACTCCAAATAATATCAAATTTGAAGGAGGAATAGACACTAAAAGAAATCTAAACTTTGATGGACCTGAAGATATAGGTTCTACTATATCTGATATTACTATTACATATGAAAATAAACCATACTATATTTCATTGAAAAATAAAAGTGGTAGTGGATTATACAGTGGTAAAAACATCCCATTTATTGTAATGCAAGGTGATAAAGTAGTGTATGATGCTTCTAAAAGAGATTCAACTTCTGAAATGGGTATATTAGCTGATATACTTAATATAGATGGAGAAAAAGTAGCTAAGGGTTTAAATGATTATGTAGATCAAACTGGACCTGCTACATCATGGGAAGCCCACACTATTGAAAGTGAAAAATTTAAAAACTTCTTAGCATCATCTTTTGGATATGGTTATTATTATGTAAAAGAAGCTAAAGGTGGAGATGTAAAAGTAGTACCTATTTTAACAGCAGCAGATGCTTTAAAAGCAGTAGGAACTTTATCAAATATTTATATTAAATACCCAGGTTCTAATACTAAAATAACAGCTGTGTTAGTTGAAACAGACAGTGAAATTTTTGGTAAATCAAAATTCTTAGTAACATTAAGAAATACTCAAGGTAAATTATTACCATTATCATTAAGAGTAAGTAAATTATAATATATAAATAAAAATAAAATGGAAAATTTCGATTTAAAAAAATACTTAACTGAAAGTAAAATTACTGAAAATGAAGACTTTGATACAGGTGGATATATTGAGGCAATGGGTCCTGAACTTGAAGATCATATACAAGCAATTGCAGATATATTTCAAAAATGGAAGAATGGTCCCTCAACTGAACCTGAAATGGTAGGATACGCTACATACGATCTAATAGAATATATTAAAAAGGTACTAAGAAATACCTAATAAATACTTATATAGACTAGATTCATAGCCTAGTTGAAAATTAAAAAATAAATTAAAGGAATCTGTGGCTCCGTTTGGCGTTTATAGATTCCTTCATTATATTTAACAGTTAAAAATTTTATAAATGGATAAAAAAGTAGTAATAGTAGGTGCAGGAGTAGCAGGTATTAATGCAGCCACTAAATTAGTAGACAATGGCTATCCAGGTCATTTAATTACAATTATTGATATGGGGAAAGATCCTCATAAAAGATTACCAAGTGAAGTAATGACTGGTATGTTAGGTGCTGGTGGTTGGTCTGATGGTAAATTAACTTATCACACTGCCATTGGAGGTCAATTATCTAAATACTGTGGTGAAGATAAAGCAATGGAATTGATGGATCAAGTTATAACTAACTTTAAACGTTTTCACCCTAAACCAGAAGAAGTACAATGTTCAAATCCTGACGCTGAACCTGACTTTATTAAACCATATTTTGGTTTACGTTTATTCCCAGTATGGCATGTTGGAACTGATTATCTATTAGAGATAGCTAAGAACTGGTATACTTATTTAATTGATAATGGTGTTGAATTTATGTGGGAAACTAAAGTAACCTATATTAATTTTGAACCATCTACTCCTGAATATAAAGTAATGGTCCATTTAAACCCATTATCTGAACCAGATAAAACATATTATTTAGGAGGTGATACACTTATATTTGCTGTAGGTAAATCAGGTATTGACTTTGGTAAATCCTTAGCTGAACAATATGACTTACCAACTGAACCTAAATCAGTACAAATTGGTGTTCGTTTTGAAGCACCACAAAAACACTTCCAAAAATTAATTGATATTTCATATGATTTCAAATTATATAGAAAATTCGAAGATAAAGGAGTATCACTTCGTTCATTCTGTACTAATAATAATGCTGCTTATGTTGCAGTAGAAGAAACATACGGAAACTATACTTACAATGGTCATGCTAAAAAAGATGAAAAGTATAGAAACAACATGACTAATTTTGGTATTATTATGGAGTTAAATGGTATTGAAAATCCATTTGAATGGTCAAGAAATTTAGTTAAATCATTACAAGTTGATGATAAAGGATTATATTACTCTCCTTCTAGAGTACCATCATATACATCAGAAGGTGGGTTTGTAGAAGCTACTCAAATTAATGATTTTGTAATGATGGAAGTAAGAGAAGCATTTGAAGGTTACTTTAATTACATTGATGATTTTATTGATGATATGAAAAAAGTATTTCCAACATTAAAAGACGATTGGGGAATGTATATTCCTGAAGTAAAATATCTATCACCTGAGCCACTTGTTGATTATAATAATCTAGCTTTAACTAAATTTCCTAATGTACATTTTGTAGGAGATGCTTTAAGTGCTAGAGGTATAACAGTGAGTGGTGCACAAGGTATTTATGTTGCAGAAGATTTGTTAAAATCTTAAAAAATATTAAAAACATTTGAAATGGAGGGCTTGGCCCTCCACTTTTATCTTCATATATTTTACCATTAAATTAAAAATAAAAGTTATGTCTAAAAAAACAAATCTAGTAGCATTAAATGCTAAAGAATTAAAAGAATTCTTAAATCACATTATTGAAAATAACAGATTCTTACAGGAACAAAATAAAACACCTGTTTCAATTGAAGTAATTGGCGAATCAGGTATTGGTAAAACATCAGCTATTGTTCAATTAGCTAAAGAATTAGATTTTAATTTTGTTAAATTGAATTTATCACAAATTGAAGAAATTGGGGATTTAGTAGGTTTTCCAATTCGTCAGTTTGAATTAGAAAAGGGAGATGAAAAAATATGGATTGATGAAAACATATTGGATGAAAAATTCAAAGAAGGATATGTTTCAACTGGTTTAAATAGAATGGGTTACTGTCCACCTGAATGGATCAGTGGTAAAGAAAAAGGTGGTATCTTATTATTAGATGACTGGAATAGAGCTGATATGAGGTTTATACAAGCTGTAATGGAGCTAATTGATAGACAACAATATATTAGTTGGTCTTTACCTAAAGATTGGCATATTATCTTAACTGCCAA
>Ga0222712_10004169_pt1 | contig 15278 bp, 13 predicted proteins | sample C33_657DmetaG_FD_165043 | JGI IMG/M metagenome (GOLD analysis project Ga0222712, IMG submission 165043) | Estuarine water microbial communities from San Francisco Bay, California, United States - C33_657D | ecosystem: Environmental > Aquatic > Marine > Unclassified | place: USA: California... | reverse complement strand
GAGACCAGCAGCGCCAGTCGTGAGCAACGGAATGTTGTGCTTGCCAGCAGCGGCCCGGATATGCGCGCCGTCGGCGCGTGGACCACGCCCACGTGGAGAGTTGACGACAAGGACAACCTCGCCGCTCTCAATCAGATCAACCGCGTCCTGTCCGTCGGGCTCACCGATCTTTGCGACCACGGTCGCGACATCGATGCCGTTGCGAGTCAGATGCTCGGCGGTTCCTGAGGTGGCAGCGATAAAGAATCCGAGTTCACGGAATCGCTGGGCCGTTTTCACGCCAACGTCTTTGTCTCGATCGGCGAGCGAGAGAAACACGGTGCCTGATGTCGGGAGGTTCGTACCCGCAGCCAACTGACTCTTCGCGAACGCAAGACCAAAGGTGAGATCGATGCCCATGACTTCACCAGTTGAACGCATTTCTGGACCGAGCAGTGCATCTGCTTCGGGGAAACGACTGAACGGAAGAACCGCTTCCTTTACTGCGATGTGATCGCCCTGCACAGGCTCAGATAACAACCCCTCAGCACGCAGTTCGGTGAGCGTTGCCCCGAGCATCACACGCGCCGCAACCTTTGCCAGCGGAACACCGGTGGCTTTGGCCACAAATGGAACGGTGCGGCTCGCTCGAGGATTGGCTTCAATGACAAAGACCTGGCCGCTCTTCACCGCGTACTGGACGTTGAGTAGACCAACGACACCGAGCGCATCAGCAATGCGATGGCTGTAGTCAGCAAGGACTGCCATAGTTTCTGCGGAAAGCGAATAGGGCGGAATCACACAGGCCGAGTCACCGGAGTGGACGCCAGCTTCTTCGACATGTTCCATGATTCCGCCGATAACGAAATCTCCGTTGACGTCGCGAATGGAGTCGACATCGACTTCGGTTGCATCTTCGAGGAAGCGGTCGACAAGAACAGGACGCTCGGCAGAGAGTCCGCCTTCTTTCCCCAAACTTCCGAAGCTTGCGAGTTGGGCCATTGCGACACGGAGACCTTCGTCGTCGTACACGATCTCCATCGCTCGACCACCGAGCACGTAACTGGGTCGTACAAGTACTGGGTATCCGATCTTCGATGTGATTGCGAGTGCAGCGTCGATATCGACAGCAGTACCACCGGCAGGCTGCGGAATTTCCAGACGCGCACAAAGCGCGTTCCAGAGCTCCCGGTCTTCGGCCGCATCGATTGATGCAGGCGAGGTCCCGGCGATGAGTTCGACAGGCAATGTGTTCGACAGTTTGAGCGGCGTCTGCCCGCCAAGGGAAACGATGACGCCAACGGGCTTCTCCGCATCAATCACATTCATGACGTCTTCATGGGTAAGCGGTTCGAAGTACAAGCGGTCGCTGGTGTCGTAATCCGTTGAAACGGTTTCCGGGTTGCAATTCACCATGATGGTTTCGAAACCGGCGTCGCGCAGCGCAAAAGAAGCATGCACACAGCAGTAATCAAATTCGATGCCCTGACCGATCCGGTTGGGGCCCGAACCGAGAATGACAACTTTTTTGCGGTCCGATGGCGCAACCTCGTCGGTATCTTCCCATGTTGAATAGTGATACGGCGTCTTCGCATCGAACTCAGCAGCACACGTATCAACTGTCTTGTAGGTAGGTACAACGCCAAGCTCAAGTCGACGCAATCGAACCTCGGCTTCGGTGCGACCCCACAACCACGCGAGCTGCGCATCGGAGAAGCCCAGTCGCTTCGCACGCTTCCATCCGGCTCGAGTCAGATCCTGAAAGCCGACTTCGGCGAGGTAGGAGCGCTCTTCGGTGATTGCGCTCATCTGATCAAGGAACCAAGGATCGACTTTTGTAGCCGCGTAGACCTCATCAATTGATTTGCCGCGACGCATGACCGCTTCGAGTTGGAAGATGCGTTCCGGAGTTCCGATGCACGCCTTGGCAAGCAATTCGTCAAGCGGAATCTCGTCGTACTCGGCTTCGCCTGGATCACAGTTGAGACCAAGGCGACCTTGCTCAAGCGATCGCAAACCCTTTTGCAATGACTCGGGGAACGTCCGGCCGATCGACATGACCTCGCCCACCGATTGCATTTGCGTTCCAAGCACACCGCTCGTTCCCGGGAACTTTTCGAAGGCCCAACGCGGAATCTTGGTAACGACATAGTCGATCGTGGGCTCAAAAGATGCCGGCGTCATCTTGGTAATGTCATTTGGAATTTCATCGAGTGTGTAACCAACCGCGAGACGCGCGGCAATCTTGGCGATCGGGAAGCCCGTGGCCTTCGAGGCCAACGCCGAGGAACGTGACACACGCGGATTCATTTCGATAACAACCATGCCGCCATTTTCGGGATTCACGGCGAACTGAACGTTCGAGCCACCCGTTTCGACACCGACTCGGCGCATGACAGCAAACGCAGCGTCGCGCATGAGTTGGTATTCGTAATCCGAAAGAGTTTGCGCGGGGGCGACAGTGATGGAGTCGCCGGTATGCACGCCCATGGGATCGACATTTTCGATCGAGCAGACGATCACGCAGTTATCGGCGTGATCGCGCATGACCTCGAGTTCGTACTCTTTCCAGCCGGCGATCGACTGTTCGACGAGGATTTCGGAGATCGGGCTCGACTCAAGGCCATACGCTGCGATCCTTTCGAACTCTTCCATGTTCGAGGCAATACCGGTTCCGCGACCACCCAAGATGTACGCGGGCCGTATGACGGCGGGAAGCCCGATGGAACCGATGACATCCATTGCTTCTTCAAGGGTGTGTGCGGTTGCCGAGATAGGTGTGGCTAATCCGATTTCCGCCATCGCCTGTTTGAAGAGCTCACGATCTTCAGCCGTTGCGATCGCAAGAGCATCAGCGCCAATCATTTCGACGTTGTACTGCGCGAGGACACCGGCTTCTTCAAGGGCCATCGCAAGGTTGAGAGCCGTCTGACCGCCAAGAGTCGGAAGGAGTGCGTCGGGTCGTTCACGCTCAATAATGCGAGTGAGTACCTCGATATCAAGCGGTTCGACATAGGTCGCGTCCGCGAAGTCGGGGTCGGTCATGATCGTCGCCGGATTCGAATTCGCCAGCACGACGCGGTATCCCTCTTGACGAAGAATCCGACACGCCTGTGTCCCCGAATAGTCGAATTCACATGCCTGACCAATCACGATTGGCCCGGAGCCGATCAGCAGAATGGTTTCGATGTCAGTACGGCGCGGCATCAGTTGGTTCCCTTCACGGAATCCATGAGTTCATCGAACATGGTGAACAAGTAGGCAGCATCGTGCGGACCGGGGCCCGCTTCGGGGTGGTACTGCACACTGAACGCAGGGATATCGAGGCAGCGGATGCCTTCGACGACTCCATCGTTCAGGTTCCGGTGCGTCACTTCGACCTTCGGGCCAATAGAACCGTCGTCGACGGCGTAGTTGTGGTTCTGACTCGTGATCTCGACGGTTCCGGTTTCGAGACGGCAGACGGGATGGTTGCCGCCGTGATGGCCGAACGGGAGTTTGTAGGTTTCAGCGCCGAGCGCGGTTGCGAGTAACTGGTGACCTAGGCAGATTCCGAAGATAGGAACTTCACCGAGCAAGCCATCAATGATCTGCGGTGCGCCAACGACGGCCGCGGGATCGCCCGGGCCGTTCGAAAGGAAGACACCGTCGGGATTGCGGGCGAGAACTTCCGATGCCGGGGTGCCTGCCGGAACCACTTCAACGGTGGCGATCCCTGACAGGTGCCGAAGGATTGTTGTCTTGATTCCGAAGTCATAGGCAACAACACGCTTGGGAGTGCGCCCATCAGGGCCCGTGAATGCGTAGTCATAGGGTGAGGCGCATGTAACCGATCCGACGAGATCAACGCCGCTGGTTCCGTGTTCAGCTTTTGCTGCGGCCAGCAGTGCCGATTCCGACGCAGTTCCAAACGCACCGGGCATCGCGCCGAGGTCTCGGATGTGACGGGTAAGGCGACGAGTGTCGATGCCGGCGATTCCAGGAACGCCCGCTTTCTGCAGGAATGATTCAAGATCGCCTTCGGCCCGCCAGTTGCTGCGGCGACGTGCCATGTCGCGAATGATGATTCCACGAGTGAACGGCCGACGAGATTCATCGTCATACGCAGTGACGCCGTAGTTGCCGATATGCGGATAGGTGAACGTGATGAGCTGTCCGGCATAGGAGGGGTCGGTGATGATCTCCTGATAGCCCGTTAGCGCTGTGTTGAACACGACCTCACCTGAGGTGATGCCATCGTCGCGTCGAGCGCCAATTGCTTCACCTTCGAATACTGTTCCGTCGGCGAGCACCAAAAGTGCTTCTTCGATACCGCTCATCGTTGTGCCTCTCCGTCGAACACGGTCGGGACACCACAAAGGAGCGTGTGGCGAACTTTGCCGCGAACGACGCGCCCTGCATAGGGCGTGTTGTCGGATTTACTTGCCAGTGCCTTTGGGTCGACCGTCCATTCCTGGGCCGGATCAAAGATCACGAGATGCGCAGGGGCACCGGTTTCAATAGTGCGCCCGTGGACGTCGTCGATGCGGGCGATCGCAGCGGGATTCCACGACATCTTTGCCATGAACTCGGTCATCGAAAGCACCCCCGGTTCCACCAATTCAGTAATGCCGAGAGCAAGCGCTGTTTCCAGACCGAGCATTCCGCATGGAGCGTGATCGAACGGCGCTTCCTTGACGTCGGCTGTGTGTGGCGCGTGATCGGTAGCGATTGCATCGATCGTTCCGTCGGCAAGGCCTGCTTTCACTGCAGCGACATCTTCAGCCGAGCGCAACGGTGGATTCACTTTAAACACAGGGTCGTACGAAACGACTTCGGCATGAGTGAGCGTGAAGTGATGCGGTGTTGCTTCAGCAGTGACATTGAGGCCTCGGGCCTTTGCGTCACGCACGAGCGCAACTGCGCCGGCTGTCGACAGATGCTGGAAGTGCACCGCCATGCCCGTAAGTCTCGAAAGGGCGATGTCGCGGAAGACCATGAGTTCTTCGGCTTCGGCAGGGATGCCGGGGATACCGAGTCGGCTCGACCATTCGCCTTCGTGCATATGGCCGCCATGACTCAGAGCCTCGACCTCGCAATGTTGCGCGAGTACCACAGGCTCGGGAAGACCTGAGGCGTATTCAAGAGCACGTCGCATGAGGCGATCGTCCTGAACGCCACAACCGTCGTCGGTAAAAATTCGAACGCCAGCGGCAGCGAGTTCCGCCATTGGTGAAAGAGCATCACCTTCGCGACCAATTGTGATCGAACCCGAAGAGCGAACGTCGCAAAGGCCAGCGGCGATGCCGGCATCAAGTACCTGACGAACGACCGCGACCGAGTCAATGGTTGGTTCGGTGTTGGGCATTGCGACGACTGCGGTGTAACCACCAAGCGCGGCAGCACGACTACCGGTTTCGATCGTTTCGGCTTCTTCGCGACCTGGTTCACGCAAATGGGTGTGAATGTCGACAAATCCAGGAGCAACCACGCATCCGGTGGCGTCGATCACGGGCGCGTCTGCGAGTCCGAGGGCATCGAGATCAATCGAGGAACCAACCCCGGCGATTGTCCCGTCCGGTCGAACTGCGACATCGGCAATTCGTTCGCCAGTTCGGTCAACGACCAGACCGCCGGTGATGATCCATCCTGCTGACTCGGACACAGTTGCCTTTCGGTCGGTGGCGTTGCGTGGTTCAGACATCGGCTTCTCCTCCCCATGTTGTTCCGCTTCCGAGAAGCAGGAACAGCACCGCCATACGGACGGCCACACCGTTACGTACCTGATCGACGATCACGGTGTTGGGGTGGTCGGCAACCGCAGCGTCAATTTCAACACCGCGGTTCATGGGACCGGGATGCATGATCAGAGCGTGGTTCGGGAGCAACTCCGCTCGCTTTTCATTTAGCCCGAATCGATTGCTGTATTCACGAATGCTGGGGATGAGCGCTTCAGTCATTCGTTCGCGTTGCATTCGCAGGAGGTAACAAACATCGACCGTTGGCAAGACAGCATTGATATCGGTGCTCACTTTGACCGGCCAACCTTCGAGGCTGGGTGGCAGCAATGTGGGTGGAGCAACAAGCGTGACATCGGCACCAAGCGTTGTGAATGCTGCGACATTGCTTCGGGCGACTCGTGAGTGGCGAATATCGCCAACGATTGCAATGTGCTTTCCAGAAAGGTCGCCAAATCGTTGGCGAATTGTGTAGCAATCCAGCAACGCCTGGGTTGGGTGTTCGTGCCAGCCGTCGCCGGCGTTGATCACTGCGCTTGTGGCCCATTGCGCAACCTGGCGAGGAACCCCAGCAGAAGCGTGGCGAACAACGATTGCGTCGACCCCCATTGCCTCGATTGTCTCAACGGTGTCGCGGAGCGATTCACCCTTCTTCACTGAAGAAGTGCTGACGCTGAAATTCATGGTGTCCGCAGAAAGCCGTTTCGCAGCCGTTTCAAAACTCAGTCGGGTACGCGTTGAGTCTTCAAAGAAGAGCGACACCACTGTGCGACCGCGAAGCGCTGGGACTTTTGGGATTGTCCGTTCGCTGACTTCAACAAAGGAATCGGTAAGCGTCATGACCTCGTCGATGCCTGCGGCGACATCGGGACCAAGGTCGGAGATCGAAAGAAGATTTCGCAAGCGACCGTGACGTGGATTGCTGAGAAGTCGACTCATTTGAGCATCTCCCCCAGTTCGACGCCGTCAGCAGTGACATCGACAACCTCGTCACGCCTTGTCGGCAGGTTCTTCCCCACGAAATCGGGTCGGATCGGGAGTTCCCGGTGACCGCGATCGACCATGACCGCAAGCTGCACTGCTCGGGCTCGTCCGTAGTCCGAGAGCGCATCAAGCGCCGCACGAATTGTGCGGCCAGTGAAGAGCACATCGTCGACGAGAACCACCGTGCGTCCGTCAAGGTCACAGGGAATATCGGTCACCGCTTCGGGCAGCACGGGGCGTAAACCGATGTCGTCTCGGTAGAAGGCAACATCGAGACATCCGACGGGCACATGCGTGCCATCGATGAGTTCAAGTGCTTCGCAAAGGCGAGCCGCCAGTGGGACTCCACCGGTCTGCAGACCAATGACGACGACATCGTCGAGGCCCTGATTTCTCTCGATGATCTCGTGAGCCATGCGCTTGGTGGCCCGTTGCATGTCATCGGAACTCATGACCCGGGTCCGTGCAACAAAAACGCCCCCATACGGGGGCGTCAAGCGTCGTTCACGTTCAGCCACGTTCGTGGTCCTTCCTGTCCGTTCGGGCCTCACGGGACCCGCTTCACGGTCAGAGAGAGAGTATATCGCGAGTTATCGGACCGCGCCTGCGACAGCGGAGAGCACGCCATTCACGTATCGACTGCTGTCATCTGTGCTGTAGGACTTCGCCAGTTCAACGGCCTCGGAGATCACCACAGCGGTCGGAACATCGGGCCGATGGATGAGCTCGTAGGTCGCAAGGCGAAGGATCGCACGGTCGAGCGCAGGCATTCGGTCGACATCCCAATTGCGGGCATGGGAGGCAATCACTGCATCGAGATCGTCCTGGTTCTCCCCCACCCCAACAACAAGTTCAGCGGCGAACTCGTCGGGGCCAACAGGTAGAGAGGCGAGAACATCAGCGATTGCATCGCCCTTCATCTCTGTTTCGTAGAGAAGATGAAATGCACGCTCTCGGGCGTCGTGTCGATTGGTTGCGTTTCCGAGGTCGTCGCTCACGCCCGGGTCAGGTATTCGCCGGTACGGGTGTCGACCTTGACGCGATCGTTGGGCTCGACAAACAGCGGAACCTGGATCACAAGGCCAGTTTCAAGCGTTGCCGGCTTGCGGGCACCCGAAACACGGTCGCCCTGAATGCCAGGTTCAGTTTCGGCGATGTTGAGCTCAACGGCAGCAGGAAGTTCGACGCCGACGATTTCGTCGCCGTACATCTTGAGAACCGCTTCGCCATTTTCCACGAGGTAATTCGAGGCGTCACCAAGCGAAACCGGCCCCACGTTGAGCTGGTCGTAGGTGGCATTGTCCATGAAGACGTAGTCGTCGCCCGAGCGATACAGGAACTGCATCTCGCGCTTATCGATCATCGCCCGCTCGACCTTTTCACCGGCGCGGAAGGTGCGCTCGACAACGGCGCCATTGCGAGCGTTCTTGAGCGTGGTGCGCACGAATGCGCCACCCTTGCCCGGCTTCACGTGCTGGAACTCGACGATTTCGAACAAAACGCCTTCAATGTCGAGCGCCATGCCGTTCTTGATGTCGTTCGTGGTGATGGTGGGCATGAGGGCCTTCCTGGGCCGGCACCGTGAGAGGGATCAGGGTGTCGGTGACTTCGTTGTGTGAGTGAGGGGTCGACACCCATCAGGGGTGACGACGACGCTGTCTTCCATACGGACACCGCCGTGCGCCGGGAGGTAAACACCCGGTTCAACGGTGACGACGTCGCCGATCGAAAGCGTATCAGTGCTGGTCCCGGCAACTCTCGGGGCCTCATGAATGTCCAAACCCACACCGTGTCCGGTGCCATGGGTAAAGGAATCGGCCCAACCCGCTTCGGTAATCACCGCACGAGCTGCAGCGTCGATCTCGCTGGTGGCAACTCCGGGGCCTACGGCCGCAACCCCAGCAGCATTGGCCGCGGTAACAACGTCGAGCATTCGCAAACAGGTTTCGTCGACCTCGCCGATGGCCACGGTTCGGGTCATATCGGAGCAATAGCCATCGACGATGCAGCCGAAATCGAGCACGACAAGATCGCCGTCTCGAAGTCGCCGGTCAGTCGGGCGAGCATGCGGCATGGCTCCGTTCGGCCCCGAAGCAACGATGGTCTCAAAACTCGTACCCGAGGCACCCAGTCGGCGCATTTCCGAATCAAGTGCAAGTGCGAACTCGGATTCAGTGAGCCCATCAAGAAGTGTTGACCTTCGCGTTGCGAGAGCAGCATCGGCAATAGCCGCAGCGAGTTCCATTCGTGCCAATTCGGCATCGTCTTTCGATCGACGAAGTTGCTCAACAAGTCCGGCCGTAGGAACAACTTCAGATCCGACGAACCAGTCATCGGCGTAGCGACGTTGCGCGGACCATGTGATGTGATCGGCTTCAAGCCCGATTCGAGCGCCGTCGCTGATCATCGACGAAATCACTTCGCGTTGCGCTATCGAGGTGATTTCCAAACGCGCGGGCGACGCTGAAACAGAAAGTTGATCGGCCGCTTGTTCGGTATAGCGACCGTCGGTCACCAGCACCATGTCCTCAGCGGTTACAACGACGATGCCAGCACTACCTGTGAAACCGGTGAGGTAGCGAATATTGCTCGTTGCTGTTACCAGCAGTGCATCAAGTTGCGCATCAACCATCGATGCTCGCAACCGATCACTACGCTCGCCCACCAGTAATGGCGGAAGTTGAGCAAAGCGCTCGGCTATCGACAACACCGAAGAACTTGCGCTCATGTCATTCACTTCACCAGCGGTGCCACAGCGTCGACGGCGAGGCGATAGCCGTCGCCACCAAAGCCGGCGATGGTTCCAGTCGCGACCGGCGCAATAACCGAGGTCTTGCGCCATTCCTCACGAGCCGCTGGATTCGAGAGATGAAGTTCGATAATCGGACCATCAAATGCTGCCAGAGCATCGTGGAGCGACCACGCGTAATGAGTAAACGCTCCCGGGTTGAAAATGATCGCGGCGCAGCGATGTCGGGCGCCGTGAATAGCTTCGACAAGTTCTGATTCGGCATTTGATTGCAAATGTTCGATCGTGAGTCCGTGCGCTTCGGCCGCAGAAGTTGCCGTCGCGACATGATCGGCAAGAGTGGCGGTGCCGTAGATCTCAGGCTCACGGTCGCCAAGAAGATTGAGATTCACCCCAGAAAGCAAAAGAACAATGGGAGCATTCGACATCAGCGGTCTCCTTCGGCACGGATTGCATTGATCGAGTCTTCGATGAGCGACACGTCGACTCCGGTCACTGATTCAACTCCATTGGGGCCGTCAAGAACGAACGTAATTCCGTCGAGTGCCTTTTTATCGCGGCCCATCAACGCAATGAGTTCCTCATTTCGAAGGCCTAAAGGCAACGTCATTGGCAAGTCATACGCACCAACAACACGGCGATGTTCTGCGACGCGATCGGCGTCAATGCGCCCCAAACGCTGCCCGAGTTCCGCAGCAAAGATCAGACCAATAGCAACAGCTTCGCCATGGCGTAGGTCGTGATCGCCAGCGATCTCGATGGCATGGGCCAACGTGTGCCCATAGTTGAGCGTTGCGCGAGCCCCGCCCTCACGTTCATCGCTCGCTACGACAGAAGCCTTGATTGCGACACATGCAGCGACTTGCTCGTCGATCGGCAGAGCGTCGAGAGCTTCACCACCAAGGAAGTGGTACTTCGCAATTTCGCCCAAACCACATCGATACTCACGCGGAGGCAACGTCGCGAGAAGACTGGTGTCACACACCACACCCGACGGCTGCCAATAGGCGCCGATCAGGTTCTTTCCTTCCGGAATGTTCACACCGGTCTTGCCGCCGATTGCCGCGTCAACCTGTCCAACCAACGTCGTCGAGACATGTACCACGGGTACACCTCGGTGATACGAGGCAGCTGCGTAACCAGCGGTATCGGTAACGATTCCTCCACCGACCGCAACCACGCAATCGGCGCGAGTGAGACCCCATTGCGCAAACTGTCGGCAAAGCGACTCAACCGTTGACATCACCTTTGACTGTTCACCGTCGCCCATCGTGAACACCTTGTGCTCGCGCCCCGGGTCGACCTCGACCCCGAGCCCCTCCTGGGTGACAATCGCAACTCGCTTTGCCCGTTCAGGTATCAGCCGAGATAACTCGGAACGAACTCCGTCACCAACGAGAACCTCGTAGGAACGGTCAGCGAGTTGAACCGGAACCACGATCATTGCGCATCAACCTCGTTCACCGAACGAATAATGACACTGACAACACTGGCAATCGGCGCAGTGGAATCCACGGTGAGGTCGGCGACTTCGCCATAGAGGGATTCTCGGTCAGTTTCCATTTGCGTCAATGTTGTCCGTGGGTCGTCAGCGAGTGCGGGACGGTGAGTTCCCCGTGAGGTTCTGTCAACGAGTACATCGACAGGCGCCCGCATCCACACGACGGTTCCTGACTTGCGCAGGCGCGCACGGGTCTCTGCGCTTAGGACTGAGCCGCCGGCAGCAGCAATTACTGACGGCGTTGACGAGGAAAGCAGATCGGCCATGACTTCCGCCTCAATCCTACGGAATGCCTGTTCGCCATCGGTCGCGAAGATTTCACTCACAGCACGTCCGGTACGAGACACGACCTCATCATCGGAATCGACAAACGGTCGCGAAAGTTCCTTGGCCACGCGGCGACCCACGGTGGACTTTCCAACGCCCATCATCCCGATCAGCACAATGTGAGCCGAACGAGTCGCCGCTGTGTTCACGCTTTTGGCGCATCGGCGCCGTCGGCGAACGCCTGACCGGCGTCCCAGTTCAGAGGAGTCGCATCGGGATCGAGTGCTGCTTCGGTATCGATACGAGCTGTCTGTTCACGAACCTGAGCAATGAAGGTGTCGTGGTTCCGCACGAATTCTTGCAACGAGTCTCCGCCGAACTTTCGAAGACATTCATTGGCCAACACAAGCGCGGCCATGGCTTCGGCGACAACGCCCATCGCTGGCACCGCAGTGACGTCCGTTCGTTCGCGGAATGAGACGCCCGCTTCTTTCGTTGCGGTGTCGACGGTGGCGAGGACCGGGCGGTTGAGCGTTGCGAGCGGCTTCATGGCGACATGAGCCACGAGAACTTCACCGGTGGACATTCCGCCTTCGATGCCACCTGCATTGGCACTGGTTCGTCGATAGGTAGCGGCCACTTCGTCCCAGATAATCGGGTCATGTGCTTCGGAGCCGGGACGACATGCGACATCGAATCCGTCGCCGATTTCGACGCCCTTCACCGCTTGGATTGAGAGCAGCGCCTGGGCGAGGAGCCCGTCGAGACGACGGTCCCAGTGGACATGACTGCCGAGACCAATCGGAACACCATGAGCAACAACTTCGACGACACCACCGAGAGAGTCGCCTGCCTTCTGAGCAGCCTTGATCTCAACGATCATCGCTGCTTCGGCAGCCGAGTCAAGACACCGAACTTCGGAGTCGTCAACCGGCGCAAAGCCCCCGGGGGCGGGACGTGCAGCTTCAGACGCGCGCACGGGACCGAGAGCAATGACATGGGAACCAACTTCAGTTCCAAGGTGCGAAAGCAAAGCTTTGGCAACGGCGCCGGCAGCGACACGAGCAGCGGTTTCGCGGGCAGAAGCGCGCTCAAGAACGTTGCGAGCATCGTCGAACGCGTATTTCTGCATACCGGTGAGATCAGCGTGACCGGGACGTGGTGTTGTGAGCTTTTGCGAGGTCTTGCCTGGATGCGGCGACATTTCCTCGGTCCACTTCTTTTCCCACTCGCTATTACCGATCTCAATAGCGACTGGCGAACCCAAGGTCAGACCATGGCGAACACCGGAGAGGATGGTGACCTCGTCGGCTTCGAACTTCATCCGGGGGCCGCGCCCGAATCCCAGTCGGCGGCGGGCCAGCTCGTTTCCGATCTGCTCAATGGTGATGGGTAAACCAGAAGGGAGACCCTCGAGAATGACGACGAGGGCCTTGCCATGGGATTCACCGGCGGTCAGATAACGCAGCACCGGTCCAATCTACCGGTGACTCCGACCCTCCCCCGAGCCAGTTTCTGCAAATTGCCGATTCAGCCGACGAGCGCGCGGCTCAAAAGGACAGTGACAAGCGTGCCGAATGCTAAGAACGGTCCAAATGGGAACGGCTGATTGCGCCCACGAATGACGAGAAGACCCAGTCCGCCCACGGTGCCTGCGGCGAAACCAATAAGGAAGAGCCACAAGACGACAATCACGACATCGACCGCAGAACTGGCCTGAAACCCGACCATGAGTCCAAGGACTGCTGCGAACTTCACATCACCAAAGCCCATTCCCTGGGGTGAAATCAGATGAGCGATCAGAAGCACACCAAATGCGAGTAGTGCTCCAAGAAATGATGATCGGATCCGCCCGCTTTCATCGCCACTGACAGATATGAGCACCACGAGGACAAGCCCGGCTGCGAAGGTGGGAAGAACGATGACGTCTGGCAATCGGTATTCGGTGAAATCGACTGCGCTCGCCAGCAGTAAAGCAGAAAAGCCGGCGAGATAGGACAAGAGTTCGAGCCACGATGCATCGGCAAAGCGCCACGCCGTCAGAACAAAAACGACCAGTGTCAGCGACCCGATCAAAATTGTTCGTTGCGAGACTCGGGGAGTCTCGGAAGGTTGGAAGAGCGGACGCTCCGTCACGAACGACGCTGAAAGCCGCGAAACCAAAACACCGCATGGCAGAGCGAGGACGATGCATACGAGAAGTCGAACCGTGTTCATCGTCGGCTCTCAGCCGAGCTGACTTGCTACCGAAGCCAACATGACATCGATGGGAGCATCAGCCCCTGTCCAAAGTTCGAATTGCACCGCTGCTTGATGAGCGAGCATCGAGACGCCGTTAGCAACAGAGGCTCCCTGCGAGCGAGCGAGCGACAGCAACGGGGTCTCAAGCGGCATATAAACGATGTCGACCACAATTTGCCCCTCGTGCACAACCGATGCGTCGAAGGGAACATCGGTTGGGTCAGGTTCACCCATTCCAACCGACGTCGCGTTCACGATGAGATCGGCATCGATGAAGTCGCTGTGTGCTCCGTCAAGTGCGACAACTTCACCTCGGTCGCCAGCCAATGCGGCAGCACGCTCGGCGCGGCCCAAGGTTCGATTCACCACAACAATTTCTGCCGCACCCGCGTCAGCGAGAGCAAGAATGATCGATCGCGCAGAACCGCCGGCACCAAGCACAACACAACGCTTTCCGTCGGGTACGAACGAGAAATCGTGTTGCAGGGAGCGGACGAATCCCTCCCCATCGGTGTTGTGACCGGTGAGCACGCCACCGTTATTAACGATGCAGTTCACGGCGCCGAGGCGTTCGGCAGTTGGCGAGAGCTGGTCTGCGCAGGCCGCTGCACTCTCTTTATGAGGCATCGTGATCGAGAGGCCGTCGATACCTAAGGCGCGGACACCCGCGAATGCGTCAGGCAAACTCGTCGCCGCAACCTCGAGCGCAACATACGTCCAGTCGAGGCCAGAGGCGGCAAATGCGGCGTTCATGAGCGTCGGCGAAAGTGAATGTCGAACAGGGTCACCGATCACTGCGGCAAGACGCGTCTCCCCTGTTGGTGCCATCAGAAGACCCCCCGGGCTTTCGCGTCGGCAACTGCCCGATTGAAATCGGACAATGTGTTGGCGAAGTAATGGTGACCGTCTTTGTCAGTAAGCACGTAGAAGAGCCAATCCCCCGGCGCTGGATTCAGCGCAGCGTCAATTGACTTCTGACCTGGCGAATTGATCGGCGTCGGCGGGAGTCCCCGCTTCAGACGGGTGTTGTAGGGCGAATCGGTCTTGAGGTCTGAATCGGTGAGGTTTGTTTTCCGCTTTTGCAACGCATACAACACCGACGCGTCGATTCCGAGGGATTCACCACGAGCGAGGCGGTTGTAAATAACGCGCGCGATCTTCGGTCGGTCTTCATCGACCTTGGCTTCGGATTCAACGAGCGATGCCACGATGAGCGCTTCGTAGGGAGAAATCGACTTCGTGCCAGCAACACCTTTCAGTTTCGCTGTTGCATCAGGCAAACCTTCGGCCTGCGAGACCCGATCGAAGGCCGCGATCATTTGATCAATGAGTTTTTGCGCGTTCCCAACATCTTGTTGCGCGATTTCGTACGTTGCGGGAAAGAGGAATCCTTCAAGATTCGTCGAACCTGCTGGCTGCATCGGAGGATGCGTGTTGGCTAACGCCGCATCCAACGCTGCGGGGTTCATCGTCGGAAACTTCTCGAGCGCGAGCTTCTTGAATTCCGAAATCCACAGACCTTCACGAACAAGGAACGTCACCGTCTTTGGCGGCGGTGGACCCGCTTTGAGTGTGTCGAGGACATCGCCCATTGCACTGTTTACGCGCAGGCCTTCGTAATCGCCGGCTTGGAACGGAGCGCCACCCTTCCACTTCACGTACCACTCAAAGACCGTTGCGCTCGACACGATCTTCTTCTCCGCAAGCGATGTCGCAATTTGCGAAGTCGTTGCACCCTTCGTGATGGTGAATGCAACTTCTTCACCCGGTGAGCCGGGATCGATCTTTCCCTTCACCCAAAATCCGGCTGCAGCAAAGACAACAGCGAGAACGAGCAACG
>Ga0222712_10004168_pt1 | contig 15281 bp, 30 predicted proteins | sample C33_657DmetaG_FD_165043 | JGI IMG/M metagenome (GOLD analysis project Ga0222712, IMG submission 165043) | Estuarine water microbial communities from San Francisco Bay, California, United States - C33_657D | ecosystem: Environmental > Aquatic > Marine > Unclassified | place: USA: California... | reverse complement strand
TCTGAGATAAACATTCCTGTGGCAAAACAGTCACGTAGATCATTATCTTTTACGAAGTCGCTAGCGTAGCAGAATATGAAGACACAGTTCTTCTTTGACTTCATGAGCTGAGCTGACTGTTCATCTACACAGTAGAACCCGCCCTTGAACTGCCCCATTGACAGGAGACCCCGTCCAGTGCCATGGCCAAGGCAGATCACCCTGTCCGCAGCTTCTATCTGCAGGTCCAGCTCCCAAATGGTCCCACTGGTAACTACAGTACAATTCGGTATGCCGGCGTATATAGGTTTAAGGAAATCAGTTGTTGGATCTGATGGATGGATTACTAGTGTTTTCATAACTTATTATTTTATTGCTTTTATCTAGGTTCTCCTGCTCCCAGAGCGGTTGCAGGTTCGTGTAATGTATCAGCTGTTTATTATACTGACTTTCTGAGTCCCAGTCTCCATTACTATCTTTCTCATGACTGGACAGTGGAATGATGTGGTCCATATGCCAACACCCTTCCCCCCTCCCATGATTATCAAAAGTCATGCCGGGTTGGAAGAGTCCTGACAAATAGTCACATAGCTCCTGACTGTTACAACCAAGGCCAGCTGTTGTAGAAGCTTTTCCTTTTAATACTTTCCCCTGTCTGGTTCTTAGATCTACTATAAACTTAAAGGCTGGATCTTTCTTCTTCCTATTTGAGTAATACTTATTTGCCTTCCTCCAGTTTCTAGTGTATAGATTTCTTTTATCCAGTCTTTCTCTTATTACCTTCGGGTCTGTTTCAACTCTCCTCCCTTCATTAACATATGAGAATGTATACCCTCCCACCTGTTTTAATGATCCTTTCAGGTTTCTACATACGTTTCCAGGATCTAATCCTAGATACGTAGCAGCATCTTTACCTGAAGAGTACAGTTCACCTGTCTCATTACATACTACTGGTATATTCTTATTATAGATTCCTGCCATGTATATAAATAGATAGTAATTACAATTGAATAGTCTCGCAGATCAATTCCTTCCCTGCTAAAGAATACTTATCCAAAGATACGGGAATATAATCAAAATACTTCTTACAGGCATCCTTAATATCAGTAATACTACTGGAAAGGATCATTCTATAACTTCTACTGCGATCCTTATATAGAATCATTTCTGGGTTCAAGATCAATTCTGCTTTGATCTGGTCTGCTTCTGTTTCTAAACGACTGTATCTGGCGTCGTTGATTGTTGATTTATAACTCATGTTAATAACTTTTTAATATTTAAAATAAATTTACTGGTACTACGTCGTCACCTGGGTGAGCGTAGATCGGCTTACCTGAGATCACCGCTGCTAATGTTTCTGGGCGTATGATCCCTGCTCTCTGGAATACTGGGACGTCGTCCTCAAGGTAGACGAGGGAGGGGACGATCAACAGTGGATCAGATTCCTGAAGCTTCTGGTTCTTGATCTCGTACTGTGCCTGCATCTTGATCCCTAACTTTTTACCTATGTTAGGATGCTTCTCCACCAGGATCTCTTTGAAGATCACGTCTGGCTGTTCCGCCAGAATCATGGCTTCTTTCACTGTAGCTCTCAACTCTTCATTCTTTGGATTACCCTCACTGGTAATTAATAATAACTTTTTAATGTACATTCTCTCTTTTTGTTTTTGACTGGTGAATTAATTCTAGGACTCTGTTCTTCAGGCCTACTGTTTTATTATACTTCTTCTGGATCTGGTCTCTTACTTCTGGGTCCATGTTCTGATCCTGAAGTTCTAGACTGTACATGCGCAGCAGGCGCTCATGCAGATCAAGCCGGTTACTATGCTTCATACTCATAACTATAAGATTGCTAGTTGACGGTCGTTATACATCGGATACAGCTGGTCTAAGAACTCCTCCAGTTTAATCTCCTGGTCCATAGTTTGTATCTTAATCATTCTGTACTTACCACGGTAAGATACTTCAGACTCCATGGTACTCACCAGGCTGTCCATGTCCCTGTTAGGACATTCCTCTATCAGGACATCTAACACATCTGATGCTGAGTAACTTTCTAATAACGGGGCTAATGCTTTAGCGATCTCTTCCTTTTGCATTCTATGCTTCATTGAATAGTTTGCCATAATTACAATTGACGAGTTATACAGTGTCTGCTGTTTTATTTAAATTATTTTATATCAAATTCTATGCCAGAAAAAATCCCCCCACCCCCGAGAGGGCAGGGAGCTAAACTAAACATATGAACACTAACTTTCTTTTTGCTGCTCTTTTATCTTTGCAATTCTTTCCTCTAGTGTACCATTCTCCTGTAGATATCTAAGTACATCAGCCTTCTGTATTTCGTAATGTCTTCTGGCGTGTTCTTTATCTATGTCATCAAAGAATGAATACTCTGGTTCTGCTAATATCTCTTCTAATGTTTTGGGTGGATTATCCTCGTCAGCATCATCAAAGCTGTCCCAGACATTTGTTCCGAACCTGTGCCAGAATTCTTCTTTATCTGTATGGTATAAGCCCTCCATATAATCCCAGCTCTTATACTCTGGTGTCATATCTGGACCTGTTATCTGGTATCCTGCAAAGTAGTTTCCAGATTCGTTAAACTCCAGTCTGGTTTCAACGCCATACTTCTGTGTCAATAGCTCAGCGAATCCTGCAGCAGGAGACCACGCAGTATCAAAGCTCATAATGATTTGCGTATCATCCATATCTGGTTGAAACTCCCAAGGACACACGTCCCACTTACAGCCGAACCTGTTAATGTTATGGTTATACCATCCTCCATTCTCGTAAGCTTCTGGAGTCATATCATCATCCATACCAACTAAAGGTACAAACATTTTACCAGCTCCTTCTTTAGCTATCTCAACTTCTAAAATGTCTTTGATTTGTTTAATGGAGCTCTCTGAACCATTAATACTTAAAAAGTTATAACACCAATTCGGCATTTATATGTTGCAGTTGTTATACTCTCGCAATGAGTTTTGTTAATTACAATTGAATAAGATAAAAAGTTAGGGAGCCGAAGCTCCCCAAGATTTTACTAGAAGTAGATTGGGCTATCCAAACTAACACTTCTCCATTGGTTGATTGTTAAATCAAAGAACGGAACTGATTTTGAGGCCATCTCATTTGTGATGGTAGCTCTTTTATCCTTTGGGATAAACTTTTTGTCAGTAGTAGCTTTCGCACTTCTTAAGTCCCCATTTCGTTTTACGAAAGAGAATGTAGTGATACCGCCTTTAGCTAATTTTAAAGCTAATTGGTTTGCTGTTTTTGACTTTAAATTACTCATAAACTGAATTACTATTTAACGCTTGAATAGATGAACGTTTTATTTAAAAAAGAACTTGTTTCTAATATTAATACTCAAAGGTAAGAAAGGTAACCCAAACTACCAAACTTTTCGCTTACTTTTTATAAAGTTTTTTGTAATCTCAATTACTGCTTTTACATAGAAGTAGCAGAATGCTGTAAATGCTAGGACGTCTAATCCGATAATAACTTTTTGAAAATTGTCCATATATTTTTTTATTTTTTTAACCTCTCTACTTAAGTATAAGGTTTATTTTAATTCATTCCAACTTTTGTTTTAAAAAAGAGGAGCAGACTAGGCCGCCCCCCTAATTATTAACTAAACAAAACTATATGGAACTAACTAACTTTTCTAAATCATCATACCATCCATTATATTTCACTGTAGGTTCATCTGATTCTACATCTCCATAATAATCCTCAAGGGCCACGGCCTCTACAGTATTTTCCAAATTCGCATTCCAAGCCCCAATACCGGCATCATTTATCTTAGCAATGATATCCATCAATACTTGCTTTATAAGCTCAGTATTCTGAGCAGTCTCTGCCTCAGCAATTGGCGGAATAATATCTCTAACTTTAAACCTATTTCCTATAATATCTCCAACCTCTACAGGCTTATTCTGATTGTTGAAATAATCCTTGGAGTCTCCCTGTATGTCAATACAATCCAATAATGTTTCGTGATTAGTATCAATCTCATATGAACCATTCTCGTCTCCAATCCATCTCGCAGGGTAAACCGCTACTACAGGCTCACACGTTTCATCTTCTTGATGATAGTTAATGTCCCACTCTGAACCATCTTTCATTACAAACCCACTCCAAAAATCTCCTACGTCTCCCTCTGTTAAATCAAATTGAAATGCTTCTCCCTTGAATACGATGTCAACTACTCGTGCATCATAATCTACTGTAAAAATGTTCTTTGCCATATGTTTTAGTTTTTGTTTACAATTTATACCAAAAAGTGAAAGCTTATTCAGAACCTCTTTATAATAAGGAAAGAGAGCCGAAGCTCTCTAACTTTATTTATCATATTTGGCAATGTATTCTTCTGGCGTACCAATGAATAATAATTTATCCTGCCAGTCATAAGCTTTGATAGTAACTTTCTTTGTATCAAAATCATAAACTATATCATACGTGTAATCCTCACTAGATTGCAGTCTTGAATCCAAAGGTTGAATGTATAAACCACCTGTGCCAGCTTTAAACTCTTTAATGAGCTGGGCTATAAAACATCCCATACCATTAAATACAATTGAACCATCATCAGCTCCATAACCATTTACAAACTTTCCACTGGTGATATACTTTGCTATTAACAAAGGATTCCCATCAGGATAATTATCATACTGCATATACATTAAGCATATGTCTTTATCTACTCTTCCGATTTGTTTGTTGTTTGATTCATAAGTTTCAATGAAACGATAAGTTCCTCTGGTACCCATAGTTAGTGTTGCAGTGTTTATCCTCTCGCAATGAGTTTTAATTTTTGTAAAGTTACAACTTAATAATTAATAATCCAAATTTATTTTACGTGTGTCCATCTTCTCCCTGCAATAACGTGAGCAACAGGTCCCACAGGAAGCCCTAGCTTTTTAGATATCTTACGACACCCCTCCCCTGTTTCCTGACGCATCTTTCGTATCACTCTAACATCATCCTCTGTTAGTTTTGCCTGTGTTTGTTCTATTCCTTTAGGATGAACGGCCCTACCTTTTACTTCCATATCCAGAATATTATCTTTCTGTGTTCCCCACATGAGATTATTAACTTTATTGTTGGATCGGTTATCATCTCTGTGTAATACTTTAGGTAAGTTATCTGGATTAGGTATAAACTCTTGGGCTACTAATCTGTGAACTAGAAACTTATCATTTAGTAACCTTACTCTTTTATATCCATCAATATCATTTTGAGATACCAATCTTTTATTGCCAGAGTTTCTGTAATTCAAATTTAAAACTAACCCAGTATTACTAACTTGAAACTTCCCCTCATACCCCTTAATATCTTTCCATTCTTCTATCATTACAATTCATTTATAAACTCCCTGTTAAAACTCGTTTAAGCATATCACTATACTCTTCTGGCGTTTCATCGTCATACCATTTACCTGTTGGATTAAATCTAGAGTATTGACTTGATACTTTAAATTCCTTTTTCCATTCAGCTTCGCTTTGTCTTGCTCCGCCGTGCGGATAAGTTACTGAATGTTTTAACTCGTAATCTTTTTTAACTCTTTCTCCTTTAACAGGTTCTCCAAATAATAACTTTGTAAGTAATTTTTGTAAGTTCATAATTAATAATTTTTGTAAATATAACACAATTTATTTAATCTACCAAATTTATTTTTATTAATACTCATCTCTATGGTCCCACTTATCTTTATACCAGAAAGCGGCATCTCTTAATCTTCTGATTAATTGATTGTCTGTCTCGTAAACCAACTCACTACTATCAAACTCATCCGATAATAATTCTTCCAGATGTTCTACCAGTTCTTTTCTGGCTATTGGTTCTGTGCTGTAAAAATTTTCTGACATAATAACTTTTTAAAGGTTTTGATAAATTTGTGTCCCAATTAAATTAGATAACTTTTCTGTTAACTCTTCTAATTCAGCGTGCTGTTCTGGTGTAATATCTCCACTTTCTGTTTTGTAGTGTTTGTGGAAATAAAAGAACAAGCCCTCTATTGTTCCCTGCAAATGTTCTTTAACATTTTGTTGAATATCTTTTTCAATTATTTTACTTTCCATATAATGATTTTAAAAGTTAGCAGGGCTGGGGGAAGCCCCACTAACTAATGATTAAACTTACTTAATGTATTCTTTGATTAAGTTATTCAATACTACATCAATATCAAAGTCCTTACCGATAGTATGAATTACAAGTTTATTACGCAATTCATTTCCTAAACGCCAAGTATCAACCGATAACTTTCCATCATAACTGATGTTCAAATTATTCTTTTGAAAATCTGCTGATGAATTCATATCGCTACGCATATTCATCAAAGCACTATCTAATTGATTTCTCTTGTTACAGATATCTTCATACTGCTTACGCAATTTTAAATACTCTGCCAACTTTTTGTTTGTCTTTGCTAACTTGTTTACTTTTTCTAAATTAGCGTCTTCAATTCTTTGCTTTGCTTCGTTTACTAAAGCGTCAATCTGTGTGTTTGTTAATTTAGCCATTTTGTTTTGTGGCGTGTTTGCGACTTGCCTTGTCGTTTGTTTGTTAATATTTTTATACCAAAAAGTGATATTGAATAACCAGCCCCTATATAATAAGGGCTGATTACAATTCATTTATGCTGTTACTCCTGTTCTGTAATACTTTACTATACTTTCTGCTTCGTGTTCTGCATCTTCTTCACTAAAGTAACCTCCACAATAATCTATCTGTTCTTCGTGTAAGTGCCCCATACTACATTCTTCCTGCTCATATATCCTGTAAGCATAAACTTCACCTGTTAGATACTTGTCGTATGTTTCAACTTCACCTTTTAAATAATCTACTACTTTTTCCCTGTCGCATCCGATTATTTTAATATCATTCTCAGTGCAATAGATAAAGCCAACCTGCCCACTATCCCAATTACAATTAAAGGGTTTAGTGCTTATAGTAATACCTGAGTGGTCGTATAGATATAAAGGTAATACTTCAACTGCACCATCTTCAATTAATTGTTCTTTTAATTCATCCCAACTATTAAACTGGCTTGACTTGTATTCAGTATTATCGCCTAAGTTATACCTGTTGTGAAAACAAACCATTCTACCTAAGGTATCCCATTCTCTTGGGCTTTGTGGATTATTGTCTTGCTCAATTTTGTAAGTGTACTTTTTCATATTGTTTAGTTATTGTTTACTTATTTAATTTTATACCAAAAAATGAATTACAATTAGAAACCCCTTTATATTAAGGAAGGGACGCCGAAGCATCCCTAACTTTATAAACTTGGTAAGCAATCCCACTGCTTATCTTTTCCAACATAATGCAGGACTCCTGTATCATTGAACTCATCATCACTGCCGGGAATTACTTGAGTGCCATCATTCAACACTAATACTAAGCCCCTTTTATACCACATATTTTCTTCGCACTCCTCCTCAGTAAGATATCTTACCTGCACTATTGTTTTACCTTTTAAAACTTTCATCGCTCTTTCATTCCAAAACTTGTCCCTTTCCTGTTTGTTTTCTAAATTTACTTTTGCCATATGTTATTGTTTTAATTTTATACCAAAAAATGATAGTAAGTAACTACCCCCTATATAATAAGGGATAGTTACAATTCATTCTACCAACTGCTGCTGTAATAATAATCTTGACTGCCATTATCAACTTCAGCATTGATAATACATTCTTTTAATTGGTCAATAGTATTACTAATGTTTTCATAATACCAATCATCAAATTCATAACTACCAAAGAAAAATCCCTGCTGTGGTGGTAATAGTGTTTCGCTTAACACTTCATTCTTTGCAGCTAATACAGTTTCGCAAAGTTCTACTAACTTTTTCAACTGCTCCAAACTTACATAATATTCCCTGCAATCATCTTTCCCTTCTTGAACATTCTCAACAAACCAACGATGAATTTGATTAGCTTTTCTCCAATAGGCAACATCTTCTACAATAGAAGATACTTTATTCCTATCAATGTCTTTGCGAACTTTACCTGCCTTTTTAATTGTGACTTGGTGTAGTTCATCTTCGCCCATGAAAGACCAATTCTTTACATAAGTTCTTTTAGTTAAATACATATCAAGACCCATAGCGTTTGTGGCAGTGTTTATGCTGTTGCCGGCAGGTTAGTTTATACAAAGTTAATAATTAATAATTACAATTCAAAATTAAATTTCTCTTACAGAAATATAGTCCTCTAAATCTTCTAAAGGAATTCTACCATATTCGTTGGAAGAATAGTAACCCTGAATTTCAAACCTCTTTTTCCAATTATCAAACGCTTCAAACGCTTTTTCCTTACTTGGATAGTGTGCCTTTGCGAACTCAATCGTAAAGCCGTCTGGACTTAATACTTGATACTTTGCCATAATTTTATACCAAAATTTGATTAATAAATAAAATCCTCTTTACTATATTACAATTCATCAACTACTGACGACTGCTTTTCCCACATCTTACAAAGATATAATATCTCATTCAAAATATCAATACTAAAATCTTCATACTGACTTTCTGCTGTCTCAATAGGATCGGAACCCATAGAATTAGTTTGATAGATATTTACATCAGCATAATCTTCAGTAAAATATTCAACCAGCCCAACTACACTACCATAACTAAATACGCATGGCGTAGTATCAAAGTAATCCAATTCACCAATACTAAAACAGCCGTGAACTTTTAATATCTTTTTAATCTGCTCAATCTTACTGGCTTTTAGATCCTTACTGCCGTTTTTAAGCTCCTCAATATAATCTTCAATGACACTCATAAACGGAGTGTAATCTAAATTATAATATGCTTCTGTCGTGTCTCTCCAATCTAATGCTTGGAATTTTTTATCTAATTCGTTCATAATTGACTTTTTAAAAGGTGGGGGGGTTATTGTTCCCCCCTTACCATAGTTTGTGAATATTCAGCGTCTACAATAGTATCAGCGTGCTGACTTCCTCTAAATCTATTTAGTTCTCTCGTAGTAACTACTTGATGACTGCCAATAGGTTTAAATCCCTCAGCGATATACATATTGACTACTTCAGCCAATCCGCTTGCACTATTTGACTTTACTATTTTATACTCCATGTTTTTAATTTAAAAAGTTAATAATAGGTTTATCTTTTACTACAAACCAATGACAATTAGATAGCGAATAGTCTAAGACTTCTTCTATAAACTCGTATGCTTCCATTTCCTTAGGTTTATTAACTAAGTCTAAGCAATCTACTGACTCGCTTTCAAAGTTTAAAATAACTGCATACATACTATAAATTTTTATGAGTGTTAAATAATGCGTTTGCTAAATCTTCCGATACTAAATGTTTTGAGCAATCAAAACCGCTACTCTTTTTATAGAGTGCGTTAATAAAGATATCAGTGCTTTCTCTTAAACTTCGCCACTCCCCAATAGTTACATCAAAAAAAGTTACTACTCCTTTCTTTTCCTTTCCGTTACCCTTAGGGATATTGTCTAAATACAATTCGGGTTTAAGTGTGCCTATTGCTTTTCTTAAACTTCCGTCTTTTTTAATAAAGGAAAAATCTACTGCTTGACCTTCTGCCAATGCTTTAATTAATTCCTTTGCGTCTGACTTAATCATATAGTTTAGTTTTTGTTTACAAAGTTTTATACCAAAAAGTGACTGACTTTATAAGTCCTCTTTATTATAAGAAAAGGGGAACCTTATTGGCTCCCCTAACTTTTTAGCAATATTGCTCTGCTAAACTCCAAAGCTCTTCATTAATCTTAGGAGCTACCATGATATTATTTATTGGCTTCATTTTTCTTAACTTACCTTTAGCATCTATGTAAGTCGTGCCGCCTCTTATTATGCTCTCTTGCACTCTGTTAAATACAAGCCATAAACTATTGCCTTTGTCTGCCTCTCTTCTAGGTTTTAAGATATCAGCAATCTCTTCCGGTGTCGCTACTCTCTCTTCATTAGCTCTCAATTTAAGAGCTTCATTTGCAAAGCTGCTCATTTGTTCCGGTGTCAATATTGTGTCGCTGAACGTTTGAACTTTAGCAACTGCTTTAGGCAAATCATTTACAATATTAGTAACTAATTCTTGTAAGTGCTTATATTCATACTTCATATGTCTTAAAGCATAATTACCTAAACTCTTCTCTGCAATTACTAGGCCGTTCTCACAAACTAATCTCATTAGTCCTACATTAATTCGCAATCTTGTAGTTCCCATGCTATCATTTTTAAAAATAATCTGCACATTAGCTTCAACTCCTTTGTCGTTGTTAATTCTAACTGCTGGGTTTTCAAACATTAAAAAATGTTTTCCATGCTCTTTGCGGTATTTGTTTTTTGTTCCGCTTTTAATACCCTTAACATTAACTAGGCCCCAACCTAATTGGCTCATGTCTTGGATAATTCTTTTACTAGGCAAAAAGCTATAACGCTTACTAACACATTCAGCCGGAGCTTCTGCATTAATTGCTGGAACTTTTGCGATTGCTTCTTCTAAGCTCATTACTTGATAACTCATATTTGTTTGTTTTATTGATTACTAATTTTATACCAAAAAGTTAATTACTTTATTAACCTCTTCTATATAAAAGAAAAGGGAACCTATTGGCTCCCTAACTTTTTATTCATGAATTTTTCCTAATCCTATTCCTAATCCATATTTAATACCTGTATGATATACGTCTAATAAATCCAATATACCTCCTATCTCAATACTAAATTTAATATAAGTATCTTCTGGTTCTGCATTAGGCATTTCATGATACCCTACAAAATTTACCTTATCCCCTAAATTTTCTTTTAGGTGCTGGTATCTTCTTTTGTTCATTACTAATTCAAAAGTTTGCTTTTTCATATGATTGTTTTATTGGTTACTAATTTTATACCAAAAAGTGACTAACTTTATAAGTCCTCTTTATTATAAGAAAAGGGGCCGAAGCCCCTTAACTAATTACTTTTTTAATGTCAATCTAGTTTCTAAATCTTCTAAATCTTCTAATTCCTTTAGATAGGTTTTAAATAAGAACTGGCTATCTTCATCTTTTTTATCAATCCACATTGTAAGCATTTCATCTACTCTTCTAATTCTAGTGCATAATGAAATGTGCAATAATTGATAATCTTGCTGTGTTAAATCTGCTACCATATGTTTATTTTATTAGTTACTAATTTTATACCAAAAAGTTAGTTACAATTCGCAACCCCTTTATAATAAGAAAAAGGGCCGAAGCCCTTTAACTTAATATGAATATTCAATTCCTGCCTCTCTTAATTTCTTTAGTGCCTCGCTTGACTTACTGCCTTTAGGTTGTGCGCCGTGCAATAAAAGTGCAAAGCTATTAACTGACTTATAAGCTAATTCATCCGTCTTATCAATCTTAAGCCCCAACGCTTTTGCCTCGCTTGGGTGCATTACTACTTTAGCGAACTTTAGTTTATAGTCCTGTATCATTTTATCCTGTCTACTTCCCTCGCTTGCATTCAGCATAAAGTTAGCTGGTATGATATCAAAGTTATTAACCCAATATCCTAAGCTCTTTGTGTATGCATAAAAGGTTTTCTTAGGGTGCAATGTTGCAACTCGCATCCACGCTTTAAAATATACTTCATTATAAAAATCTCCTGAACTATGCACTCTTATAATATTTTCCTTAGGCAATGAGTCAGAAATAATACTAACTAATTGATCAAAGCTTTTGCCCTTAAGTAAATCAAAGTTATGCCAACGTGCGTTGCGAACTCCTGGATATCTTTCTTCCGTTGCTGCAAAGCATCTGAATAACATATCTTTGCCGTCCGTTACTTTGCCTGTAGTCCTGTCTGCCTTACTTAAACAATCTTTAGCAAAAGGGCACGTGTGGCCTGCAGGCAATGAGAATATCGCAATACCTTTTAACTTAGCATTGCCCTTGCTGAATTTTAACTTACTCATATGTGTGTTTTATTAGTTACTAATTTTATACCAAAAAGTTAATTACTTTATTAACCCTGTCTATAATAAGAAAAGGGGCAAAGCCCCTTAACCTATAAAAATACCATATCATTTTTAGATACATACTTTATTGCGTAGTCCGGTATCTCTGCTCCTAAATGTCTAAGGTCTGAATACTTCTTTTTGACTAATCTCTTTATCTTATAAACAGGCAAAGAAGATACTACTGCTCCTGTATAATAATTCAATCCGAACTCTGCGCCTCCGCATAAATAATAATACTTTAATTCCTGTGTCATATGTTTATTTTATTGGTTACTAATTTTATACCAAAAAGTTAGTATTAATACCAACCCTCTCTATAATAAGTAAGGGGGCCGGAGCCCCCAAACATTATTTCTTTCTAGTATTCTCTTTTACTTTCTTTATAGTATCCTCATACATTCTTCTAATGTATTCAGCTGAGAACAAAGATACTCTTCCACTATCTTCTATCTCCTCTATCTTCTCTAGGTCCTTAACTAAACCTGCTTCAAGGCACGCTGTAATGATTGTGCTTTCTAACTTTGTGAACTTTGCCATATGATTGTTTGTTGGTTACTAATTTTATACCAAAAAGTTAGTATAATTGCTAACTCCTCTCTATTATAGTTGCTTTATACCCTGTAGCCCCTTATACTTAGGTATGTATGTCAATATGGCAGGGTGCAGGTTACTTGGGGGGGGTGGGGGTAACATGTGGATAACTTTCCCCAAAAAAGTTTGGTCGGTATGATCTCACCCCGATCTCGCCTTAGGTCACTCCGACATCGGTATACAGTAACACCATTATCGGAACTAGGCCGTTTTGGGGGGAGGGGGGGTCCCTTGGTCCGTTCACAGATCGGAGCCAAAATTATCATCTAGGGGTAAATATATAAGTATATTTCCTATACTAGATTTACTATTGAAAATACTGAATTTCAAAATACGGATCGGAAAAAATTTTCACCATATAAGTAAAGATATATAATATTTATTAGTATGCCACAAATAATACTACCAAACATAGATTATAAGTATTGGTTAAATAAGAATAGAGATCTTACAAACAATACCAATTCAGTAGATCAGGAAATGATAGATAAAGTTAAGAACTTTTTAAATCCTAAAGAGGGGGATGTATTATGGGATGTTTTAAGTGATGAAGGTAGAGCAAGACAAACTATGAATAGTTTAGTTAAAAAAGCAAAAACATTGGCAGATGAAATACATAATGAATCTCCTTTAAAATCAAATCATCCTAGAAAATCTACGTTTTATCCAAAAATAAACGAAGAAGAAACAACAGGACCTACAACAGATGAAAAATACTTGGCTATATTTGACGTAATTCAGATTTGGGGGGGAGGTGCTAGACAAGGAGGAGGAAATCCATATCAAGGAAACAGAGATAGAGCTAATTATCAAAATTGGTTACCTCTATATAAAGAAGCAGTCAATATTCTAAAAAATGCAAAAGAGGATTCAAAAAATGATATATTAAATGCTTACGAAAAACTTAGAGATATACCTCAATTAGGAAAATCTTATGCTTCAAAGCATTTATGGTTTTGGACAGAGTATTGGTTTGATAGAGGTAGTGTTAAGGAAACGGCACCTGTATCTGATATGAGAACTGATATGATGATATTTGGTAAATCTACTTCAAAACAGAACAAGAGTAGAAGAACCGGTAAATATGATGATTATGACCCAACATTAAAAAGATTTAATGATATAAAAGAGGAATATGAACTGGATTCCTTTACTCCTAGAGATGTAGAAAAAGCGTTGTTCAGTTTTTCTAAAAATTACTTTAATCTTGATTTTACTAATTTGAAACAAAATCCTCAGGATACTAAAGATCAAGAGGAAGCAGAAAGAATATTTAGAATTAGACAAGAAGAAAGAGAAGGTAATCAAAACAACACTCCAGCAGAAACAGAAGAGGAAAGACAAGAAAGAGAAGAAAGAGAAAGAAGGGAGGAAGAAGAAAGGGAAAGAAAATATGAAGAAGAAAAACAGGAAAGAAGAAAAAGAGATAAAGAACAGAAATTACACGATAGAGCTGTTAAAGAACTAGAACCAATTCGGAGGAAATTTGAAAGACAGGCATATGAAGAAATTGTTCCACAAAACATAAGAGATATTTTAGCGGCTAGAGTTCCTGCTTCTGAAACTAAAAAGAGGAAAGCAAGGACGGATAAAGAATCTTATAATACTAAAGTTTCAGATAGATATAGAGAGATTTATGACGAAAAAATAAAAGATCTTGTAAAAAAATATAAAGAAGAGGAAGAGAGTAAAGTAAACGAAAACTGGAACAAATGGGCAAAATGGGCAACACAATGAAACTAACAGACATCCTAAAAGAAATCTCAAAAAAGAGATTAGTAAAAGAAGACATCTTCCTAAAGAAAGATCCAGAGAACAAACAAATCATAGTATTCTCAGACAAAGAAGATAAAAGAGCAGCAGCAAAAGAAACTATCTCTCTAGCAAAAGAATTTAGAAAGCTAGGATTAGACTGGAAACCAGCGTTGGGACACTGGGTGGGGGGTTATGATAAGTTAGCTCAAGTAAATGGCCTTATTAAATCTCATAATAGAATTAAAGAAGTTATAGACGATTTAGAAGCTTTAGAAGATTTCATAGCTTCTTCTGATGCAGATCCTACCGCTAAGAGTCAAATAATGGATAACTTAGACAAGTATATTGATGACTTGGCTAATGCAACAGACCAAGCAGCAATGGACGGAGCTATTAGAAACTATTTAACATTCTATAGTAAATTCCATAACTATAGCTTCATAAACTCTATGCTTATCTTCATGCAGAAGAAAGATGCGACTAAAGTAGCTGGTTACAACACATGGAAAAGAAATAACAGAGGAGTAAAGAAAGGAGCTACACCTATTTGGATTTGGTTCCCAATGAAAGTTACATCTAAGTCCCAAGAAACAGACACCGAAGGAGTAGATTTTAGCGGAGTAGATGACGCAGCAAAGACAAGATCATTTACTAAATTTGGATTAGGAAAAGTATATGACATATCAGATACTTATGCACTAAACGAAAAGGGAGAAGTTCCTGAAAAGCCTAACTGGGCAGCAAGTAATGATCCAAGTGAAGTAGCAGACCAATTAGTAGAAAGAATTAAAGAATTTGCCAACGACTTAGGCATTAAGATAACAAAAGAAAAAGCACAAGGAGGAGAGAAAGGATTTAGTGCAGGAGGACATATTAACTTATCATCAGATGTACAGGGGGTGGGGGCAGCAAGTGTTCTAGTTCATGAATTAGCTCACGAATTATTACACTGGAAAGAAAAATCACCATTCCATGT
>Ga0222712_10004167_pt1 | contig 15283 bp, 31 predicted proteins | sample C33_657DmetaG_FD_165043 | JGI IMG/M metagenome (GOLD analysis project Ga0222712, IMG submission 165043) | Estuarine water microbial communities from San Francisco Bay, California, United States - C33_657D | ecosystem: Environmental > Aquatic > Marine > Unclassified | place: USA: California... | reverse complement strand
TCTTTAACGTTATATTGGAACTCGTATAGGTTACCTTTGTCATCAATAAAACTAATGAAGAAACCATAGACCTCATTCATACCTAATGAACTATTCCATTCAGTTAGTTCAGAGATACTTGATGGTTTTAAACCACCAACACTGACATTGATTGAGGGAATGTTAATTGAAAAGTTTAACGAATCATACAACTGATTACGGATCGAATCAGAATAGACAACGGGTGTCGGTTCTACTACTGATTTAGTGTTTGGTGTACCTAAATCTTCTTTGGTACAAGATGTGAACACAAGAAGTGTTACAATAAGGAAGTTGAACGTTTTCATAATATAGGGGTTTTAAATTAACACTACAAAGATACAACAATAATTTCAGATTTCCAAATATTTTTTAACTTTTTTTAAAGTCCTACTACTATTTTATGGTCTAAATTACCTTTTAAATCTAACTCCACTCCATCATAAATCACATTCAACGTGAATTTATAGTTATCAGTATTGGGTTCAACCTCCTCATAAGGTTGTTCAATCTTAATGTACCCTACCGATTTTTTATTATCTAATAATTCAATGGTGATTGTATCAACATCAGAACGAACATCGTGGATCCCTCCTACTGAATATTCTTTATTATATACTATAAAAGAGGTTGGGTATTTTGGAACATCGTAACTATTGTATGTTGATTTCCTATAATTAAATCCAACTACTTCGGGTACTTCTTCAATATATTGTAAAACGTGAGTACTATCATAGTAAGTTCCTCCAACGTTTGAAACCATAAAAGGTTCAGTTATTGTTTCAGTTTGACCTTTTACATTTACTGAAACTAATACTAATAAGATTAAGATTAAATTTTTCATAGGTATAGAGGTTTTAATTTGATACTACAAAGGTATAAACTATTTTTGACAATTCCAAATAAAACTTAAACTTTTTTTGGAAAAGGGGTCACACGTTTGTAACCCCATTTTCCACCCCTATTTACCCAAAAATTATATCGTCATAAAATACTGTCTGAATAATCACATCACTTGTTTCTACATCACCTGTCTCCTCAATTACATCCATCAAAAATTTGAGAGGTGTCTTACACACTTTTTGGTGAACGTCTTCCAACGTGATCGACTTGGTGTATTCTCCATCACATTCTAAATCTACCAATGTCAACTTTCCACCATCCTTCAAGATTTGGAGGAGTACATCTTCCCAACAAGGAGACGTTAATTTTGTTTTAGCGGATTCATAATCCTTTTTAGAGTAGGTCAATTCAAGACCATAACCTTCGTGGTAACCTGTTCCAAACACGTTACACATTGAATCGTGGAACATTTGTTCTGATTCTTGGGGAGTGAGATTGATTGTCATAATATAGGGGTTTTAAATTAACAAGACAAAGGTACAAACTAATTTTGACATTTCCAAATAATTTCTCAATTATTTTTCAAAAACTTTTTTCAACTTATCCACACTCTCATACCCAATCTCCCAACTACTTTTTGGTGAGTAGTATTTTTTACCTTTCGTACCGATGAATAAATTAAAACGGGTTGTGTCTTTTGAACGAGAAGTACGAACTACATCTTCTGAAATTTTGATACGATACCCAGGACTACAAGGACACATCGAACAACCACAATGTTTATCCCAAACCGCCTTAACATCATTAGTGTTAAAGATACCTTTTATTTCAGAAATAACATAGTCAAGTTTTGACTTACCCAAAGGTGTCAGAAGTCCTTTAACTTTTCTTCGGTTTTCAAATATCTCTTGGGCGTTTTCACCGATTATCGCCTGACCGATTGTCTTCGCACCTTCATCTTCATCGTTGAAGAAATCACTATCCAAGTAAACTTCTCCGATTGAAACCATTTTCGTCTTTTTCATAATATAGGGGTTTTAAATTAACACTACAAAGATACAAACTACTTTTGACAATTCCAAATTTTTTACGAGAAAAATCCACTAAAAAATCCACTGACCTGACCTGCCTTATAGGCGATTTCGTTTAAGTTAAACACGATAAATAATACCAAGATTACACTACCGATAATAAAGACTTTCTTTTTCATAATATGAGGGTTTTAAATTAACACTACAAAGATACAAACTACTTTTGACAATTCCAAACTTTTTTTAAAAAATTTCTATTGTCTTTGGGTTTTTAATCAAACTCTCCAACTCACCGATAATCTCAATCAAGACATCGTTAGATACTTCATCAAAGAAAATATCTCTTGTATCACTATTGTAATCACCCAAGACCATATCTTCTGATGAATGAACTCCGTTAATTACCTCGTTCATATGGTCATCAAAGTAATTGTGAATATATCCCGTTTCTAATTTGATAAAACCATCGGGTTCATCCTCACCATAGAGTTTAACAACCTTATCTCTTAATACTTTGAGAGTGTCAATGATGTTCTCTCGTAGTTTACTATTTGAGGTTTTAAATTGTTCGTAAATCATTAGTCTTCGTTTATAGGGTTATCAATTACACTTTTACGGAGTGAATACCACTCTTTCCATTCTTCTTCGGGAAGATATCCGATAAGGTTTTCAAAGGGAACGAATGTTAGTAATTCTTCCAATGGTTCAACATTATCTGAAATGTCTTCTTTGATCTGGGTTAGAAGTCTATCGAACAATCCTAACCTCATCATTTCCTCGTTGATTTTTCTTTCGTTCTCCATTTTATTGTCCGTTAAATGAGTAACAAGAATAAGAATTGTTTCGTTTTTGTTGTTTACCATAGGCACAACAAGTTTTTGACGATGAACAAGATGACATCACGATTGAGATTGTCACTAAAATTAAGATTAACTTTTTCATAGGATAAGGGGGTTTTAGAATTTGATGAGACAAAGATATAAACTAATTTCGATATTTCCAAATTTTTTGAGAACTTTTTTTAACTTTTGAAGTAAAGTTCTCCCACTGAAAAGTATCGGTCTTGGTCTTCATTCTCTACAATGGTAACCATCGTTCCGTTACGAAGTCCCTCCGAATAATACTTTGAATGAGGGTCAGTGGAGTTATCCAACACTTTTAATACATTCGTGTTATCCACTCTTGTTACTCCATACATTGGTGTATGAGTAAATGCTATACGAACCATTGGGAATGTGTTCGATAATAATTGTCGGTAATAACCTTTTGGTACTGATGTCATAATATAGGGGTTTTAAATTAACAAGACAAAGGTACAAACTATTTTTGATATTTCCAAATTTTTTGAGGAGTTTTTTTAAAAAAAATGGGGGGACAAATTCAGTAAAATCCCCCCAAACCCCAATCACTAATTATCTTCTTTAACGTTACTCCAAATCGTTTCCCCTCTATGATTGAACACTTCCATTGTTGATTGTCCATCATTATCTTCGGGTGTCATTAACTCTTCCGTATCATAAAGAACTTCACTATCAACCATATTAGTATTCAATATGTCATTTAGTCCTTCAACTCCTTCGAGTAACACTTTTTTAGTTTCTTCTTCCGTACCATCAATAGAGTAGTAAGTTCTTCTCCAAATGGTTACCTTTTCGTCAATGTAATAAGATTGTTCCATAGATATAGGGGGTTTTAATTTGACAGGACAAAGATATAAACTATTTTTCAATATTCCAAATAATTTCTCAATTATTTTCTCATCTTGTTGTGAGAATTATTGATTTGAGAGTTTGGTTGTCCTTCTCATCGTAAAGGTCTTCACCAACGAATGTAACTTTCTTAACATCACTATTATCATCGTACCGATAGTTCACTTCGATTTCAGATAGTTCATAACCTTCTGATTGAAGACTTTGGAGGTAATCCATAAGGTCTTGACCATTAAATTTTCGTCTCATCTTCTTGGGGGTTTAGTGTTACCAATCCTTCACAATTATCGTGATAATTATTCACATTCACATAATCACCATCGTAGAAAGTATCATCTTCAAAACTACTGACAACCCATCCCCAAGTTCCATCTATTAATTTGTAGGGTATTAAATTACACCCATTTGAGAAGATAACCACATTTGATGGTCTGATTTTAATTTCTTCCAATAAACGTTTTTCGTTTGACATAATATAGGGGGTTTTAATTGTCTGACAAAGGTAAGGAGGATTTTTCAATCCTCCAAACCATTTCGTTAAAAGTTATTAACAATTTTCATCTTCATCTTCATCCACCTCAATTAAGGTGTTTTCTTCCTCATCCTCAATTCTACTCTCCTCCTCCTCAATCTCGTTAATCAAGTCTTCGATTGAACTTTCCACCTCATCTTTACCTCTAATTTCAATTTCATCTGAGTCAAATACAATCTCACGATACTCAACTCTAAAATCAATACTATCATCATCAACTTCTAAATCTTGGACATCACTCAAAATACTATTGAGTTTGTCTTTAACTTTCTCTAAAAAATCTTTACTTGTTGATGGGGTTTTTGAACCACCAAACGATTCAATCGTTTCAACAATTTTAATCACGTCCTCTCTTGTGTAGATTGAGGATAACGAACCATTGACGTTCTCTTTAATTTCTGAAATAGTCTTCATAACTTTAAGGGTTTTTTAAGGGTTAAACAATAATTAATTTGACAGGACAAAGATATAAACTAATTTTGATATTTCCAAATTTTTGGAGGACTTTTTTTAACTTTTTTTATCTCCAAGAAATAGTATCTTTAAGAAATGAAGATTTTAAATGATTTTTAACTTCCTCGTTGACGATTTCTTTTTCTTTTTCAGTTATCATCTTATCAACGTCAATCCCAAACTCTTTCATTGACTCTTTAAACTTTTTGAAACCACGATATCCATCTTCAATGGGTAGTCCCATAAATTTCACATCAATCACATCAACAAAGTCTATATCAATACCAATACCACCATCTTTCAATCCATAGACATAGGCTACGTGGGAAAGAGTACATTCAATCGAATTGTTGTGTCCTAATGTTACATCGTGTTCAAACGTAACTTGTAAAGTTTTTCCAGTAATTTTCATAATATGTGGGGGGTTTTAAATTAACAATACAAAGATATAAACTATTTTCGACAATTCCAAATTTTTTTGAAACTTTTTTTAAGAAATTTCAACACTTGGTAAACTATTATATTCGTATTCATCGAAATCATCCCATTCAGGAGAGTTGTATGAACAAACTCTAACGTCCATTGTACTATTTTCGTTGAAATAAACTCTTATTTCAGTTCTGTGTTCACTGATAGGAAATTCAGTGATTTCTGACAACTTTTCTACAAAGTTATCTAAAACTGACTCATCGGTGATGTTGAAATCGTCAACATCAATACAATCTACTTGACCATTGTAATCAAGTTGGAACTCTAACGATTTGTTTTTCATAATATGGGGTTTTTTAAATTAGTGATACAAAGATATAAACTATTTTCGACAACTCCAAATTTTTTTGAAACTTTTTTTAATTTTTTTCTTCGGGATAAAATCTTACTTTTCTTTCCGTCAGTACTTCGTAGATGATATCCTCCACCATTATTGACCAATTTTCGTACTCTTCCATCTGATTGTACCTATTCAGTACTTCGGTTTTTTCTTCGTGGGTTAGTTCCTTGTTGATGGTTTCACAAATGAACTCCACATCTTTCATCGTTATCATAGTCATATTATTTAAATTGATTAATCCAATCACAAATAACTTTTACCATTTCTTTGGTATCACTTGGACGTGAGATATACCAATCAAACTTACCATCACTCAACCAAACGTGAAAATATGGTTGTCTATCACGATGAACCATAGTAAGATGGTCTTGGAAACGAAACCACTTTTTAACAATCGTACCATTAAACTTGTTGATGATTTCAACGTGATATCCGATGTAGTTGTCTCGGTGTCCCAAATCATCAATCGTGATGGTAACTACTCGTTGGTCATCCAATCTCATCACACCTTGTTTATCATACCAATTTATAGGATATGATAATGTATTAGGTACTCCTTTTTCCCAAAACTCTTCGTTGAACTTCTTAAATACGTCTTTCATAATATAGGGGGTTTTAATTTGACAGGACAAAGATATAAACTATTTTTCAATATTCCAAATAATTTTCAAACTTTTTTTTACGACTATATACTTTTTTACTTGGTACAGTCTTTTGTGTCGTTCTGATTTGTTGAATTTGTAAATCCCTACGAATACTTCCCGTAGTATTATTATATGTATGTGAGGTCTTTTCCATATTATATGAGATTTAACGGAACAAAGGTACAAACTAATTTTGATATTTCCAAATACTTTTTAAACTTTTTTTTAACTAAAAATTGTTAATAACTTTGATGGAAAAAATTTGGAAATCTCGAAAAAGATCCCGACCTTTGTATTGTTGTTGGAAGTTACTCTCCAATAGACTAACCGAAAGGGGAGCTAGTATACTCCAACCTACCTTATATTGTAGTTATTTAGAATGATTCTAAATTACAAAAATAATTGTTAAAATATTTGGAAATGTCAAAAAAGATCCCGACCTTTGTATCGTTGTAATTAAAAACCCCTATATTATGAACACTATCGAAGAAATCATTCAGACACAAAAATTCATCGAACAAGAATGGGAAAAGGAATTTCCCAACTTTCAGAAAATCTCTTTCTATGAGAATATGATTCGTTCACTGAAAGAAACCTACTTGGAAGAAATGATAAGTTAATTTTTTATAAGTTACATATGAATTGACCCCGTAGTGATACGGGGTCCTACTTCACTAAATTTATATAGGTGCGGACGTGTATACTCCAACCTACCTTAGATCGTAAAATTGTTAATAACTTTTTACGATTTTATTTGGATATGTCAAAAATTGTTTGTACCTTTGTAGATTATGTTTTGTATATTCCTATTACCACCAATAGTGCATGTGGCATTAGGCACCACAGTGCATGTGGCACCCTGCACCACAGTGCATGTGGCACCCTGCACCACAGTGCATATGGCACCCTGCACCATAACGTGTAATAGGAATGGGGTAAAAACCCCAATTTTCACCTAAATGCTAGATGAACAGACCCCAAACTTTTTCTCAACAATTTTCTTACGGATTATAAAATAAAACTAAACCCATATAAATTAATTCTGTTAGTTCTTACATAAATTAATCTATCGGTTAAGATCAAATAGATCTAAATAAAGTTAGTTTTTCCAATATCCAATCATCAGTAGTAAATTCTTTTAGTTTTATAAACGTCTTCTGTTCCGTATAACCAAGCTCTTGCATATGCCAGGTTAATATTACTTGTATATAGTCGTAACCCTTTTTTATTATAGTAATAGTAAAGTATAATTTCCATGTGTCCTATTATAGATTAGAAAGGTTCTACACTATATAAATATCACGTTGTCGTAGATGGAATCGAATTAATGAGACTTAATCATCAACTCAAACAGGTACTTTTGTTACCATCCAATTGTTCAATTACTTACGTTTTAATGGTAACAAAAAAATAACATGGGTACATAGTGGTGAAATACATACATACCCCCCCCCTCCCCCCCTGTCGGGGGATTTGTCCTGTATAGGAATTGGGGATGTAAATTTATTATTATGAATATCAATCACTTAGATAATATTATGAAAAATAGTTGGACGAATAGTGGACGGGTATTATTTTTTTTACTATCTTTGTAACATAATTTAAAAAAACAATTATAACATTATTATGAAAAACAATTCTAAACGTAGTACAACTCGTACTCAGAAAAACCAACGTACTAACCGTACAACGAAAACTGCTAACAGTACAACAACACAACGTACTAAGCGTGCAACAACTACAAGTACTACTAAGCGTACTCAACGTCCAGTAGAAACTAAAGCAACTCAACGTCCTGCGGCGACTAAAGCAACTCAACGTACAGTAGTAGCTAAGAACACTCAACGTTCTACAACTAAGAGTACTCAACCTGCTAACAACAGTGAGAACACTTACTCATCAGTTGCTAAGAACATTTACCGTGATGGTTCTTCGTACCGTGCACGTGTATCAGTAAATGGTACTCGTTCTTCTCGTAACTTCCGTACTAAGCGTGAAGCAGTACAATGGAGAAATGAGATGATTGCAGGTCGTGCATAATTCTTAACAAACCAATTCCAAGGGTGGGGATTTTTTCCCACCCTTTTGTTTAATCCTTAATAATTTATAACATGAAAAAATTTCTTTTAAGTATTTCCCTTTTAATTGGTATCTCATCGTATGGTCAAACAGTCGACAGTACTAAAATCGATTCCATTCCAACAGTAACATCAACAACCGATTCTCTAACTACAGTGTTAAACAGTTACAGTAAAATTAAACTAACTGAGATCTACCTGAACGAAATTGTTAGAGTTACAAATATATTACCTATCTGTGCTTTTGATACACTAGATAACAATGTACCCAAAACAAAATATACTCAGGGTAAATTCAGGAGAACAGAAAATAAGATGGTTAAATTTAATGAAGTCTTATTGAAGGAGTATCGTGAAATTATACCTTACGCAGATAAGAAAGAACTTATCAGATCCATTATCTATTTGAAATCTTTATAAAATATTTGGAAGTATCAAATATTATTTATACCTTTGTGGTATAATGGTTTCATAGCTCAACTGGATAGAGCATCAGCCTTCTAAGCTGAGGGTTGTGGGTTCGACTCCCGCTGAGACCACTAAAAATAAGAAAGTCAGGTGGTGCAAATGGTAGACGCTCTATTCACGGAGGTTTAGAATTAAGAGGTGGGTCTCTTAAATACAGGTCCGAATCCTGTCCTGACTACAAATATAAAACAAATATAGAAACCATAATGGTAAACGTATTAATAATACATTGGATTTTAGGGATAGTATTATCCATCAGTTATGCTATTATAGCATGGATTGTAAAGGATAAAGAAGCATGGAAACTTTCCCCAGCGCTATTCTTTATAGCATTAACCACAGGATTGGTCACTACAATACCAATTCTTTGTGCATGTGCAATATACCACTTAAATATACACTTAAATAAAAGATTCAAATAAGCATAGTCAGGTGGCGGAATTGGTTAGACGCTGAATTAACGAGTGGATAGTGTGCCATTGGGGAAGGGCCAAGAAAGTTACACATACAGGTTCGAATCCTGTCTTGACTACTAAAATGAAAATAATATAATATATGGAAAACCGTCTTATTTATTCTGCAATCTACGTAATGTTTTATGGATTACCTGTTTACCTCCTATTGGATGTATACACCTTACCAAGAGATTTACACATCGGTGCAGTATTTGCAATCCTATTAACATGTATACAGTTTGGTAATTTGGAAACTATGGTTAAGAAATTGGAGGATGACTTTTATAGACCCAATGATAAAAAAACTGAACAACAATGACATAGTAGTGGTTTGGCCAATATAATTTTTAGAAGTACTAGCATATTTATAATTGTCACGGGAATATCCCTCAATAACAATTTTAAAATTAAGTTAATCTAATGGTAATAGAAGTAATTACAATCGTAACATTTTCAAGTATACTTGGTCTCTTCATTCTCTTCATGTGTGGTGATAACAGAAACATCCAATCTCGTACTGAGAGAGAATATAAAATGTTACTTGAGGAAAAAGAAAAAAATAAACAATAAAATTATAATCAAATGTTTCAAGAAAGAATAATTTTCCCTGAACCAGTGGAAGACACTCTGGATCTTTTAGTTAATGAATTAAAAGGATTAGATTTTTTTAACGACCCTAATATACCTGAAGGGTATGAAGAGAATTGTGAAATACACCTTAGAAATTATGCAGGTGAACAACTACTACAATGTTTTATCAATGGTGAAGAACTCCTGTTTGATGAAAGAGAATTTGAAGTCATACTACAAAAATCAATCATTGGATGTTGTTTGGATTCCCTGTTGGATGGTGATCTAATCGATACTATCCAAGACGAGAATGGTGAAAATGTTTTTTGGGCTAAGAAAAATAACTAGCAAAAAATTTGGTAATGTCAAAAATACTTTGTATCTTTGTCCTGTCATTGATTGAGAGTTGCATCTCAATCCACTAACAGGAACACTGGGAGCTAGTATACTCCAACCTGCGTGCGGTGAAAATACGGGTTTTTCACCTCAAGTTTTGCGGTGGTAATCGATTGTTAATATCTTTTTTTGAAAATAGTTACCGAAAAATTTGGATATGTCAAAAAAGATCCCGACCTTTGTGTTGTTATTGATTGAGGGTTGCACCTCCATCCACTAACCGAAGTCAAAAATCGGGGAGCAAGTATACTCCAACCTGCCTTAGATCGTAATTATTTAGAATCGTTCTAAATAACCCATTTAAGGACTTTTTCCGTTTTTGGGAATTTGTCCCATTTTACATATTGCGGACAAATTACTTTACATATTGCGGACAAATTACTTTACATATTGCAACCAAATCACTTTACATATTGCAGACGCATTTTTTTTTTGCACTTGCTTATTGCAACCCACTTCCCCAGATATTTATAGTAGTAGACAGTTTCTTTTCCCATAATAAATTAGTATTATACTGATATGAACATCAACGATATCAACAAGAGAAACCTTAATAAAATCCTGAAATGGTGTAAGGAAAACTATGGTGGATCCAAATTCAAAAAGATGAGTTCACTTAAAATTGTTATTGATACTAATATGGACGCTGAAGGTGCTTACTGTACCATTCAAAACACAATCTTCATAAACCCCAAACATCATACTTCTTTTATCAGTGTTGTTGATACCATGATTCACGAATACACCCATTTCAGACAAGATATTAATATAATGTACTTCAAATATTTCAGGGAATACAATTATAGTTATGAAAGACACCCCTATGAGATTACTGCAAGGGAAACTGCGGCAAGGGATAAAAGAAAATGTTTCAGGGATGTGTTCCACAAAACTTTTCGTAAGAGTGAGTATAATTAAATAGACCCCCCCCTCCCCCCTCCCCTCCCTTCTTTCCTACCAAAATTATTTTTCATCACATCTTGTTTTATTCATTTCTTTTTACTATCTTTGTATCATCAATTTAAAAACCATGAAAAATAAATTAAAACTTTATTGGTATAGGGGGTTATTAACTACCCTAACCGTTTTATTCGTACTTTCGGGTATGGGTAAAGTTCTTTGTAGACCAGATCAAGTAGAATTATTCAGTTCCTTGGGGATTCCAAAAACATTAATGATATTAGTGGGGTTCACAGAAATCGTATTGGGGATTCTATTACAGATTCGTTATTTTGTAAAACTATCCATCCACGCTTTAATCACACTAATGGTTTTAGCATCACTTTTGGTTGGTGCAGGTCACGGATTAACCCAAATGATTTTCCCAAGTATTATAATTGGGGTGTTAATCTACTTAAACCATTTAGGACAACAAATCAAAAACAACGAAAATGTACAGAGTTAGTATAGTTCTTTACGTTTTACCACTGATTATATCCATAATAGGTTTAATAACCCTAATAATCTTATTTAATTCTCATTTTAAAGATAAAGATAATGGAAAGAATAACTAATGTTTTAATTTACTTCGTTTTTTGTGTTTATCTGATGATATCGGTAATGTCAATGGTATCATCCCAATCAGTGATCTCAAAATATAAACAGGAGGTGAAAACCCTGAATGAAGAGAAAAGAGTTCTAATGAATGAAATTCAACTAAGAGAAGATGAAATAGGTTATTGGGGTATGAAATATGACTCTATTGTTAATACTAATACAGTAATAGAATAATATGAGAGGACTATCAATAATAATTCAAGTACTATCCTTTGTGATGGTACTTTACCTTACTTACTTTAAACTCGAATTTACCAATAAGGATATTTTAAAGTGTATCTTCTTTATGGGGATTTATGTGGTGGAAGATGTAAGACAATTAAAATACTATATAGAAGATATTAATAATAAAAATAATAGATTAAACGACTAATGGAAAACAATGAAAAGACATCGGTTACCGTTCTTGAGAAAGGACCGATTATCGTGGAAGGAAAACTTACGGTTTCTTATGATGGGGTAGTGGAACAGAAGGAAGGGAAGATTGCACTTTGTAGATGTGGGTATTCCCAAAAGAAACCCTTCTGTGATGGTGCACATAGATCTTGTCCTGTAACGGAATCGTTATAAGGAAGTCGGTTCGGTAGTTCAGCTGGTTAGAATACATGCCTGTCACGCATGGGGTCGCGGGTTCGAGTCCCGTCTGAACCGCACAAAAAATTTTGGAAAAAAAATCATCGTAAGTGTTCGAGGGGGTCAAACCCTCACTACCCTTTTTTACTATCCCCATTATTCCTTTACTTACCCATTTTTACAATATTTCTCCCCTACTATTTTTTCCACACGTATATCTTTACCACAATCTCCCAAAAACCCCCACTTTATACCACTTTTTCCCACCACAATATTATCGTTTAAAAAACCCTTTTAAAACACTATTTTAAGGGGTTTATTTTTTATCGGCGCATAACACACTGTATAATAGTAACATAAAGTACCAATAAACTATATTAACGATGGAACTCTAAAATCTTCCATTCTCCTTCCCAAGTCTCCACAAGAGCAGTACAATTCTCCACAAAGTCTCCTGAGTTCATATACCCTTCCTTTATACAGGGTTGATGAATGTGACCGCAAATGGCGTAATCACAACCCTTATGTTTTGATAGTTTAACTGCGTTTTTTTCAAAATCGGTAATAAAATTAATGGCTTTCTTTACCCCATTTTTTATATCCTTTGATATGGAATAGTATGGAAGTCCTCTCCATTCCCTATACCTGTTATAAACAGAATTTAACCAAAGAGCAATATCGTATCCAATTGAACCAATCTTTGCCAACCATTTCATATCGGTAATAAACACATCCAATACATCCCCATGAAATACATAAGAACTCTTACCTTTACCATCCACATAAATTAAGTCCTCCTGTATTTTTATATTACCCAAATTAAATGGAATAAACTCATGTATGAACTCATCGTGATTTCCCCTTAACCAATATACTTGGGAACATTTCTCTGATATCTTTAATATCTTTCTTAGTGCTTTGGTATGTATGTCTTTCCATTTTGAACCCCTTTTCAGAGCCCACATATCAATTATATCACCATTTAGTATAAGGGTCTGTGAAGTATTTTTTTCTAAAAAACTAATAATATCTTTGGTTCTACTTTGTTTTGAACCTAAATGTAAATCTGATAAAATAATTGTTCTATACATTGGTTTCCCAATATCCGTAGTCATCATAATATGTTTCCTTTTTCTTATTTCCCCACCATGTTCTTATCATTAACTTAACCATATATAATACTCCCTTGTTTTCAAATCTTCTTGATGTGGTATATACCTTTTCATTGGATACGTGGAATTTCTTTGGATTTACTTTTATACTCAATTGGTAATCTTCCGCAACTTTTGATTTCTCATCAAACATTCCCAATTCAAAGAAAGTCTTGGTATTAAATAACATAAATCCACCCACTGCAAAGGGTTTGTGGAATTTTGTCATGAATTGAACCATATCGAATGTTTTATAAGCCCAATCATATTTTCCATTATCTGTTCTTATTTTACAGGTTACAAGATCCAATGTATTATCCTTTGCGTGTTTAAATATACTATACATTGTTTTGGGGGAATCCAAAAACATATCCGCATCCAAAAATAGAATATATGGGGTAGTTACCAATCTTGCACCATTGTTTCTTGCAATACTTGGAAGTCCTCCATCAATTACCTCCACATTAAAATCTTTTAGAATATCCCTTGTTTTGTTATCATTTGAACTATCTGCAACGATAATTCTTACCCCATTCATTTCATCTGATTTTAAAAGGTGATTAAGGGTTCTTTGAATAATCTTCCCCTCGTTTTTACAGGGAATTACAACGGTTAATAAATCCTTCATACCATAATAAATAAAGGTAATGGTATGAAATGGTAGTGATGTAGTATTAACATATTGTTAAATAAAATTATTAGGATTTTATTTGTTTGTTTCAATTCTTTTACATACCTTTGTAATCTATATTCATATATTATGGAAATCGAACAGGAGATAAATTACGACAAATCTTTTCAGGGTTATTTGAAAAGTAGAAAGAAATTGGATTGGGAAGAGTATTGTACACTAACATCGATATACCTTATAATGGAATATTCTATACCCCCAAATAGAGCAGGTAAAATTCTTGAGGGTAGGATTATAGATGAGTTTAGTTTGACCCCAAGTGGTATAAGTGATTACGATGCGACCATAAGTAATGGAAAGGGTAAAATCGAGATTAAGACATCCGTAATGAATATTGATACAAATAGATATTGTATTACCAACCTTAGAGAGTTTAAGGATTTTGATTATTATCTGTTCTGTCTAATAAAACCTGAAGATGAAATTTACGGATTTAAACCCTATTATTACCTTATCCCCAAAAAATATATAGATAATAATCCTCATATAAAATTTTACTTCATGAATAGTGGTGGAGGTGGAAAGAGATTTTCTTTTAAAAAGAATGATAAAACTCATCGGTTATTAGATAGACTTAACGTATTGACTAAAATACGATATCATTTTGATGAGGATGCCATTGATTTTGGTCCTTATACGAGTGAACGTCATGGGTATGAATATAATTTAATGAATTTTATTAAACATTATGATAAATTTACCCATGCGGTTGAATACTGTGAATATTCTCATTATTGTGGAATAGAAATACCTACTCTTACTTGTCGTGAAATTCCACTTACTTTGAATAATGCTAAAAAAATATTAAAGGAAACAAATGAACCTACTAAAAAATGTTCTTTTTCTCTTTGTGAATGTAAAGAGAGGAAATGTAGGTCTACGCAAATAGATGATACTACATGGGAAATGGGTGATCTTTAAAATTATTAATAATTTTATCATAAAATCAAAATATAACCTTTTGGTTTCAAACCCCAACCCCCTTTTTAAAAAAGTTTTAATATTATTTGTTTATTCCAATTCTTTTACATACCTTTGTCCCATCAAATTAAAAAAACTATAAAAATGAGATTCTGTTACAAAAGATCTTTAGAAGGTTATTTAAAAACTAAAAAGAAGTTTGATTCGGATGAATATAACATCTACCAAACCGTATATCACTTAATGGAGTATTCCATTCCTTCCAGTAGAAGTGGTAAGATTCTTGAAAATAAGATTATTGAACATTTTGAATTATCCCATAGTAAAGTTAGTGATTACGATGCAACTATTAGTAATGGGAAAG